>OGYW01000782.1_pt1 | contig 29910 bp, 29 predicted proteins | sample 1576621 | NCBI WGS metagenome assembly OGYW01 (sample SAMEA3541528, study PRJEB24748) | human gut metagenome | biome: human gut; feature: human-associated habitat; material: faeces | place: China | collected 2012 | reverse complement strand
TAACTATGAAGAACAGCTTCAAGGTCAGGAATATAAGCAAATAAAAACAGCATGTATCCTTACAGATACAACACAATTCTTTACGAAAGCGTCTTTCTATCGTCCTAATACAAAGAAAGGTGACCCACGAATGTGGATTTATGGGTTTGGCTCATACACGAAAGGCAACGATATTCATGTACTATTTTGGTATAATAAGACATTGTATAGCATCAATATCACTCATATAGATATTGAAAAATGCTATAATTCAGCCATTCTCACACCTATGAAAGAGGTTCTAAGTAATATAAACAAAGAAGGTAACTCTACATCAGTAGAACTTCTTAATCGATTCCGTGCTGTAAAAGGGCAATGGTTTGAGTCAGAAGTAACGGCAGATACAGGCATTGGTAGAACCATTGAATCTTTCCTTGGTATCAGCATGAATAGCGACAAGACTCCAGATTACAAAGGTATCGAATTGAAAAGTCATCGTGACAAGAGAAGTAGCAAAAAGAACGTGTTGTTTACTCAGACTCCAGATTGGGATTTAAGCACGTTGAAATCAGGTCGTGAAATTGTAGAAAATTATGGGTATATAAATGCTGATGGATCCAAGACATATCAGAATACTGTACAATGTGCAATCCCTAATAGCAATATGTTGTTTTTGAATGTCAATCACACCGTTGGACCACATGCCGCTGCCGGAGCACACCCGCCCGTCCAGAATGGTGCGGGCGTAGCGCAGTGCATACCAGCTGCATTTGCCGGAGGTCTGGTTGCCGATGGAAAGGATCTGGCTGTGGTCAAAAGTCAGCAGCCGGATGCCGTGTTTTTCCTGTAAGGCGGCGTGGGCGCGGGGCGCGGCAAGAGCAAGCAGCAGCACCAGCGCAAGTGCTGCTGCCGCCAGCTGCCGGGCTGCCCGGGCGGGACAGTGCTGCATGGGGAGATCATCCTTTGCCTGTTATTTTTACGACCTCATTTTAGCATGAAAAAATGGTAGAACTGTGTAATTTTTAAAAGTTCCGGCACGAAATCTGAAAAAAACTGCGCATCCTCCTTCCATGGGCGCAGAACAGGGTGTTCCGGGCATGATACACCCGGCTCCGGAGGGGGGGTAAACCGATGACGGAGCGCTGCACCGCGGCGGCTGCCGAGATGGCCGCAAAATAGACCCGGATCTTCCTGCCCCGGAGAGCACCCGCTCCCGGGGCTTTTTTGTGCCTTTTTGTGACAAACTCTGCCGCGTGTGGTACAATAAAACCGTATTCTGATGTGAACAGAAAGGAACGTTCCATGCAGCTGTTTGAACTGGTCAGCCCACGGCTGTTCCGCCCATTGGCGGGGCCGAACCGGGCGTTTTATGCGGAGCTGCTGCTCCTGCTGTGGGAAGAGTGCCGCCATACGGCCGACTACAGCATTTCCCGTGCGGAGGCCGTCTCCCGCGCGGAGGATTATTTTGCGGCACTGGCAAAGCCCCTGACGCTGGACGCAGACGGTGCCGGCGATGAGGAGGAACAGCCCACCCGCGACCCCCATACGCTGGCGCTGGGCTTTCTGCTGCGGCTGCGCCGCACCGGCTGGCTGGAAGAGCAGCCCGGCAGCTACGAGGGGGAAGCGTCCCTTGCCTTTGTGCCGGAGGTAACGCCGCTGCTGGAAGCGCTGGAAGAAATATTGAACCCCCGCGTAGTTACCTATACCGGAAAGCTGTACAAGGCATGGCAGCTGCTGGGCAGCATCGGGCAGGAAAAAAGCCCCTATGAGAACGTTCTGCGGGAGGTGGACGCAGACCTTGACGCGCTGAACCGCTCTCTCCGGGCACTCAATGCCTCCATCGGCCACTATATCGACCGGCTCACCCGCAACCGCACCCCGCAGGAGGTGCTGGAACTGTTCGACCAGTACGAGGAAAAGGTGGTGGCGGCGGCCTACCACCGCTTCAAGACCAGCGACAACCTGTTCAACTACCGCGCCTATCTGGAAGAGGAGCTGGACGACTGCGAGGAGAACTACCTGCCGCAGCTGGCCTTTGATTATGCCCGGGTGGAGCGCTGCGCCCCGAACGAAGCGACACCTGCCGTGCGTGCACTCATCCAGAAGCAGCGGGACGCGCTGGAAGAGATGAGCCTGCTCATGCGCGAGATCGATGCAAGCCACATCCGCTACCGCAAGCGGGCTGTGCAGCGGGCACAGTTCCTGCTGCTGAGCGACCGTTCTTCGCAGGGCAGCGTCACCGCCCTGCTGCGCCGCTACGCCGAGGACATCCGCACCCCGGAGCAGCTGTTTGAGCCGGACGACGGCCCGGTGGCAAAGCGGCTGCATCTGTACCCGGCGGCAGTGTTCGGGGAGAAATTTTTGTACCCGCCCGCTGCCCAGCGCACCGCCGAGCCGCTGGCCCCGGTGCGCACCGAAGTATTCGATCCGGAACAGCTCAAAAAAGAGCAGCAATTGCTGCTGGATTACGCCCGCCTTGCCGTTACCGAGGAGAACGTGGCCCTGCTGGCCCGGCAGGCCCTTGCCGCCCGCCCGCAGGTGAACGCGGCACTTCTGGCAGACGAATACCCGAACGATTTTGCCCGCATCATCGGCCTGCACACCTACTCGCAGTCGCCGCACCGGGATTATGACATTCAGCTCACCGGCAATTGGGTGGAGCGCGGCGGTTTCCGCTTTGAGGACTTTGTCCTCACCCGCCGCAGGGAGGAAGAAAATGGCAACCATTAACATGCTGGAAGAAACCGCGAATTACCTGCTGAACCACTGCTTCGTGCTGGGCGGCGTGGAGGATCAGCGGGCAAAATATCTTTATGTGCAGGACCATCTGGACGAGGTGCGCGCTGTGTTCGCCCCGCTGGGCTATTCTGTATTGCTGTACCCGGCACCCCTGCAGGCGGCGGCTTTGGTCAACGGCCACGAGGGCAGTCAGGCCCGGCTGCTGAAATACGAGAGCATCCTGCTTTTGGTATTGCGGCTTTTGTACCTGCAAAAGCGCGAGAGCCTTGCGGCCAATGCCGACGAGGTGCTGGTGACGGTGGAAGAGGTGCAGACCGAACTGCAGAAGATGAATCTGCCCCGCCGTCTGGACCAGAAAACGCTGGAAAACCTCATGCGCACCCTGCGCCGGTACAATCTGGCGCGGCCTGTGGGGCGGCTTTCCGGGCTGGACAGCCGCATTGAGGTATTTCCCACTGTGCTGCTGGCCCTGCCGGATGCCGACCTTGCGGACGCCGCCGCCGAGAGCGGGCGCACCCGCACAGAGCTTGGCCTTTATGAACGACCGGAAGAAGCAGGGGAGGCAGAAGAATGATCGAACTCAAACGGCTGAAGCTTATCAACTGGCACAACTTTGAAAATGTCACCTTCGACTGCGCACGGCTCACCTATATGATCGGCGTGAACGCCGTGGGCAAGACCACCATTCTGGATGCCATCCGCTACTGCCTGACCACCAACCGCAATTTCAATGCGCTGGGCAATAAAAAGAGTGGCCGCACCCTGCAGGGTTCGGTGCACGCAAAGCAGCGCGGCGAGAACGCCTACCGCCGCCCGGGCCATACTGTGGCCTACATCGGGGCGGAGTTCTGGGACAGCGTCAAGCGCACCCCCTTCGTCATCGCGGTGCGGGTGGAGTCCGAAGGCCCCATGCAGGAGCTGCACCCCGGCGATCAGACATGGTATCTTTCGGAGGACGGCTGCACGCTGGAACAGCTGCCCTTCATCGACCCCAAGACCGGTGCACCCAGCGCAAAGGAGGACTTCAAGCCCGCAACGGGCCGTCTCTCCTACACCCGCAGCCCCAGCGAAGCGCGGGACCGCATCTGCCGTGCGCTGGGCATCGGGCGCGCCTCCAGCCCCTTGGGCAAAAAGTTCAACGAGGTGTTCCAGATGGGCACCAGCATGGACGAGATCCCCAACTTCCGGGAGTTTTTGTACCAGTACATCCTGCCCCAGCCGGAGCTGGATCTGGACGCTTTGCAGGGCGACCGGCTGGAACTGGAAAATCTGCACGCCGTGCTGGCCGAAGCACAGACCCGCGCCGACGCGCTGGAAGAGATCGTGAACTTTGGCCGCGAAGCTGCCGAAAAGCAGACCCAGACCCTTGTGAACCGGGGCGCGGCGCTGCTGGCCCGCGCCGCTGCCGACGGCAGCGAACAGACCGTCTGGCAGGAGCATCTGGATGCGGGCCGCCGCCAGCTGGAACAGCTGAACGCCCGCTATGCCGAGGCCAAAAATGCCGAAGCGGAAGCCCGCCGGGCCTATCTTTCCGCCCACGGTGCCGCCAGCGCCAGCGGCGAGGGCCGGGCACTGGATGCCCTGACCGAGGAGCTTTCCCGCCGCAAAACGGCGCTGGATACCGCCGCACACAAAGCCGAAAAGGCAGAAAGTGCCCTTGCCCGCACCCAGAGCTTGCTGGCTGTGCTGCGCCGCAGCGGCTTTGCTGCCGGCATCAAGGCCGAAGAGCTGACGGCGGACACTCTGCCGCAGCTCACCGCATGGCTCTCCGCGCAGGAAAAACCGCTGGAGGAAGCCTATTTTGCTGCCCGCCAGAACACTGCTGCTTTGCAGAAGGAGCAGGCCGGCAAGCGCGCCGAGCTGGACGCGGTGTCCGGCGGCAAGTGGGTCTACCCCCACGGCGATGCCGCCACCCGGGTGCGGGATGCCGTGAATGCGGAACTCAAGAGCCGGGGCATGCAGCCGGATGCGAAAATTTTCTGTGAACTGTTGAACGTGGAGGACGAAAGCTGGCAGGACTGCGTGGAAGCCTGCCTTGGCGACCGCCGCTTTGATATCCTTGTGCCGCCCGCCCACTACGAAGCCGCCAAAAGCGCCTTTGTGGCTCTGAAGGACAAGGTAGGGCCCATCAGCCTGCTGGACACCCCGGGCATCCGCAAGGCCAACCGCCGCGCCGACAAGTACGGCCCGGACAGCCTTGCCGCGCAGGTGAGCAGCGAAAACCCGCTGGCTGCACAGTATGCCCAGACCATTCTGGGCCGCATCGTCTGCTGCGACACCCCCGATACGCTGGAACAGCATCCCGACAGCGCCACCCGCGACCTTCTGCGCCACCACCCCTTCCGGCTGGAACGGCTGCGCACCCCGCAGCGGTATATCGGTCTGGACGCACGCCGCGCCCGCGCCGGGGCGCTGGCGGCCGAGCTGGAAGCTCTGGGGGAAAGCGCCCGTGCTGCCGCCCAGACAGAACAGAACCTGAAAGCCGCCTATAACCAGTACCAGACCCTGCTGCGGGGCACGGCACTGGACGAGCTGGCTGCGCTGTGGGATGCCCGCGCCGCACTGACTGCCGCACAGAATGCTGTGACCGAACAGGAAGCCAAGCTCACCGAGTGCCGCGAGAACCCGCTGCTGCAGCAGCTTTACAAGGAGGAAGAAGCCCGCGAAGCCGCGTGGGAGACTGCCCGCGCCGCCGTGGAGCAGGCGGGCGGCGACATCCGCGTGTGCCAAAAGCAGATCGTCTCCTGCGAAGCAGAGCAGAAAAAGGCAGGGGAAACGGCCCAGCAGAGCGCCGATGCTGCCCGGAGCTTCTTTGCGGCGCATCCGCTGGTGGAGCCGCTGGCCCGCACCCGGATGCTGGCGCTGGCCCCGGCAGATAAGCCTCGCGCCGCCGCACAGGCTGCGGAAAAGGCGCAGGCCAAGCTGGACGACTTTGGCAGCGCCATGCCCGTCTTTTTGAGCGTGGTGCGCAAAAAGAACAGCGAGAGGATCAGCGAGAAGATCTCCGCGATCGGGAACGCAAACCAGATGCTGCGCAGCACGCCGGTCAGAGACAGCAGGTAGGCAGCCGGGATGAGCACCACGATCTGGCGCGCGATGGAAATAAGCATGCTGTAGACGCTGTAGCCAAACGCCTGACACGACGAGCCGGACACGATGCCGATGCCGGCAAACACGAACGCCAGGCTCATGATGCGCAGTGCGGGCGCGCCGATCTCCAGCATGGCGTCCGAGGCGTCAAACATCAGCAGCAGCTCTTTCGGAATGAGCTGGAATACGAGCAGACCGACCATCATGATCGCGACGGCGTAGACCATGCCGAGGCGGATCGTCTTATGGATACGCTCCGGCTTCTGCGCGCCATAGTTATAGGCAATGATCGGCACCATGCCGTTATTCAGCCCGAACACCGGCATGAACACAAAGCTCTGGAGCTTGAAATAGACGCCGAACACGGCGACCGCCGTGGAGGAATACGCAATGAGGATCATATTCATGACGAAACACGTCAGCGATGAGATGCAGCTCATGATGATCGACGGGATGCTGATGGCCGTGATCTCACCCATGAGACGGCCGTTCGGCCGGATGTGCCGCAGGCGCAGATGCACCTCCGGGTTCTTGAAGTGGTTGAGCATCACGGCGACGACCGCACCGACGCACTGACCGATCACCGTCGCCCAGGCGGCGCCGGCGATGCCCAGCTTCGGGAAGCCGAGCAGACCGAAGATCAGGATCGGATCGAGGATGATGTTCGTGATCGCGCCAGTCAGCTGCGTGATCATGGAATAGACCGTGCGGCCGGTCGCCTGCAGGAAGCGCTCGAAGGTGATCTCAACAAAAACGCCGAACGAGCACAAAATGCAGATGTTCAGGTACGTGATGCCGTAATTGACGATCGTCTCAATATCCGTCTGCGTGCGCATGTAAGCACGGATGCCGATCAAGCCTGCGACAAGCACGAGCAGATAGCTCAGCCCCGCGAGCAGCAGACCGTTGACCGCGACCTGATTGACACGCTCGTCGTTTTTCTGCCCCAACGCGCGCGACAGCAGCGCGTTGATGCCGACGCCGAAGCCGACAGCAATAGCGATAACGATGTTCTGCCACGGAAAAGCCATTGACACCGCTGTGAGCGCATCCTCGCAGATACGCGAGACGAAAATACTGTCCACGATGTTGTACAGTGCCTGCACAAGCATGGAGATCATCATCGGCACCGCCATCGACAGCAGCAGCTTATTCTCGGGCATTGTGCCCATTTTATTTTCGCGAAGGGTTTCTTCCGGCATATCGTCACTCCTAAAAGTATCTGCAAACAAAGTCAAACGTCACGAATGTTTATTATAGGTTGCCCGCAGCGGAATGTCAAGGCATGTCGCATTTTTCACTTGAAAACGACGTATGGCTGTGTTATAATAATTGCACCTGTGGGATTAGTTCATTGGTAGAACACCTGCTTCCCAAGCAGGATAGGCGGGTTCGATTCCCGTATCCCGCTCCACGAACCGCTGCGGTATCTGCGTCCGCAGCGGTCTTTTTGCGCCCAAAATGCAACAGCCTGATGCATATGCATCAGGCTGTTGCATTTTATACCGCGGCGCTCTGCCGGTCACGGCAGCGGTCCCATGCGGAAAAGAGCCGGCAGATGAGCGCCATATAGCCAACGAGTATCAAAAGCGCCGGCAGCTCATACAAAAACGGCACGGGCAGCCACTTCCAGAACAGGTTCAGGATGCTGATGTCCACGTCCCCGCCGTAAACAAAGAAGTAGTTTGCCAGCGGGCAGACCGTGTGCCGCAGCAGAAAATTGACCGCCAGCGCACCGATGCCAAGCAGGAAAAACGTGCCCGCGATGCCGGGAATGTCCCGAAATTGCGGCCGGTAAAAGCCGAGCGTCACGAGACTCAGTCCGCAGACGATGATAAGGATGTGCGTGGCGTAAAAGCCGAGCATGCGCGGCAGCCAGAGCGAGTAGCCGACAAACGGTGCCTCCGGAAACACGAGCGCCATGAGCGCAGCGAGCGGCGCGACGAAAAACGCGAAGCCGAGCAGCGAGCGCCGCTTCGTGAGGATGCCGATCGGGATGAGGAACATATTGATGTTGCAAAGCTGCATCGGCAGCTCACTGAACCAGTTGAACCGGTCGAGTCCGGACACCTCCAGAAACTGCATATCCCGGGACAAAAAGCCCTTGTAGACGAAAAAGCCGATGATGTTCGCCGCGCACAGTGCAATGAGCACAGCACTGCGGCAGCGCTCCGGCTGGCCGCGCAGCAGCACCCACAGCAGCACGACCGCTCCGGCGGCAAGCGCAAGGAGCAGCAGATGGGCAGCGTTAAACGGTCGTATGATCATGGTGAGACCTCCTCTTGGAAAACAGATACGTTGTCAGCGAATACACCGCCACGGCAAGTGTGCAGCCGGCGATGAGATCCGCCGCGGAATGCTGCTTGATGAGCAGCGTGGACAGGCAGATCAAAACCACCAGCACGAAGGACGCCAGCCGCAGTGCTTTGCGCGCGCGCAGCGGCGGCGTGCGAAATGTCACCAGATGCAGCACCAGCGCCTCGTAGCAATGCAGGCTCGGAAACACGTTGACCGGCGCGTCATGCGCATAAATGAGCCGGCAAATCGCCAGAAACACCCCCGTCCCCTCCGCCGCGGGGCGAAAGTCGATGCACGTCGGGTAGAGCACAAATACAGCTACGCACAAAAGCGCGCCCGAAAACAGCGCCGCCGCCTGCCGGCAGAATACGTCCTTTGCCCGCAGGCACGCCCAGAGCATACATCCCGGCACATAGAAATACCACAGGATGTAAAACACGACGAACACAGGGCAAAACGGGATCCGGTCGTCGAGCGGCAGATGCACGACATGATACCGCAAGCCGAGATGCTGCGTCACAAAATACGCCAGCGCCAGTGCGACCAGGCCAAGCAGCCAGTACACATGCCGGTTTTTTGAAAGCCATGACCGCATCTGCCGTTCCTCCTTTTCGTGTTGCGTGGGGCAGTATAGCATATTGGGGCGCAGATGTGGCGGTTTTTGGGCTTTCTTCACATCTTAAATCGACAAGATGCGCAAAAAGTGCACTGAAAATGCCCCGAGATCACGGATCTCGGGGCATTGCAGACATTTACTTACTTTTACAGCAGGCGGATGCCGGCCTTTTCGCATGCGGCGGTGGTCTCATCATCCCAGACGGACGCCTGCACCTCGCCGACGTGCGCCTTTCCGAGCAGCAGCATGGACAGACGCGACTGACCGATGCCGCCGCCGATCGTCAGCGGCAGGTCTCCTGCCAGCAGCATCTTGTGATAGGTCAGTTTGCGGCGGTCATCGCAGCCGGAGATGGTCAGCTGGCGGTCGAGGCTCTCGGGATCGACGCGGATGCCCATGGACGAGAGCTCAAACGCGCAGCCGAGCAGGTCATTCCAGAACAGGATATCCCCGTTCATCGTCCAGTCGTCATAGTCCGGTGAGCGGCCGTCATGCGGCTTGCCGGAGCGCAGCGCGCCGCCGATGCCGATGACGAACGTGGTGTGGTGCTCACGCACGAAGGCATGCTCGCGCTCCTTCGACGTGAGGTCCGGATAGCGATCCTCGAGCTCCTGCGCGGTGACGAACGTGACCTGACGCTCCAGCTGCGGCAGCACCTGAAGCTGCGGATAGATCGCGCGCATGGTGCGCTGCGTCTCGCAGACGGCAGCGACGATGTCCATGACCGTGGACTTGAGATAGTCCAGATTGCGGTCGCGGCGTTCGATGACCTTCTCCCAGTCCCACTGATCAACGTAGACGGAGTGGAGATTATCGAGCACATCCTCGTCGCGGCGGATAGCGTTCATGTCGGTATAGAGACCCTTTCCGGGGTAGAAATCATAGCGATAGAGGGCCATGCGCTTCCACTTGGCGAGGGACTGCACGACCTGCGCCTCCTTGCCGGTCTGCAGGATATCAAACGAGACCGGGCGCTCATAGCCGTTGAGGTTGTCGTTCAGGCCGCTGGACTCCTCGAGAAACAGCGGCGCGGACACACGAAACAGGTTCAGGTTCGCGGCGAGCTGATCCTCAAACAGGCGCTTGAGCAGGCCGATGGCCTTTTGCGTATCGTAAACGCCGAGCAGGCTCTTGTAGCCCTCAGGGATGTAGGTATTCATGCCGGTTACTTTTCCTCGCTTTCTGTGAGCAAACGCACGAGTGCCTGATAGACATCCTCCGCGTGTGCCTTAAAATAGTGCTCCATCGTGCGCGCCTGCGCCTCATCGGCAGCCAGAAGCTGCATGGAGACGATCTGCCCGATGCCGTCCGAGAGTGCAAGGTGTACATTGCACCCGCCCTCCGGCGTGTTTGTATGCTGCGCGACGATCATGGCGGCGCGGCGCATCTGCTCGGCGATCGGCTCGGTGACGCGGTCGGCCTTCATGCGCACGGAATACGGCAGGCTGCTTGCGACCTCATTGACGTTGCGGCTGCCCTTTTCCGTGATACGGTACTTGCCGCCCTCCTCCGTAATGTGCGCGGTATCCACCAATTCCGCAAGGCAGTCGGAGTAGTCGAAATAGCCGATGCCGTTGTCGCAGAAAACAAGATCGGACAGCGTCTGCCCATCGACAGCCGCGGGTAAATGATTCAAAATGTAGAGAATCAGGATCTTGATGTCCAATTTCTCATGGATAAATCCGAGACCTTCCATGACGCACCTCTCACTTGGCATAATAAATAATTATAACGCACAAAGCCTTTTGTGTAAAGGTTTTTCCAACCGAATCACATCAAAAACCCGGATGCATACACTGTTACTGAAGCGTGCTTCAATCTGATGCCAGGAGGTTTTGAAATGGCAGACAAAGTTGTACCGGGACCGGTCGAGGGCAGCGCCGCTGTCCGGGAGGCGGTTTGCATCCATACGCGCAAGATCTTTGACGCCTGCCGCGATAAGGACTGTGTGGAGGACCTGCGGGTGTATCCGACGGTGTCTTCGCAGACAAAGCTCGACAGCGCCCTGAGTGTGCGCCCGCGCAGCGCCGAGCTGCTGTGCGCCGACGTGCGCGTCAAGGAGATCACCTTCAACAAAGGCTACTATACGGTGGACGTGACATACTTCTACCGCGTGCGCGGCGAGACGTTCCCCGGCTGCGAGCCGGTGAGCGGCCTTGCGATCTTCGACAAGCGCGTCATGCTCTTCGGCAGTCAGGCGAGCGTGAAAATGTTCGCCTCCGATGGCGGCGACTGTGCGCCGTGCGAGGAGGGGCTGCCGGTCGGTGTGGTCGAATCGGTCGACCCGATCGCGCTGCACATGAAGCTCGTCGACTGTACCGCTTCCGGGGAGACAGACCCCGAACCGCACGCCATCCCGCAGGCGATCCTCGATGCGATGGGCGAGGCGCTCTCGCTCACCTGCAGCGGCAAGAAGCTGCTCGTGACACTCGGGCAGTTCTCGATCATCCGGCTCGAACGCGACACGCAGCTGCTCATCCCGGCATACGACTACTGCATGCCGGACAAAGCGTGTCAGGGCTCGAGCGAGGACGATCCATGCTCGATGTTCAGCCGCATCCACTTCCCCATCGACGAGTTCTTCCCGCCGGACTGCATCACGCCGGACGCCGACTACCGCAGTCTGCTGTAAACCTGCGGGCGGCAGAAAAAATCCCATCGGTTTGCGCCGATGGGATTTTACTTTCAGTTCTTATGCACGACCTCGCCGGTGGACTTGAGGATGCTGTCCGCCGGAATGACACCGCGCACACACGACACCGGATAGATGTTCGAGTGGCGGCCGATGACCGTGCCGGGGTTGAGCACGCTGTTGCAGCCGACCTCGACATAGTCGCCGAGGATGGCGCCGACCTTCTTGCGGCCGGTCTCGATGCGCTCCGCCCCGTTTTTGATGACGACGAGCGTCTTGTCGCTCTTGACGTTCGACGTGATCGAGCCCGCGCCCATATGGGCCTTATAGCCGAGGATGGAATCACCGACGTAGTTAAAGTGCGGCGTCTGGACGTTGTCGAACTGGACGACGTTTTTCAGCTCACAGGAGTTGCCGACGACGGCGTTTTTGCCGACGATGGCATTGCCGCGGATAAACGCGCACTGGCGCAGCTCCGCACCGTGGTCGATGATGCAGGGGCCGGCAATATAGGCGCTGTCAAAGATCTTGGCATCGCGCGCGATCCAGATGTTCTCGCCGCGCTGCTCATACTCGTCCGCCGGAAGCGTGGGGCCAAGCTGAAGAATGAAATCCCCGATGTCCGCCAGCGCCTCCCACGGATAGGTCTTGCCCGCAAACAGCGGCGCTGCGATCGTTTTGCTCAGATCGAGCAGGTCTTGAATCGTCATCATATCATCTCACCCGGATCAGATGTCCGCTCTTGCGCATGACATCGATCACATACGCAACATTTTCCTCGCACAGCTCGTGCGTGCCCGCCTCGACCATGACGCGCAGCACAGGCTCGGTGCCGCTCTTGCGCAGGAGGATGCGGCCCTCGTCGCCGAGCCGCTCGGTGACGGTCTGCTCCGCCGCAACGACCGCGGGGTCATTGAGCGTGGCGTCCTTATCGTCGACCTCCACGTTCGTGAGCTGCTGCGGATATTCGCGCACGGGTGCAGCCAGCTCGGAAAGCTTCTTTTTGCGGTCGAGCATGACCTGCATGAGCTTGATCGCCGTGAGCAGACCGTCGCCGGTGTTGGCATACTTGCCGAAAATGATGTGGCCGGACTGCTCGCCGCCGATCAGATGACCGTTGGCGCGCATGTTCTCCGCGACGTACTTATCGCCGACATCGGTCTTTTCATAGCCGATGCCCGCCGCATCGAGCGCCTTGTACAGGCCGAGATTGGACATGACCGTCGTGACGACCTTGGAATTGCCGAAGCGGCCCTCCGTCTGCATATTACGCGCGCAGACGTAGAGGATCTTGTCACCGTTGACGACCGAGCCGTTTTCATCCACGGCCAGGCAGCGGTCGGCGTCGCCGTCGAAGGCAAAGCCCACATCCAGCCCGTTGAGGCGGACGTGCTTTTGCAGGTTCTCAATATGCGTCGAGCCGCAGTCACAGTTGATGTTCGTGCCGTCGGGCGTGTTGCCGATCACATAGGTATCCGCGCCGAGTGCATCAAAGATGTTTTTGGCCATCATCCACGTGCTGCCGTTGGCGCAGTCGAGGCCGACCTTCATGCCCTTGTACGAGTGCGTGGACAGGCTGATAAGATAGCCGATATAGCGGTTGCGGCCGGCAGAATAGTCCTGCGTGCGGCCGATATTCGCCCCCGTGGCAAACGGAATCTCCTGATTGCCGTCGAGATACGCCTCGATCTCATCGATGACGCTCTGCTCCATCTTCTCACCGGCGCTGTTGAGCAGCTTGATGCCGTTGTCCTTGTAGGGGTTGTGGCTGGCGCTGATCATGATGCCGCAGTCAAAATCGTCCGAGCGGACGATATACGACACGCTCGGCGTCGTCGTGACGTGCATAAGATAGGCGTCCGCGCCCGAGGCCGTCAGGCCGGCGGACAGGGCATTTTCGAACATATAGCTGGATCTGCGGGTATCTTTGCCGATCACGACCGAGCACTTGTGCTCCCGACCGTAATACCAGCCGAGAAACCGGCCGATCCGGTAGGCGTGTTCCACGGTCAGGTCAACGTTGGCCTCACCACGGAAGCCGTCAGTACCGAAATATTTGGACATGAATGCTTTCCTCCGATCAAAATCACCCGCAAAATACAGCAGGCAACTATTTATTATAACTGCGCAGCAGCGGCTTCGTCAAGATAAACCTCAACATCCGTGTGCAGCTGCAGGAATGACGCGGGGGTAAATGTCTCCGGGTGGCCGGTGAGCGTGGCGTTGACCGCCTTCGCGCAGCGCGCGCCGAAGGCGACAAGCACGATCTTTTTCGCGCCGAGAATCGTATGGATGCCGATCGTGATGCCCTGCTCCGGCGTCTGCTCAAGCGAACCGAAGGCCGGGGCCGCGGCCTCGCGCGTGACCTCCGCGAGCTTTGCGATGTGCGTCTTTTCGCCAAAGCCGGCGCCCGGCTCGTTGAACGCAACATGGCCGCGCTCACCCAGGCCGAGGATTACAAGATCGAGCCCTCCGGCTGCCTGAATGGCAGTGTCGTAATCCGCCGCGTGCTCGGCGTCTGCGTCCGGATCCGGCGCGTGCACGGCCGCAAACGGCTTTGCCGCCGTGAGCACCTGAAACGCCGCACCCACCGCGTGCACGCCCTTACCGGCCGCACCGCAGTATTCACACGCCTGAAAGAGCGTCGCTTTGTCAAAGGCGAGGTCGCTCTTTGCAAGTGCGCCGAGCACTTCCTCCGGAAGATCCACTGCCGAGACGGCAATGTTCGCCTCCGGCTTGTGCGCGAGCACATCCGCGACCAGCGCAGTCAGCTCTTTTGTAACATTCTGTTTTGTTCCGATGATCGTTTTCATGGTTTGTTACCTCCCATACCGTCATCGCGGCCGCACTCAGAGCGTGACCGTGCCGTCAAACACAAAGGCCGCAGGGCCGGTCATATACAGCAGGTTCTGCGACCGATCCCACGCGATGTGAAGCTTGCCGCCGCGCAGGAGCACATCCGCCTCGTCGCCGCACTTACCCAGCCGCGCCGTTACCGCCAGCGCAGCCGTGGAGCCCGTGCCACAGGCGAGCGTCTCTCCGCTGCCGCGCTCCCACACGCGCACGCGCAGTGTGTGGTCATCCATGACCTCGACAAACTCGATGTTCGCCCGTGCGGGGAACACCGCATGGTTTTCAAACGCGGGGCCGATGCGCAGGAAATCCAGCGCCATGGCATCGTCCACGTAAGTAACGCAGTGCGGGTTGCCGGTGTTTACGGACGAGACGATCCATGTTTCTCCGAGCACATCGATCGGCTGCTCGAGGAAGGTCTCCCCCGCTGCCGCGACCGGGATCTTCTCCGGCCGGAACTCCGGACTGCCCATGCACACGCGCACAGTCTCGACCGCGCCGTCGGCCACATTCAGCCAGAGCGTCTTGATGCCGGCGCGTGTCTCGATCGTAAGCTCGGTCTTGTCCGTCAGGCCGCGGTCATGGACATATTTGCCCACACAGCGGATGGCGTTGCCGCACATCTCCGAGCGCGAACCGTCGGCATTGTACATTTCCATGCAAAAATCCGCGACCTCCGACGGGCAGATCAGCACGAGCCCGTCGCCGCCGATGCCGAAATGGCGATCCGACAGCCGGATCGCCGCGCGCGACGGATCAGGCACAGTCTCGGTGAAGCAGTTGACATAGATATAGTCATTGCCGCAGCCCTGCATTTTTGTAAACTGCATATGCAGCACCTCCAATTCGGTATATTTCGCACAAAACGGGCAAACTAACAACACCCGGAAAGGCGGTCATTCTATGGCGATCATTCTCATTCGAACGCTGATCTTATTTCTCTCGCTCATCCTGGCCATGCGGCTCATGGGCAAGCGGCAGCTCGGTGAGCTGGAGCTGTCCGAGCTCGTGGTGGCGGTGCTGGTTGCAGACATTGCTTCCATCCCGCTGCAAAACCCGTCCCTGCCGCTGAGCTACGGGCTCATCCCGCTGCTGGTGCTGTTTTGCTGCGAGCTCATCATCTCCGGTCTGACATACCGGAGCGTTCGCCTGCGCAAGCTGCTCTACGGGCGGCCGAATCTCATCATCGAGCGTGGACGCATCGCACAGCAGGCCATGCACCGCAACCGCTTCACGCTCGACGAGCTGACGCAGGAGCTGCGCAATCAGGGCATTGTCGACATTGCAAGCGTAGAGTACGCCGTGCTGGAGACAAACGGCCAGCTCAACATCATCCTCACGCCGCAGCAGCAGCCGGTCACGGCCGGGCAGATGGGCGTCACGCCGGACGACACCGGCTATTTCTCCATCCTCATCAACAACGGGCGCATCATCGACAAGAATCTCAAGCGCATGGGGCGCGACGAGCGCTGGCTGCAAAAGCAGCTGCAGCAGCGCGGCGCGCAGAGTGTCCGGGACGTCTATCTGCTGATGCTCAACGACGCGGGGCAAATCTATTTTTCCGCAAAGGAACCGATATGAAAAAGGAAATCATTGCATGCGCGCTCCTGCTCACGCTTGCCGCCGGCTGCGTCTGCAACATCCGGTATCTGAACCGGCTCTGCACGCAGCTGGATGACGCTGCGGCGCAGGCGGAAGCATACTGTGCCGCCCACGACACGCCCAGCGCCGCCGAAGCGCTGCGCACGGCGGCCGAACGCTGGCACGCAGCCGAGGGCTATGCCCACTGTATGCTGCCGCATGAGAGCACAGACGCCGTGACAGAAGGATTCTGTCAGGCCGTGCGTGCGCTCGAGAGCGGCGCACCGTCCGCCGCGGCGGACATTGCCCTGCTGCGTCTGCGCATCCAGGGGCTCGCCGACGGGGAGCACGTCACGCTCGGCAATGTGTTTTAGCCGCGGTCGTTGAGGAGCTTCGTCAGTTCCTGCATGAAGGTGTCGATGTCCTTAAACTGGCGGTAAACGGAGGCAAAGCGCACGTAGGCGACCTCATCGATGTTCTTGAGGCGCTTCATGACCATCTCGCCGACCTGCTCGGTCGTGATCTCGCGCTCGAGCGCACTCTGCAGCTCCTGCTCGATCTCGTCGGCGATCTTCTCCAGCACTGGCAGCGGCACCTTGCGCTTGTCGCAGGCGCGCACCATGCCGTTGATGAGCTTGCTCTTATCAAAGCTCTGGCGGCTGCCGTCGCGCTTGATGACGACGAGTGGGAGCGTTTCAATGATCTCATAGGTCGTAAAGCGCTTCTGGCAGGCAAGGCACTCGCGGCGGCGGCGGATGGTTGCGCCCTCCTCCGCCGGGCGGGAATCAATGACCTTGCTCTCGGCAAAGCCGCAAAACGGGCATTTCATACGTTGCATCCTCCATGTAATTGGTTTCCGGTTACTTTACATAATTCCGTACAGTACTATATCACAGCCAAACTGCTTTTGCACGAAAAATTTCGCCATATCTGGTGTTTTTCCCATCAGATATGGCGAAACTCTACTAAATGCACAGTTTTTGGAACTCCTCGCGTGACATGAGCGCGTTGAGCACCTCGAGCAGCGCGTTCGTGCTCAGATGCTCGGGCAGGTCGAGCTGTGCAAGCAGGCGCTGGCGGGCGGCCTTACTGTCCGCGCCGCCGGTGAGCCCAGCGGCATAGAGATCCGCCTTTGTAATGCGCGTGCCCGGTGCCGGCGCATCCTCACCCTCAATGGTCGCGCCCGCACGGCGCAGCGCCTCGAGCAGCACATCCGGGCACATTCCCTCTACGCCGAGCTTTCCCTCCTTGGAGGCGGTGCGCTTGCGTCGCTCCTTCCCGACAATGTCCGGGATATAGGCGTGCTTGACCTGCGAGGGGTCGATGGCACCGCGCAGGTAGTTGCGGATGACAAAACCTGCACCGTCACTGTCCGTGAGCACGATGATGCCGCACGTCTCAGCCAGACGGCGCAGCAGCGCCAGCCGCTGCCTGTCGTGGAAGATGCCGAAACCGGAGGTCTCGAGAATGGGCGCGTCGACGATCTGCGCGAGGGTATTTTTATCATACCGCCCCTCGACGATGATGGCTTCGCGGATGCGGATCATGCCGCACCTCCCACGGCAATGCGCAGCAGCAGCTCCTTGAGCAGCGCCATATCATCCGCGCCGCTGCTTTTCATGGCGAAGTCCGCCTGCGCGCACAGGCGCACAGCCTCCTCAAGCTGACGGCCGGTGAATTTCCGCGCCGAGCGCAGGAGGCGTTCCGCGATGGAATCATACGGCACACCGAGCATCTCGCGCAGCTCGCTCGTGCCGATACCGGCGCGGCGCGCAAGGCGGGCGGCGTAGAGTCTGCGCATCTGCTGACCGATGACGGCGAGCAGGAAGATCGGCGTGTTGGACTTATCGGCCAGCAGGTCTGCGAGGATGCGCATCGCACCGTCATAGTCCTGATTGGCCAGACAGTCGGTCAATTCATACACGACCGCCTCCGGAATGCGCTGCGCCACGGCGAGGATGTCCGCGCGCGTGACCGTATCGCCCTGCGCATAGGCCGCGATCTTGTCGATCTCCGGGATCATGGTGTTCATGAGACCACCGGTAAAGAAGATGAGCTGGCGCGCATCCTCGGGCGAGATGTTTTTCCCGTGCGCGGCAAAGTGCTTGCCGACCCACTGCACGAGCGCAGACTCCCCCTGCGCGGTAAACTGCACGAGCTGTCCGTTCTTTTTGAAGGCCTTTGTCGTCTTCAGGCGTCCGTCCGGCTCAAACGCCGTGTCCATGACGAACACGAGCGTGCAATAGTCCGGCAGGTCGCTGATGACCCGGACGAGCGCCTCGGCTTCTTCCTCGCGGCATTTGTTCGTGTCATAGCCGCGCACCTCAACGAGCGTGCGCTCACTGAGGAACGGCACAGCGTCGATCGCATCGGCCAGCGCCTGAAAATCGAGCTCAGCGCCGTCAAAGCGGCGGTAGCTGAAATCGTCCTCCCCGCCGGGAATGCAGAGCTTTTTGAGCTGCAGCAGATACTGCTCACGCAGATAATCCTCCCGTCCCCAGAGCAGATACAGGCACCCGGGACCCTGTTGGCGCAGCGCGCGCAGCTGAACTTTATAGTCTTGAATTTCCTGCTTCTTTTTTCCTTTTGCCATAACGTTTCCTCACGAGAGATGCACCGTGACGTCGCCCATGCGGTCGGTGCGGTAAATGGGTATGTCGTGCGCCTGCAGGCGCGCAAGGGTCTCGGCCGTCGGGTGGCCGTAATTGTTGTAGCCGACGGAGATGATCGCAGCGTCCGGCGCGATGGCGTCGAGCCACGCATCGCACGTCGATTTTTTCGAGCCATGGTGGCCGACGAGCAGCAGCTCAATATCCGGATAGGTGCAGTCGGCAAGAAACTTCGCCTCCGCCGCGCTGTCCACGTCACCGGGTATCAGCGTGTCATATGTGCCGATCGACGTCAGCACGATCATACTGCCGTCCTCCCGGCCTGTACAAGGCTCCGGGTACAGGCGCACCGAAATGCCGCCCGCCGTGAGCGTCTGCTCCGCGTCCACGCGCACGACCGTCGTGCGGTGCTGCGCGGCAAGGGCGAGAATGTCGCTCAAGGGCGTTTTGGTCGTGTCCACCTCTGCCGGGATCGCAAGCGTCCGCACCGGCAGCCAGTGCATCAGGCGCAGCACGCCGTTAACATGGTCATCATGCGGGTGCGTGAGCACAAGCAGATCCAGACTGCGGTACCCCTGCGCAAGCAGCTTGTGCGCAGCGATGTCCCCCGGATCCTCCACGGTGGAGCGGCCGCCACAATCGACCATCACGCAGCTGCGTCCGCTCGAAAAGACGACGCTCTGCCCCTGACTGACGTCGAGCGCCGTGACCGTTGACGTGTGCCGCAGCTGCACGGCGCTGACCGTCAGCACCGCACACAGCGCCAGTACGCTGCACGCAGCCGGAACCCAGCGATGTATGCTCCGGCGGCGAGAGATGACCCACGCTGCGCCGAACACGCCATACGTAAACACGAGCCACAGCACAACGCTGCGGTTTCCGGTAAAGAGCACTGCGCCCGGGAGCTTGGAGAGCAGCTTTGCCACGGCGAGGATATAGCGCAGCGGCCACGCCGTCACCCAAGCGGCAGCCATGCCGCCCCACGCCCAGAAGAGGCCGAGCAGCGATGCCAGATAGCAGCCGATGAACGCCGCCGGCAGCAGCCACAGGATCAGCAGGTTCGTGACCGGCGCGATGAGAGAAATGCTGCCGAAATGCAGCGCCGTGAGCGGAACGGTGAACACCATCGCGCCGACGGAGCTCGCCGTTGTGGCAATGAAGAAGGTGCGCACCCTGCGCCGCGGGCGCGAGAGCTTCATCCCCGCGGGCAGCAGCCGGTCGCTGAGCGCGCGGTGCAGCGCACCGGACACGCAAAACAGCCCCGCCATCGACGCAAACGAGAGCTGCAGGCTGACGCTTCCGGCGGCGAAGGGATTCGCCGCAAGCAAGACCGCCAGCGCCGTCAGCAGCGATGTCGGCGGGTCATTCTCCCGTCCGAGCAGCGGCGCAAACAGCACCAGCGCCGTCATAAACGCCGCGCGCAGCACCGAAGGACTGCCGCCCGCCATGACCGTGAACACGATCATCAGCGGCAGACCGATGACGGCGGTCGTGCGCCGGTTTCCGGTAAAGAGACGCAAAAAGCCCAGCAGAAACGCCAGATGCAGCCCCGAGACCGCGACCGTGTGCATGATACCGGTCGTGCTCAGCGGAATGTCGAGATTCTGCGCGTAGAGCGCGGTCTTATCGCCGAGCATGAGCGCCTGCGCAAACGGCAGCACGTCCGCCGGGAACGCCGCCTGTGCGCTCGCTTTGAGCGCATGGGCAACTGTTTTCGGCCAGTAGAGCCGGCTGTATGCCCAGACGCCGGTATGTACGAGCGAACCCTCCTTAATGTTGCCGATAAGATAGATTCCCTTGGAGGTATAGGCATCCGTCTCCGCCCCATAGCGCTGTGTGGATGGGCGGAGCTTCACCTCCGCCGTGATCTCATCGCCGGGGCGCAGCGCTGCCGCTTCCGCGTCGGAGACATAGAGCCGCGCTTTGCAGTGCGGCACGTCCGGGCTCGTGAGCAGTACAGTCAGCCCGTAGCTGTGCTCATAGGCAACAGGATACTCCGTCACGCGCGCCGTGACCGTCTGCACATCACCGGAGACGTTCTGCGCGGGTGTCAGCCGCGCGGCCGTGGCCGCAGCATACCACCCGAAGCCGATCGCCGCCGACAGCAGCGCCAGCATCACGCGGCGGCGCGGTGCGCCCGGAAGAAGCAGCGCCGCAAGCGCGAGCACGACCGCCGCAAGCGCCGCGGGAAGCACCCAGTGCCCCGGCAGCAGAAAGTGCGCCAGAAAGATCGCAGCCGAAAAACCGCCTGCGCAATATGCCAGCTTTCGCACGCCGTCGCCCCCTCTTTGCTGCAGACATTATAAACAAATTCGGCGGCCGGAACAAGTCCCGCCGCCGAATTTCGTTTGCTTACAGCAGCTTCTCGCCCATCGGCGCGCCGCCGAGGACGTGGAAGTGCAGGTGATGCACGGTCTGGCCGGCATCGTCACCGCAGTTGGAGATGACGCGGTAGCCGCCGGTCAACCCCTCCTGCGCGGCGAGCTTTGCGATGACCTCAAAGCACTTGGCGACCACGGCGGAGTTATCCGCCGTGATGGACGCGACCGCGTCGATGTGCTGCTTCGGGATCACGAGAAAATGCACCGGCATCTGGGGATTGATGTCACGAAACGCATAGACATCATCGTCATTGTACAGGCAGGTGGAAGGGATCTCCCCCGCCGCGATCTTACAAAACAGGCAATCACTCATGATGAAATCCTCCTTACAGTCCCAGCTTTTGCGCTACGAAATCGTCCACGATGGCCAGCGCGTCGTCGATCTTGAGCACCTCGCTGCCGCCGCCCATGGCGGAGTCCGGCTTGCCGCCGCCCTTACCGCCGGCGACCGCCGACACCGCGCGCACCAGATCGCCCGCACGGATGCCCCTGGCAACGGCGTTCTTGCCGCAGACGGCAACGAACGTCACCTTGCTCTCCGTCGCCGTGGCGAGCACCGCGACCGTGTCGGGGTCTTTGTCGCGCAGGAAATCGCCGAGCTTGCGCAGGTCGCCGGCCTCAAGATCGGTGCGCGTGGTCGTGATGACCTTGATGCCGCCGATGTTCTTCGAGGCGTAGAGGAAGCGCTCCACGTCACTGTGCAGGATCTTCTCCTTCATGCGCTCAACGCTCTGGCGCGCCTCCTTGAGCTCCGATGCAAAGCTCTTGGCCTTGGCAAGAATGTCCACCGGCTTTGCGTGCAGCACCTCGGCCGCGGCGTACAGACGGCGGTTGACCGCCTCCATCTCGTGCAGGTAGGCCTTGCCGCTGATCGCCTCGATGCGGCGCACACCGGATGCGACCGAGCTCTCACCCGTGATGCGGAACGGTCCGACCTTTGCGGTGTTGTCCACGTGCGTGCCGCCGCAGAGCTCTACGGACTTGCCGCCCATGTTCACGACGCGCACAACGTCGCCGTACTTCTCGCTGAAGAGCGCCGTGGCGCCGGCGGCCTTCGCCTGCTCCATGGTCATCTCGGACACGGTGACATCCATGCCGTCGAGGATCCAGTCGCTGACGATCTCATTGATGCGCTGCAGCTCATCGGGCGTGACAGCCGAAAAATGCGTCAGGTCAAAGCGCAGGCGGTCCGGCTCGACGAGTGAGCCCGCCTGATGCACATGGTCACCCAGCACCTCGCGCAGCGCGGCCTGCAGCAGATGCGTGGCCGAGTGCGCGCGCATGATCGCCTTGCGGCGGTCAACATCGATGCGCGCCGTGACGGTCTGCTCGACCTGCAGGCGGCCGGAGCGCAGCACACCGTGGTGCAGGAACTTGCCGGCCTTGTCCTTCTGGACATCCGTCACCTCAAAGAGCGCACCGTCGGCTGCAATGACGCCGTGGTCGGCCACCTGACCGCCCATCTCGGCGTAAAACGGCGTGCAATCGAGCACGAGCACGCCCTGCTTGCCGGCATCGATCTCCGAGCAGACCTCACCGTCGCAGACGATGGCGAGGATCGTGCCCTGATCCTCCGTACGGTCATAGCCGGTGAACTGCGTCGGCGTCGGGTCGAGGCCGAGATCCACACCGGCCCACGCCAGATCGCCGAGCGCCTCACGCGCTTTTCTCGCGCGCACGCGCTGCTGCTCCATGAGCTCGCGGAACGCATCCTCATCCACGGTCATGTCCTGCTCCTGCACCATCTCGCGGGTCAGGTCGATCGGGAAACCGTAGGTGTCATAGAGCTTGAACGCATCCGCGCCGGAGAACACGCGCTCGCCCTTGGCCTTGTGCTCGGCGAGCAGGTCGGAGAAGATGTGCATGCCGGCATCGATGGTCTTGGCGAAATTCTCCTCCTCGTTGCGGATGACGCGGGTGATATACGCCTGCTTCTCGCGCAGCTCGGGATACTGGCACTCGTTTTCGTGCACGACCACATCCACGACCTGATACAAAAACGGCTCGTTGACGCCGAGGAGCTTGCCGTGGCGCGCAGCGCGGCGCAGCAGACGGCGCAGCACGTAGCCGCGTCCCTCGTTCGAGGGCAGGATACCGTCCGAGATCATCATGACGGAGGCACGGATGTGGTCGGTGATGACGCGGAGGGACACGTCGGTCTTATGACTGTCGCCATAGTGCGCGCCGGTGATCTCGCTGACCTTGTGGGTGATGTTCATGACGGTATCGACATCGAAGAGCGAATCCACACCCTGGCAGACGACGGCCAGACGCTCCAGGCCCATACCGGTATCGATGTTCTTCTGAATGAGGTCGGAGTAGTTGCCATTGCCGTCATTGTCAAACTGGGAAAAGACGTTGTTCCAGACCTCCATATAGCGGTCGCAGTCGCATCCGGGCGCACAGTCCGGCTTGCCGCAGCCATATTCCTCACCGCGGTCAAAATAGATCTCCGAGCAGGGGCCGCACGGACCGGAGCCGTGCTCCCAGAAGTTATCCTCCTTGCCGAGACGCGTGATGCGGCGCTCGGGGATGCCGATCTCATCGCGCCAGATGTTGAACGCCTCGTCGTCCTTTTCATACACCGACGGATAGAGCCGCTCGGGATCGAGGCCGACCCATTCCGGGCTCGTCAGAAACTCCCACGACCAGGCAATGGCCTCGTGCTTGAAATAGTCGCCGAAGGAGAAGTTGCCGAGCATCTCAAAATACGTGCCGTGGCGCGCCGTCTTGCCGATGTTTTCAATGTCACCGGTGCGGATGCACTTCTGGCAGGTGCAGATGCGGTGGCGCGGCGGCTCCTTGTCGCCCTTGAAGTAGGGCTTCATCGGCGCCATACCGGAGTTGATGAGCAGCAGACTTGCATCGTCCTGCGGGATGAGCGAAAAGCTCGGCAGGCGCAGGTGCTCCTTCGTCTCGAAAAAGCGCAGGAACATCTCGCGCAGTTCATTCAGACCATAAGATTTCATATCATCTATCCTCCAATTGTGTTTGCTTCATTCGTTTTTCAGCCGCTCGGACAGGCTGGGTGCGTCCGCGCGGTAAAACTCCAGCTTGCCGCAGGAGTTGCAGGCATAAACATCGACCTCGAGCGCGCCGGAAAAGAGGTTGGACAGGTGGCCGGTAAAAAAGCCGTATTGCCCAAGCTGCAGGGATTCATGACCCAGATGCTCCATCTCGCCGTTACAACGCAGACATTTCATAACATACCTCCTCAAAAAAAGATGCCTCCGCCCCATACACAGGGGCGAAGGCAAACTGCTTTCACGGTACCACCCTGATTGCCGCTCACGCGGCGTCTCAAGTCGTCCTTAACGCGGACACACGTCCCGGTCGTCCCGGGCCGCTCCGAAGCGGCCGCCATGCCGCCGGCCGAAGGGCTTCCACCGTCCCCTTCTCTCTGATGACCGGGTGCTGCACAGCTTTTCTCCATCACAGCGTTATCGTCTGGATTTTTATATTTTACCACATTCGAGCCGGATGTCAACTGTTTCTGCGGGCAATTTCCGGCGGATGAGTGACAGCGGCGCAGCCGCACACGGCAGCGGCATGGTAAAGCGCTGCATCGGGTGCGGCACGGTCTCAAGCGGCAGACCGTCGGCGTCACGCAGCGCCTCGGCCGTGAAGGTCACAGGCGGCGCGTCGTTTGTGATGAGCTCGAGCGTATCACCGGCGCAGAACTTGTTGCGCTGCGTCAGCACGGCGCGTCCGTCCGGCGCGGTGCCCTCCACGACGGCGCAGACCTCAGCCCCGGCAAAGTAGGCGGAGTTCGCCGTATACTGCCCCGGTTCACCGAAGTAAAAGCCGGTGCTGTACGGGCGGTGGCTGATCTGCAGCACCTCGCGCTGCCAGACCGGGGCGAGCGGGCGGCCGGCGATCGCATCATCCAGCGCGTGGCGGTAGGCATTTGTGACCGCGCCGACATAGTAGGCGCTCTTTGTGCGCCCCTCGATCTTCAGGCTCGTGATGCCGACATCGAGCAGCGCGGGCAGATGCTCGATCATGCACATATCGCGGGAGTTAAAGATATACGTCCCCTGTTCGTCCTCTGTAATATCGAACACCTGGCCGGGGCGCTTGGCCTCCGTGAGACCGTACTTCCAGCGGCAGGGCTGGGCGCAGCGGCCGCGGTTGGCATCACGCCCGGTGAGGTAGTTCGACAGCAGGCAGCGGCCGGAAAACGACACGCACATCGCCCCATGGACGAACGCCTCAAGCTCCAGCTCCGGCGGCGTGTTGGCGCGGATGGTGCGGATCTCGGCAAGCGACAGCTCACGCGCGAGCACGACCCGCTGTGCGCCGAGAGCGTACAGCGCTGCGGCGGCGGCCGAATTGACCACGCCGAACTGCGTGCTCACGTGCAACGCCACGTGCGGCGCATAGCGCTTGGCCAGCGTGATCACGCCGAGATCGGCCGCGATGATCGCGTCCACACCCGCATCGTCGAGCAGCTCGAGGTACGCGGGCAGCTGCGCCATCTCGTCATCACGCGGCAGGGTATTGCACGTCACGTGCACGGCAGCGCCCTGTGCATGCGCAAGCTGCACGGCGGCGCGGATGCCGTCCGGCGTAAAGTTTTCCGCACCGGCGCGCATGCCGAACTGCGCCCCGGCAAGGTACACTGCGTCCGCGCCGAAATGGAGCGCCATTTGCAGGCGCTCCAGATCTCCGGCGGGGCACAACAACTCCGGTTTGTTCATGCCACTCCTCCGCTTATTGTGAATAACTCTGTTTTGCCACGAACGCCTGGAATTCGCCGTAGCTCGTGAAGAACTTATGCGTGCCGGACTCCGAATCCAGCGCGTAGTACAGCGCCTTCGTGCTCGCCGGCGAGAGCGTCGCCTTGATGGACGCAAGGCCGGGGTTTGCGATCGGCGTCGGCGGCAGGCCGGTGTTCTGATAGGTGTTGTAGGGACTGTCGATCTTTGTGTCCTCCACGGTGAGCACATCCTTATGCTCCGGCAGGACGTACATGATCGTCGAGTCGATCTGCAGCGGCATACCCGCCGCGATACGGTTATAGATGACGGCGGCGATCATCGCACGCTCATCGTCGTTGGCGGCTTCCTTTTCGATCATGGACGCGACCGTGACGACCTCCTGCATAGACATGCCGCGCTCATCCGCCTTTTCGAGCATTTCGGCCGTGATGCGGTTGTGGAAGTTCTCAAGGAATTTGTTGATGGCGCTCGAGGCCTGCATGCCCTGATAGAACTCATACGTATCCGGGAACAGGAAGCCCTCCAGGCGCTTGGCGTCCCCCTGCATGCTCTGGTCGAGGAACGAGTAGTTGTAGGAATAGTTCGCGGCAGCGTCCATAAGGTCATCGTACGAGCAGACGTTTTCGTCCTCGAGCTTGCGGAAGATCTGCTCCATCGTATAGCCCTCGGGGATGGTGACCTTGGTCGTGACCATGGCGCCCGAACCGACCTGCATCTTCTTGACGAGCGCGCGGTAGTCGTAGTTCGTGCTCAGCTCATACGTGCCGGGATCGATCTTCGTCTTTGCGTGCGAGACGCTGCAGTAGAGCTGGAAGAGGCCCTTGTACTTGATGATACCGGCGTCCTTGAGCTGCTTTGCCACGTAGCCGACGCTGACCTGATGGCCGGCACGCTCCTTGGCGTTGCCCTCAGAGTCCGTGTAGGAGATGGTGACGTCCTGAAACTCCGCCTTGTCGAGTGTGACCGTCGCCGTGACCGGCTCTTTGTTGAGCGCGAGCACGTCCGACGCCGCCATCCAGCCGACACAGGCGAGGATAATGCTGACGCTGACGACGAAGGCAAAATAGATCAGGCCGCCAAGGCAGCCGCTGCGTCCGGCGCGCTGCTGCACCTCCGGCTCCTGCGTTGGCTCATGGCGGGGCGCCGGCTGGCGGTGCACGGCGTGTGTCTGCTCCGGCTGCGGGCGTGCAGGCCGCTCCGTACGGTGCTGGACATGCTGCTGCTCCGGATGCGGGCGGGCGGGGCGCACGGCGTGCGTCTGCTCCGGCTGCGGACGGGCGGGGCGCTCGGCGCTGCGCCGGGTATTCGGCTGCTCCGGATGCGGGCGCGCCGCATGCTGCTGTACCGGGCGCGGGCGGGCAGTGTGCGGCTGTCCCCCCGGCTGTGCCGGACGGCGGCGGGCGGGCTGCGCCGGGCGCTGCGGACGGGACGGCTCCCGTTCGTCGCGGAACAGCTCATCAAAGTTCTTAAAATGATCGGCCATGGCTTGATCTCCCTGTCAACTTGGAATGCGTCCCTGCGGCCTCACGGCGCAGGAACCCCCTTTCCCCTTGGGGCATAAGATAAGGCGACGGACGGAAACGGCGCCGTTTGTCCGGTCCTGCCGGAAAACTTCGCGTCAGATCCATGCACCGCGCGGGGTCTGGCTGCGCAAAAATCTGTTGCGCGGAGAAAGGGTTTTGGTTATGTGCTGCGCAAATAATAACAACAGCTGTCTGTGGATCATCCTCATTCTGATCCTGCTCTTCTGCTGCGGCGGCGGCAACTGGGGCAACTGCGGCTGCGAGAACAACAACGGCTGCGGCTGCGGCTGCTAACAGCCGTTGAGGGATCGGGGCTCCTCCGGGAGCCCCGGTTTTTCCTGCGGGCGCAAAATGCCCTGCTCAGTTACGACGGCCGCGACCGGCATATCGTTCCACGCCGTCGGCAGCGCGTCGAGCAAAAATTCCGCACGGATGAGCCCCACGGTGCAGCAGTCAAGCTGTGCGAGGCAGCGGTCATAGTACCCGCCGCCGCGGCCGAGACGCCGCCCCGCGCGGTCATAGGCAAGCGCCGGGACAAGCATCAGATCGCCGGACTGCGGCTGCAGCACCGGTGCGCTGCGCGGCGGCTGCGGGATGCCGTAGCGTCCGGGCACGAGCGCGCCGTCATAGCGCGCAAAATACATCTGCCCGCCGGCCTCCGGGACCGGAAGCGCCACCGTTTTCCCGCGGCGGCGCGCCTGCGCGAGAATGGCGTGCGTGTCCACCTCCGGCACGACACTGCAGTAGGCAAAGATCCGCTCCGCCGCCTGAAACTCCGGCAGCGCGAGCACCTGCATCGTGATGGCAACGTCACACGCGGCATTGTCCGCGGGATCGCTCTGCGCAAGCTGCCGGCGCAGCGCTTCACGCAGGGCGGACTTTTCCTCGGAAATGCTCATAGGGCGCTGCGGATGATCGAGAAGATCTCCTCGTGCTTTTCCTCGAGCGCACGCTCTGCGCCGTCTTTCATGAACGGCACGACCGTCCAGCCGTAGTGCGCGGCGGCAAGGCGGCCGATGCGCAGACAGTTTTCCAGATACGCCTCGTCCTGCTCATGGATGTCGGCCTTGGTGTTTTGCTTTTCCTGCCGGTGCTGCATCCGCTTGAGCGAGGTCGGCAGGTCCACGTCCAGATAGAGCACCAGATCCGGGCGCGGCAGACCCATCTTGCCGTACTCGAGATCGTACAGCCAGTCAAAGAAGGCCGGCAGCTCCGCCTCGGGCAGCTTCGAGCCCTGATGGATGGCGTTGGAGGTCGTGTAGCGGTCGGAGAGGATCAGGCCGCCGTTTTCATAGATCTCGCCCCAGTCGGTGCGGTAGGACGCATAGCGGTCGACCGCGAAAAACGTGGACGCGGCATAAGCGTTGACGTCCGACGGGTGCGTACCGAACGCGCCGTTGAGGTACATCCGGATCAGTGCCGACGATTCCTGGTCGTAGCGCGGGAACACAATATGATGGTAGGCCATGCCCGCCTCGTCAAAACGCGCGCACAGGCGACGGTACTGCGCGGACTTTCCGCTGCCGTCGATGCCCTCCAATACGATCAGTTTACCCTTCGCCATGGTGTTTCTTCCCCCGCAGCCTGCGGCCGATGGCCGCAAACAGGAATTTCGGCAATTTCATCATGCGGCCGATGCGCTTCGGCTCTTTGATGAGCCGGTAAAACCACTCGAGACCGAGCTTCTGGAAAAACTTCGGTGCGCGCTTGACGTTGCCGGCAAACACGTCCAGACTGCCGCCGAGCCCCGCCATAAGACCGACGCGCAGACGCGGGGCGTTGCGCTGCATCCACAGCTCCTGCTTCGGCGCGCCAAGGCACACAAGCAGCAGATCCGGCTGCACGGCATTGATCTTTTCCACAACGGGATCATCGTCCTGAAAATAGCCGTCGTTCGTGCCGGCGATAACAAGACCGGGAAACCGCTCGCGCATCTTCACGCCCGCAGCGTCGGCGACGCCGGGCTTCGCGCCGAGCAAAAACACGCGCTTGCCCTCGCGGCCCATCTGCGTCATCAGCGCCGCAGCAAAGTCGATGCCCGGCAGCTTCGCGCGCAGCGGTGTGCCGAGGATCTTCGCGCCGTAGATCACACCGATACCGTCGGCCAGCACGAGATCCGCATTCTGCACAGCCTGCATGGCTGCCGCATCCTCGCGGCAGAGCATCACGATCTCGGGATTCGGCGTGACGACATAGGCCGCGCGCCGCTCCGCCATCAGGTCACGCGCACGCGCGACCGCTTCATCCATCGTCAGGCTGTCAAACCCGACGCCCATTACATCAATTCGCATGAAAACCTGTTTCCTCCGTTATACCTGAGCAAAGACTTCGCCGATCTTCTCATGGATGATGAGATCCGCCTGCGCGTCATACGGCGTGGCGCTGCGGTTGATGAGCACCAGCTTATGCCCGGAATAGTAATTCAAAAGTCCCGCCGCGGGGTACACGGCCAGCGACGTACCGCCGACGATGAGCACCTCCGCCTCGCGGATATAGCGGATGGACTTGGACAGAACGTCCTCATCCAGACATTCCTCGTAAAACACGATGTCCGGCCGGATGATGCCGCCGCAGTCACAGTGCGGCACGCCGGTGCCGTGGTTGACACGCTCCGCCGGATACGGCCGGCCGCAGCGCATACAGTAGCAGCGGTGGATGCTGCCGTGCAGCTCGAGCACATTCTTGCTCCCGGCCGCCTGATGCAGCCCGTCGATATTCTGCGTGATGACGGCCTGCAGCTTCCCCTCGCGCTCCAGCTCGGCAAGGCGCAGGTGCGCGCGGTTGGGCTTGGCGCCGTCCACGACGAGCTTGTCCCGATGGAATTTGTAGTATTCCTCCGGATGCGCCATGAAAAACGAGTGGCTCAGGATCGTCTCGGGCGGATAGTC
>OGYW01000763.1_pt1 | contig 30327 bp, 26 predicted proteins | sample 1576621 | NCBI WGS metagenome assembly OGYW01 (sample SAMEA3541528, study PRJEB24748) | human gut metagenome | biome: human gut; feature: human-associated habitat; material: faeces | place: China | collected 2012 | reverse complement strand
ACAGATTTGGACTAGCTTGAGCACAAGAATGTACTAGCGAAACCACAAAATGTACCAGGTCTTAATCGAGCACAAAAATTGGACTAGGTCGACCCAACCACAAGTAATGGACTAATGCACAAAAAATAACCCCTAATAAGCAGAGCTTTTTTATTCTGATGTAACCGATTCGGATAGAACCGAATAAAAGTTGACGAGGAGGCGAAGCTATGACATATTTTATTCGGAAGGAATCGAATCGGAAGAAGTTGAATAATTTGTATAACTTGACAGCAGGGTTATTTTTGGTATATCTTTAGTAGTATAGTAGACATGAAAGGTTTCTTATGAAAATTATTTTAAGGTGAAGGTAGTGGCTTACATGATCAAAAATCCCAATAAATATCGTTTGTTACGTGTATTTGAGTATATGTTGCAGACAGATGAGGAGCATCCATTGAATGTTACGCAGATACAGAACAAGCTTGCTGAGGATGGATTTTGTGATAAGCTGCCAGATCGTAAATCTATTTTACGTGATTTGGCATGTATTAATGATTGTGGCTATGAAATCGAGGTTTGTGAAAATCATAATTGCGGCAAATATATGAATGGAAAGCAGAAGGTCTTTGAAGGCTATCAACTGAAAATGTTAGCGGATGCAGTTACTTCGGCACGTTTTTTGTCTACTGATGATGCCAAAAAGCTTATAGATAGTATTATGAGTTTAGGCACTATAGCAGATAAAGAGCTGCTCAAAAAGGCTGTTATCCGTGACGAGAGTCTGAATGTGGCGACAAAGCAGGCTAAGTATAATTTTGACAGGATATTAGAGGCTATCCGCGAACGTAAGCAGATTAGCTTTCAATACAATGATAAGCATCTGGCAAAGCCTGCGCAGGAGGACTTGCGCAATGATGGTATGATATATTATGTCAGCCCCTATTATCTTGTGCCTGCGAAAAATGATTATTATGTGATTGCCTGCACGGGCGAATATAAAAATTTCAGCCATTACCGTGTTTCCCGTATGATTAATGTAAAGGAAACGGAGCTGGCAGCTAAAGATATCAAGCTCAATGAGACTTATAAAAAATTGTTGGCAGATGGCAAGTGCATTAGTGATTATCTGCGCGAGCATATTAATATGTGGTTTGGTGATACGCAAAGGGTAATTTTGCATTGCAGGCAGCAGACACGGCTGGATGTATTGGGAACGTTTGGTAATCTGCTGAATATTAATGACTGCGAAGGGGATAAAGAATATTTTACGACCAGTGTGCAGGTGCAGGCCGGCGGTGGCTTTTTTAACTGGGTTGCAGGCATGGGAGGTAATGTGATTATTACAGGCCCTGAGTGTGTGCGCGAAGCGTATAAAAAATATCTGGAAAGCCAGCTAGCATTGTATAAATAAGGCTTACATGTATATAGAGAAGGCGGGAATTATGACAGCAGGATTTTTGCTGATGGTGTAGAAATAAAACGTAACTAGATATGTAAGGAGGGCTAAAAAAATGACACCTGCACAAAGAGCTATATTCACATCAATCGGAGTAACATTAGGTGATTTTCCAAACTCTATTGACTTAGATTATACGCCACCAAAGTTGGTAATGACATTAACAAACAAAGCGGGTGGTTTTTCTAATCCTATTAATATGCAAGATACTAGAGCTTGCTTTGAAGCGTGGTGTTTGATTATAAAGGCTAAAACTAGCAATCCTGGTTTAAAAATTGAGTTAGATGTAGATGGTATAACTGTTGCTAGCTACCCTGGTGGAAAGCCAGCCAATGGGCATTTAGGAAGATTTTTATATAGAATTTTGAAATTTAGTGAACAATATAAGTATTGGTTTGAAGTTAGTCCGACTTTAGAAGTATTAAAGAACAATTTTAAAAACTATTTAGCTCTTCCAGGTGTTAATTTTGTAACCAGTGAACCTAAAAATGAAGCAAGCGATAATCTAGATGACTTGAAGAATAATTTAGAAAGCTATATTGAGTACGTATTTTGGGATTCAAATAGAGCTAAAAAAGATATTTTAGAATTGGATAGAGAAGCTATAGTAGGACGACAATTACCTGCAAGCTTATTTGAGGGGAGTAGTGGGGGTGGTAATGAGGTATTTACACGTCACAAATCTGCAATAGATTTTTGGGCATCAGATGGATATACCATCAATGTCTATGAATTAAAAGTAAACAATCCTATGGTTGGGATAATTACGGAAATTTTCTTCTACAGTAATTACGTACATGATGTATTTATTAGTAAAAGTTTGTATCGTGGTATGGGAAGTGTTACACATAAAGATGTAGAGTACCGTAATTATGATAAAATTAAAGGGAAAAAAGTGAAAGGAATAATGCTAAGTAATCGTAGGGATGATGATAAGGGGTGGCATTCAAGTCTTGATACGTCAACTAGAAGAAAAATAACAGATATAATGAATACCAACGGTACTGCTGGAATAATTCAATATATGTTTTTGAAATATAATTTTAAAATGAGTATCGAAGTAACTCCTTAAACTCTGTATATCGAAGCCTTGACGTTTTAAACCGACCGCCTAAAGTTAGACCTAAAAATCTAACTTTAGGCGGTCGCTTTTTTATAGCCAAAATTCTAGACAGCTGGGGTGTTTTTAGTATATCGCGTTTAGTATTATATAAGTAAAGAAACGAAAGGAACGTAATCATGGCTACGAATATTGAATATCTACATGCAGACCAGATTGGTGGCTGCGTAACTTTAATTAGCACAGAGACAACGAAAATTTGTATTGATTTTGGTAAAAATCTTCCAGGAAGCAGGTATAAGGATGATGTAGAGGTTGTTGGCTTGACGTCTGGTGAAGCACAGTATGACGCAGTATTCTTTACCCATTATCATGGTGACCACATTGGCTGCTTTGAGAAGCTGCTGCCAGATATTCCGCTTTATATGAGCAGCTTGTGTAGGGATGTACTTATTAATACATACGCAGCCTTAGCTAGACACGATAACAAGTATAGTAAACAGGTGGAGCTTTTGCAGGACGCTGCACACACGCATATTATTTGGGCGCAGGATGTAATCAAGGTTGGGGATATTAAGGTTACGCCCTATACGATTGATCATTCTGCAACAGCGGCGATGATGTATCTTATCGAAACGCCGGATAAGCGTATTTTACATATGGGTGATTTTCGGACACATGGTTATATTGGAGATAAGCTGAAAAAGCTATTAAAATGCTATGTTCTGGAAAAACCTGTGGATGTGCTTATTACAGAAGGAACAAATCTTACGCGGGAAGATAACTATTTAACCGAGGAGGAGCTGGCTCAGCAGGCTGGGGAATTGATGCAGCAGCATAAGCTGATTTTTTGCCTATGTGCGTCTACAAATTTTACGCGCTTACAGAATTTTTACCGCATGGCTATAAATGAGCATAAGGTTGTATTGTTAAATGGCTATATGCTGGCGCAGTTTAAAAGCTATTATAAATATAAGCAAGAGCTTTGCAATCGCTTATATCACAAGCGGAGCGAGAAGCCGTGGCAGCCTTATAAAATGTATACGCTTTTGCTAGATAAGGATTATCTGCATGATGACAGCACCTACCAAATACAAGATAGGTACCTGCGGGAAAAAGGAGCAGTAATTTTCGTGAGTGGGATGATGGCAGTGGCTACAGTAAAGAAGCTCTGGGAAAAATATAAGGAATTACAACCGTTAATAATATACTCTCAGTGGCAAGGTTATATTAAGGATAAGGGAACTGAATATTATAAAGAGGATTTAGCAAGGCTGTGTACACAATATCCTACAGTGCAGCTACATACTAGTGGCCATGCGTCTAAGAAGGTGGTCGAAGAAATTATCAGGCTCGTTGATGCGCAGGAGTATACGGCGGTGATTCATTCAGAGAGGGCAGAGCTTATTGACAGGAGCAGTTTTTGCTGAGAGCTTAGAAATAAGCGATAACCGAGATGTGAGGAGGACTTTAAGATGACAGGTGTACAAAAATTAATATTAGGCTACATTGGAGTCAAAATAGCTAATTTTCCCGATGATATTGTGTTAGATTATATTGAACCCAATAAATTGTTAATGAAATTAACAAAAGAAGCGGCGGGCTTTTCCAAGCAGCCTCTTGCTATGCAAGATGATAGAGCTTGCTTTGAAGCTTGGTGCCTGCTTATCAAAGCCAAAACTAATAAGCCGGAATTAGAAATAGAGCTAGATGTAGAAGATATCACTGATACTAGTTACATCGGTGGAATGCCGGATAATGGACATATGGGAAAGTTTTTATATAGAATTTTGAAATTTAGCGAGCAATACACTATGTGGTTTAAGCTTGCCCCAACTTTAGAAGCACTAAAGGAGAATTTTAAAATATATTTAGCTGCTCATAGCTTTGTAGCAAATGAGCCTACAAAAGAAGCAGAAAAAGATCTCGCAAACTTGTTAAATATGGGGCTAGAAAGCTATGTTGCCTACTTATTGTGTGATTCAGAGAGTGCTAAAAGAAATATTTTAGCATTGACGAAGGAAGCTATAGTAGGCAGACAATTACCTGTAGGCTTAGTTGAGGGTGGCAAGGAGCTGTTTGCAGGAGAAGAAGCTGCGATAGATTTTTGGGCAGTGGATGAAAATACTATCAATGTCTATGAATTAAAAAGCAAAAAACCTATGCTGGGCATAATTACGGAGAGTTTCTTCTACAGTAATTATGTATATGATGTATTTATTAGCAAAAATCTGAATCATGGAAAGGGAAGCGTTGCACACGAAGCTGTAGCATACCGTAATTATGATAAAATTCAAGCAGCGAGAGTAAAGGGAATAATGATAAGTAATTATTGTGCTGCGACACTACTAGCTATATTGGCTGGCACCAAATACGACATAGGGTGGCATAGGCTGCTTAATTCTGCAACTAGAGATGAAATTAAAAAGGTGATGAACAGCAACGGCACTAACGGGAAAATACAATATGATTTTGTTAGCTATATACTAAAAGAACTTACAACTAATGCACCTAAAATATATTATATAGCAAAGTAGCTTCTTAAAGTATGTAGATGTTAACCTTGGTAGTTTAGCACTAAAAATTTTTGAATAAAAAAAAGCGGTGAAAACAACATTGAGATGCTGGTTTCACAGCTGTTTTAAACGCTATAATATTTTCACATAAACACATATTGCACCAGCAGCATATAGCCTATAGTGCCTGCTGCTATCGTCAGCAGCAGATTACGCAGGGTTGCCTGCAGGATAACTGTCAGCGCTACGGCTATGGCTTCAGGCAGGCCGTGACTGCCGGTCATAATTTGCGTATCCTTGAGGGAGTAGACAACAAGCATGCCCATAACGGCCGCAGGCAGCATTTTGCCTAAAAACGTTACCAGTGGCGGCGTTTTTTTGTTGGCCGGAAACAGGATGAAGGGCAGAAAGCGCGTTAACATCGTGCCTGCGACAACGGCGGCAATAGTTATGATTTGTTCGGTAAAGGTCATAATTTGATGCCTCCTTTGTAATAGGCTGTGATAAATACCAGCAGCAGAAGCAGCATAGCCGGCGGAATAAAGCTTTGCGGACCGATTAGCACCAGGCAAACCAACGGAATGACAATGCCTAAAACAGCAGGAGTGTGATTTTCTGTCGATTGCCACTGGCTGACGAAAACTGCCGTGAAAAGAGCGACGAGGGCAAAATCCAGGCCTTTGGTATTGATTTGCAGGCTGTTGCCTAAAAGACCGCCGATGGTTGCGCCCGCTACCCAGTAGATTTGGTTCAGCAGATTTACGCAGACCATGAAGCAGCCCTTGTCGATGTCTTCGGGGATAGCAGTATTGCAGTTGATGGCAAAGGATTCGTCGCACATGCCGAAAATAAGATAAAATTTCTTCAGACCGGTATTCTTAAATTTTTCAAGCATGCTCAAACCATAAAACAGATGCCGTGAATTGATCATCAGTGCCATAAAAAAGCAGTACAGCGGATTGAAGGGACTAAGCAGCATCGTGACCAAAACGAATTCCATACTGCCGGCAAAGACAAGCGCACTGGTAAAAAACGGATACCAGGGCGAAAAGCCCTTGCTGCAGATGTAAAAGCCATAGGAAATACCTAAAAAAAGAAACGCTGCGCAAATTGGCAGCGTTAGTGGAAAAGCAGCTTTGAGTGCTTTGCTATATTTGTTGTTCATAATTAAAACCTGCACAATTCTTTAATTCATAGAAACTATGTAGGCTTTATTCTACAGTATCCTGCAGGAATTGTCAACGCTTGGGAGCCGGACCGCTGCTGGAGCGGGCAACAAGACGGCATTTGTATTCTACATGAGTGATAGGCTCAAATTTGCCGTGGTGCTCGTAGCTGGCTATTTCCTCCTGCAGCAGCTTGAAGGCACTTTTGCCGCACTCTGTCAGCGAGTTATCGATAGTTGTGAGGTTGACGCCGCGCAGATGCGAGGGGAAGATGTTGTCGAAACCGCAAAGGCTGATATCCTCGGGAATCTTCAGACCTCTGTCGATAATGGCATTATATGCACCGTAGGCAACCATATCATTGATAGCGACTATCGCTGTTGTTTCCGGTAATGCTTCAAGACAGCGTTTGGCAAGCTCATAGCCTGTACTGTATTCTACTTCAACGTGCGAAAGCTCATAGTCAGAAGTAATCTCTTGAGTGAAGAGGGAAAGCTTGGCACCTGCTGTCTTGCAAGCATCCTCCAGACCTTGATAGCGGCGCACACGCGAGGTGTGTTGGTCATTGAGCGTTGTAGAAAGATAGGCAACATGCTTATGGCCTAAATCCGTAAGATGCTTGCCGATGAGCTGGCCTGCAGTAAAGTTGTTCATGTCTACAGTAGCAAGCTCCAGATCACTGCGTCTGTCACCGATGGCAACAACGGGCAGATATTTGCTGAGCTTGTACGCCAGCTGCGGCTGTTGGGGAATCATGGCGAAGATGACACCGGCAACGTTAAATTTGCGGGCCTGTTCCATGATAAATTTTTCCGTATTTGTATCCCAATAGGTGGTGCGGACGGAGGTGACAAAGCCTTGCTTACGGGCAGCGATTTCAATACCTTGGATAATAGTAGTATAGAAAGGATTGAATAATGAAGGACAGATAATAATGATTAGTGTATCTGAGGGCCTGACGAGGGCGTAGGCTTTTTCCTTGCTGCTTTTATAGCCGAGCTCAGTGGCGATAGCGTAGACCTGCTCAACAGTTTCCGCGTTGAAGCGGTCAATACTGCGCCTGTTGAGAATCATCGATACGCTGGCAGGCGAAAGACCTGCCTTGGCAGCAATATCCTTCAGGGTAACCTTCTTAGGCATAAACACAATCCTTTCTGATTTAATTATGTATCAGGTGGCTGATATAAATTATCTGCCTAAAACCTTTGCGGCAATGTCAGGATAATTGGTAATAAGAACGTCAACACCGGCATCAACCAGCTCCTGCATCATTTCAGCATCGTTAGGAGTCCATGCCTGCAGAGCGATGTTGTGTGCGTGCAGATCAGCAGCAACGCCTTCTTTAGCACAGAAATAGGTGCGGGCGTTAACACTTGTAGCGCCTTGGGAAGCAGCATATTCACCGATGTTCATCAGCCAGGTGTCGGTTAAAAGACCGCATTTTGCTTCCGGCATCAGTTTTTTGATTCTGGCAACAGTGTAATGGTTGAAGGAAGAATACCAGATCTGGTCTTCCAGACCGAATTCCTTAACCATAGCAATGAGCTTTTCTTCAATGCCTTCATATTCAAAATAGCTGGTTTTGAGCTCGATATTGGTAATCAGCTTGGTAGTTTTCAGCCAGGTGAAATATTCGCGTAATGTAGGAATGGTTTGGCGAGGGAAGAAGCCTTTGACATTAACGCCTACAGAAAGCATTTTCAGCTCTTCCAGGGTATGGTCCTTCAGCCAGCCGCTGCCGTTAGTGGTGCGGTCAAGCATTTCGTCATGCATGATAACGATTTCACCGTCTTTGGTGAGCTGGATATCCAGTTCAATGCCGTCAGCAACAGTTTCTTCTGCTACCTTTTGGAAAGCAAGCATAGTATTTTCAGGATAATAGCCGCTGAAGCCGCGGTGCGCAAAAATTTGAACCATTTCTATTCCTCCTTGAAATTTTCAATAATGTTCAACATTATATTAGCATAAGATAAGCGAAAAAACAAGTGGGACATAATAAGACCAACAGGGATAAAAAACGGCCAAAAGCTAGACTGCAAGTACATTTGCTAAATGTGCGTAAAATTATTGACAATTCTGTGTCACTCTGTTAATATGGTATCAGATTCAAAACGGGAATCTCTATTACATTAAATTTCAATAAAATTCAACAAGGGATTTAGGAGGATGAACATGAAAAAGATCGTAGCTCTTCTGTTAATGTCTGTTATGATGTTGGCGCTGACCGGTTGCGGCGGTTCTGACAAAAAGGATGAAAAGGCTGCAGGTTCTGACAAAAAGGTTGTTTTGAAGCTGAGCCATGTATTTTCTCCCGATGAGCAGCTGTACAAATCCATGGAATTGGTTGCTGAACGTATTAACAAGAAAACCAATGGCCGTGTAGAAATTCAATGCTTTGGTCAAAACCAGCTGGCTTGCTACAAGGATGGTCTGGAGCAGGTTGCTAACGGTGCTAACTTTATTTCTGTAGAAGACCCGTCTTATCTGGGCGACTATGTACCTGATTTCAAACCTTTGGTTGGTCCGATGCTGTATCAATCCTATGACGAATATGAGAAGATGATTGAAACTCCGTTGGTTAAGGACATGGAAAAGAAAGCTGAAGAAAAAGGTATTAAGGTTCTGGCTCTGGACTACATCTTCGGCTTCCGTAATGTTATGACCAACAAAGTTATCACCAAACCGGAAGATATGAAAGGTCTGAAACTGCGTACTCCTGGTAGCAAGCTGTTCATTGACACCATCAATGCTATGGGCGCTACTGCTACCAGCCTGCCGTTCTCCGAAACTCTGTCCGGCGTTTCCCAAGGCGTTGTAGATGGTCTGGAAGGCTCCGAATTCACCAACATCGGTACCAAATGCTATGAGCACGTTAAAAACGTAGCTACCACCAAGCATTTCTTGGGTACCTGCGGCGTATACATTTCCACCAAAGTATTCAACAGCCTGTCTCCGGAAGATCAGAAGATTGTTGCTGAAGAATTTGCTTACGGCGGTAAAGAAATGACCAAGATTTCCACCGAATCCTATAACAAGGTTTATAAGGAACTGGAAAGCAAGGGCGTAAAATTCAACGATGTTGACCATGCTGCTTTCGAAAAAGCTACCGAGCCTGTATTCAAACAGATGGAAGAAAAAGAAGGCGCAACTCCTGGTATCTATGAAAAGCTGAAAGCTGAGCTGGCAAAAATCCGCGTTGCAAAATAAGCTGTAGATTTTTTCAACATTACTAAACAGTTATAATGAAACACTAAGGAGCTACCACGCTGCATGCATGCGGCGTGACAGCTCCTTCCTTTGCATAATTTGCATAAGTATTACTATAAAAAATGGAGGTAAAATTTTGGGTAAAAACCTGAGCTTCGTGCTAAATAATCTGGAAGATTTAGTTGCTGCATTTTTCATCAGCATTACTACCATACTTGTTGTTATCAATATTGTTCTGCGTTATATTTTTAACTCCGGCCTGGTTTGGTCTGAAGAGGTTGCTACCGGTTGCTTTGTCTGGTCGGTATTCATCGGCGCTGTTGCCGTATTTAAACATCGCGGTCACGTTGGCGTTGATATCATTGTTAAGAGAATGCCCCAAGGTATGCAGAAGGCTATCGGCCTGATTACCGACGTTATTCTTGTCGCGCTCAACGGCTACATGTCTTATCTTTCTGTTATCTATATTTCCAAATCCTATACGAAAATGACCCCGGTACTGGGTATTTCTTCCGTTTATATCAGTTCTTCCGTACTGATTGCGTTTGTACTCATGACCGTGTATTCTATTAAATTTGTCTGGCAGGATGTTGCCGGTTCCGGAAAGGAGGAAAAATAATGGCTTATTTGCCCGTCATCATTGTTTTTGTGCTTTATTTTTCCAGTATTCCAATCGCTTATGCCCTGTTCGGTGCAACGATTTCCTACTTTACCTTTTTGGATGCGACTTCTCCTGCACATCTGGTATTCCAACGTATTATTACCAGCACGCAGTCCTTCCCGCTGCTGGCAATTCCCTTCTTTATTATGGCAGGCTCCATCATGAACTATGCCGGTATCAGCGATAAGCTGATGAAATTTACCGACGTGCTCATGGGTCATATGACCGGCGGTCTGGCTCAGGTTAACGTACTGCTCAGCCTGCTGATGGGCGGTGTTTCCGGCAGTGCTAACGCTGACGCTGCTATGCAGAGTAAAATGCTTGTTCCGGAAATGGAAAAGCGCGGTTACGGCAGAGCCTTCAGTGCTGCGGTAACAGCTGCATCCTCCGCAAGCACGCCTGTTATTCCTCCCGGAATTAACCTGATTATTTATGCGCTGATTGCCAGCGTATCCGTAACTAAAATGTTTATGGCAGGCTATGTGCCCGGCATTCTTATGGCAGTATCCATGATGATTGTTGTTGCCATTGTTTCCAAAAAGCGTGGCTATAAGCCTTCACGTGAAAAGGCTGCTACCTTCGGTGAAATTATGACTCAGTTTAAGGAATCTATCTGGGCGCTGCTTTTCCCGTTTGGTATTATCGCCGGCCTGCGCATGGGTATGTTCACTCCGTCCGAGGCAGGCGCTGTAGCAGTAGTATACTGCATTCTGGTAGGCGCCTTCATCTATAAGGAGCTGAAGTGGGAATATGCCTGGCCGATTATGAAGGAAACTATTTACGGTACAAGCTCTGTTGTACTGATTATCGTAGCAGCTTCTTTCTTTGGCTATTATCTGAACTGGGAGCGTATTCCGCAGCATATCACCTCCGCAATGCTTGACTTTACCCGCAATCCGTACATGATGCTGATGCTGGTAAATATCCTGCTGCTGATTCTTGGTATGTTCCTGGAGGGTGGCGCTGCACTGATTATTCTGGCCCCGCTGCTTGTTCCTGTTGTAACCAAACTGGGTGTAGACCCTGTACACTTCGGTATTATCTGTATTGTTAATATTATGATCGGCGGTCTGACGCCACCGTTCGGTTCGATGATGTTTACGGTTTGTGCGATAACGGAAACGCCGCTCGGCGAATTCTTTAAGGAAGTTTGGCCGTTTATCGTAGCGTTGTTAGTAGCACTTCTTATCGTTACTTATGTGCCGGGGTTGGTAATGTTTTTACCTAACCTGTAAGACGTGCGATAAGGCAGAGTATACTTAGCCAGGATTCCTAGATGTACTGGAAATGTCGTCGTCACCCTTCTTCGTCTCAGTCACCTTCTCTCACGTCTTTGGCGAAGGTTTGCGGACGTGCGATAAGGCACCGTATACATTATCAGGATTCCCAATCACATATAATTAAATATGCTTTTTCAGGAGCTGCTACGAAAGTGGCGGCTCCTTATGTTTTGTGTTATACTTAAAAATATCAAGGAAAGGTCGTGAAAGCATGAAAAATAAATATATCATGGCACTGGATTTGGGAACTACCAGCTGCCGTTGTATTTTGTTTGACAAGCATGGAGAAATCCGCAGCGTAGCACAAAAGGAGTTTACGCAGTATTATCCGCAGGCAGGCTGGGTAGAGCACGATGCCGAGGAAATCTGGGCTACTCAGGTAGGCCTGATGTACGAGGCAATGAGCAAGCTGGATGTTACTCCGGCTGATATTGCCGGAATCGGTATTACGAATCAGCGCGAAACTACCGTAGTTTGGGACAAGAATACCGGTCGTCCTATCTGCAAGGCGATTGTCTGGCAGTGCCGTCGTACCGCAGAATACTGTGATCTGCTGAAAATCCGTGGCTATGCCAATATGTTCCGCGAAAAGACAGGTCTGGTTCTGGATGCTTATTTCTCCGGTACCAAGCTGCACTGGATTCTGGAAAACGTGCCTCATGCACGCGAGCGTGCGGAAGCAGGCCAACTGCTGTTCGGTACTATCGACAGCTGGATTATCTGGAAGCTGACCGGCGGTAAGGTTCATGTTACGGATTATTCCAATGCTTCCCGTACATTGATGTTTAATATTCATACTCTGCAGTGGGATGAAGAAATACTGACTGTTTTGGGCATTCCGCGTCAGATGCTGCCGGAGGTTAAGCCCTCCAGCTGTATATACGGAACAACCGATGCCAAGCTGTTTGAGGCACCGATTCCTATCGCAGGCGCTGCAGGTGACCAGCAATGCGCACTGTTCGGACAGACCTGCTTTGCACCCGGCGAAGCTAAAAACACCTATGGCACGGGCGGCTTTATGCTGATGAATACCGGCGAAAAGCCTGTTGACAGTAAAAACGGCCTTGTAACTACTATTGCCTGGGGTGTGGACGGCAAGGTAGAATATGCGCTTGAAGGCTCCATCTTCGTTGCCGGCGCTGCGATTCAATGGTTGCGCGATGAGCTTGGGCTGATTCGCAATGCTGCCGAATCCGAGGCTATGGCGAAATCAGTGCCCGATTCCAACGGCTGCTACATGGTTCCGGCATTCGTGGGCTTGGGTGCGCCGCACTGGAATCAGTATGCGCGCGGTGCGATTGTCGGTCTTACGCGCGGTGTTAACCGTAATCATATTGTACGTGCAACGCTCGAAGCCATTGCTTATCAGGTGTACGATGTACTGAAGGCTATGCAAGAGGACAGCGGTATTAAGCTGAGCTCGCTGCAGGTTGACGGCGGTGCCTGTGCCAACAGCTTCCTGATGCAGACGCAGGCGGACATTATCAATGTTAAGGTAGAACGCCCGAGCTGCATTGAAACAACTGCTATGGGTGCTGCTTATCTTGCAGGTCTGGCAGTAGGCTATTGGGATGACAAGGAAATGATTAAGGGCAATCACGTTATTGAGCAGACCTTTACACCTGCTATGGATGAAGAAAAGCGTAATCATCTGCTGCGCGGCTGGCACAGGGCTGTGCGTGCGTCCTGTATTAAGCTGCATCCAGAAGATTAAACTAAATATAAAAATACAACAAAAAAGCCTTGCAGTTTGGACTTACTGCAAGGCTTTTCTGCTTTTTGATGAGTTGAGTGTTTGTTCGCCGGCTTTAGGAGTGCCGGCTGATAAGGAGTATTATAAAAAGAGTATTGTAAGGGGTGTGATATATATAAGCTATTAGCTTTTAGCTGAGTTAGGGGTGTATCAGGACTGTTTTTCGATATCGCCGAAGTAGAATTTGATGAGTCTTTTGTATTCGCCGCTTTTTTTGTAGTCGCTCAAAGCAGCGTTAAACTTTTTAATCAGCTCTTCGTTACCTTTTTCGGCGTAGACCACAAGGTCATCCTGGCGTTCGGAATGGCCTACAACCTGCAGGCAATTGTCGTCATCGGAGTGAGTCATATAGTAGGCAGTGGTTAGGTTACCGCAGATAGCGTAATCAGCTTCGCCGGTTTCTACTGCATGCAAAGCACTGGCATTTTCCGGATATTCAACAATGATGCTGCCGGGGAAGGATTTTGCAACGCGTTCAGCAGATGCACCTTTTTTTATAGCAACCTTACGGCCGTTCAGGCTGTTGATATCTGCTTTAAGGTTACTGCCTTTTTTGGCAACGATAGAAAAAGCAGCCTTGGCATAGGAATCGCTTGCAGCATAGTCAATGGAACGTGCCTTGGTTTTGCTGAAGTTGTTTATGGCAATATCATATTTTTTATGATTAAGGCCGGGCAAAAGTTCGTCGAATGGGGTGTTGATAAATTCAACCTTTTCATAGCCCATTTTTTGTGCCAAGTCATTGATTAAATCAATATCAAAGCCGGTAAATTTTTTCTGCTCCTTGAGATAGAGCTCAAAGGGCGGAGAAGCAGGTGATGTTGCTACACGCAGCACTTTATCGGCAGCAGGTGTTGCTGCTACTTGCTTGTTGCTGCCGCAGCCGGCTGATAAAAGCAGGCACAGCATGCTGACAAGAATAAATAACATCTTTTTCATTAGCAGATACCTCCATAGATTTATTGGTGAACATTACAATACATATGAGCAACCATTCATTAATTGCCTAAATTATATACCCCCTTAAGAGTTCTTGTCAAGAGGGTATATCGAGAAAAATTTCAAAAATTTATTTTGCATAAAGTAAGCGATTTTTGCTTAATTATGCATATTGCGCGGACGCAAATCCGGCGGCAGCATAGTGCAGGCTTCGTGGCTGTCCTCACTCAAAGGGTTGACGTGCACCATGCAATGCTTTACCAGCGGAAAGTTTGCTTCAACAGCGGTGTGTACCATTTCTGCGATGTGATGTGCCTGCAGCAGGGTAAGGTTATCCTTGACGCTGATTTCAATATCAACGTAGATACGGCTGCCGAAAAGACGGCTGTGCAGACTGTCGAGATGCTCTACACCGGGAACGCGGGAAACAAGCTCTTCCATAGCGGTTGCCGTTTCTTCATCACAGCTGCGGTCTACCATCTTATCCATAGAATCCTTGAAAACCTCATAGGCAGCATATAAAATCATCACGCAGATTACCAGGCTGGCGATGGGGTCTAAAATAGGATAGCCCATGCGTGCGCCCAAAATACCGATGAAAGCGCCGACGGAGCTCATAGCGTCACTGCGGTGATGCCATGCTTCTGCCATAAGTGCGCCGGAATTGATTTTTTGTGCAGCGTTGCGGGTGTACCAGAACATTGCTTCCTTAGCAACAATGGAAATAATGGCTGCCCACAGAGCAAGCTGTCCGGGGACCTCCAGCTCAGCCGGGTCACCTACGATTTTTTCGTAACCACTGTAGCCGATGAGCAGGGCGATAATCGTCAGGATTATTGCCAAAAGAATAGCTGCAATGCATTCAATACGCTCGTGGCCGTAAGGATGGTCCTCGTCCGAAGCCTTGTTGGAAAATTTTACGCCGGCCATAACAATGAGGGTACCGAAAACATCGGACGCAGAGTGGATACCGTCAGAAACCATAGCGGCGGATTGGGCGACGAAACCGGCAATCAGTTTACCAAGCGACAAGAGCAGATTACCGATAATACTGTTGATGGAAACAATCATAGCGATTCTTTCGGCATCGTTTTCAAATTTCATAATAAAACCTCCTAAAGTGGTCTTTGCATTTTTGCAGGCCTTTTTACATATAAAAAACGCCTGCGAGATAGTAGTTAACTGTCCCGCAGACGTTGCGTCAAGGTCTGCTGCCCAAAGGGCCCGGCTGCAAAAACCCGGAAGAGGTTTACCGCCTGATCAGTTTGTACTGTAGCTAAATTGCAGTGCAAAGAGATTATCTGAATTATAAGCGGTTAGCAAAGGCTTTGTCAAGCGGTTTTTGCAAAATATTTTACAGTTTTCAGAGAAAAATTTCCTGCATAGAGATTAAGTGCTAACTTAAGCAGGAGGATACCTATGGCTAATCGATAAAGGCCATCAAGCAATTTTTAATCTTCGTCATCAAATTCCTTGATAGTGCCGTAGGCTACAAGAATAGTTCCCTTGGGAGATGCCAGTGCCGGGCAGACGTAAAGAATTACACCTGTCTGCTCTGCGTAATATGTTGTCAGCGTATTGCCGAAAACGTCGGTAATGCGTCCCAAAACCTGGCCTTCCTCAACAAAGTCGCCGCTGTGAATATGGTGCAGCCAGCAGCCTGTTTCCAACGCTTCCAAATAAATAAGGTTTTCTACATCACGCGGAGAGTGATGGCGTGGCTTTACAGGCAGGGAGAACATTTTCAGCTTACGCAGGATATTGCGGATATCGTCCTTATAGGCTTCGATATCCTCGTGCAGGCAGAGGCCGGCGCCGCCGCGTTCAATAAGGATAGAAGGCAGTCCGGTGCTGGCGGCATAGTTATAGGCACCGCCTGTTGCCAACGAGCGTACCATATATTCCATATCGAGTACGCGCGCTACAGAACGTGATTTCTTTTCTACTTCGGCAGTGGGCTGGCCGGGATAGTAAACGTAGGGATGCAGGCTTTCGTGGATATCACCGCTGTGCATGTCTACATAAAAATCAGCAATCGGGAAAAAGTTGTTGCTGATTAAATATGCAGTTTTGTCGGCAAGCGTTCCCGTGGGATCGCCAGGGAAAACGCGGTTAAGGTTTTTGCCGTCTTCGGGCACAATCATTTCGCGGCGTGCCCAAAAGCCCTGGATATTTACCGGGTGCATCATAATCAGACAGCCGGTAACGTGATCGGGCTCAATATCACGGCCCAGCTCCATAGCTGCTGCGATACCGGGATATTCGCCGCCATGGATGCCTGCGGTAATAAGCAGTGTAGGACCATCGTTTTCGCCGTTGATAATAGTCAGGGGAATTTTTACATTGGTGTCCGGTACGGGCAGATACGTGCGCAGCTTAGTGCCGCGTTCGACAGTCAGTCCGCATACATTTAGTGTTTCAGACATGTGCTCACTCCTTTGATATATTTCTCATACTTTTTACAATAGTTTTTCTATTAGCGGTAGCTAACTAAAGCCTAAAAAATTAAGCAATGGCGTATAAATTTTTCTTTTGCGAAGAATGGCAAATTTTTCGCAGAAATAATTTTGGCAATTGCTACTTTTTTACTTGCAATAAATTATAACATATGATAAGCTATTCACACAAGATGTTTTTTAAAAATAAAATTTAGTGCGAATAAACAGGAGGGACAGATAGAGTGAGTCTGCTGACTGATAGGGAATACTTGGGGCTGACAGTACCGTTTATGCTGTCAACAATGACACAGCCTTTGATGGGTGCGGTGAATACGGCAGTTATGGGACAGCTTCCGGATCCTAAATATATTGCAGCAGTTTCCCTTGGTGCTATTTTATTCAACAATTTATATTGGTTATTTGGTTTTCTGCGAGTGAGTACTACCGGTTATGCGGCCCAGGCCTTTGGTGCTGCCGATAAAAGACTTGGTATGCTCGCCTTTTTTAAGCCCTTGGTGCTGGCGATGCTCATCAGTGCCTGCTGCATTCTTTTCCAAAAGCCGATTCTGGAGCTTTATCTGGCCATGATCGGAGCTGCTCCTGAGGTAAATGAGCTGTGCCGTGATTATTATTACATTCTTATCTGGGGTGCACCGCTTGTTTTGGGTAACTATGTGGCCTTGGGCTGGCTTATGGGGCAGACGCGGGTGCGGGCGAGCGTGTTTATGCAGGTTTCTATGAACGTCTTGAACATGGTGCTGAGCATTTGGTTTGTTTTCTGGTTGCATATGGATATTACGGGCGTAGCTGTTGCCACCCTGCTCAGTCAGCTTTACGGCGGTATCCTGAGCGTAGTACTGATGTACTATTACGGTGATTTTGATTACAAGGCGCTGCCTTGGGACGAGCTTTTGGACTGGCGTGAGTTTATCGGTATGCTGCAGGTGAATGCAAACCTGATGATTCGCACTGCCTGCCTGTTGACTGTCAATAACATTATTGCTGCTGTAGGTGCTTCCTTCGGCACTACTGTGCTGGCGGCTAATGCTGTGCTGCTGCAGCTCAAGGATATTATGAGCTATCTGATTGACGGCATGGCGAACGGTGCGGCGATTTTCAGCGGCCGTGCGGTAGGCGCAAAGAACGGCAAGCTGTTTGCCGCTACTATAAAAATGACCTTCAAATGGTTGGCAGTATTGGCTGCAATCCTGATGTTCGGCTATTATCTGGGCAATGAATTCTTTATCCGCCTGTTTACCAATATTGAAGATGTTGTAGCAACGTCTATAACTTATAATATTTTCGTTTTATTCTATCCTGTCTGCGCCGGTATCGGCATGGTGCTTTACGGAGTTTTCTGCGGAGCTACTCAAACCGCACCGGTACGCAACATGATGCTGATGGCGCTCTTAGTATTTTACCTTTTGCAGTGGCAGCTGGTGCCGCTTTGGGGCAACAGCGGACTGTGGCTGGCCTTGCTGGGATTTATGCTGTCTCAGTCAATAATACTTTTATTCTATTTGTCCTCTTTGAGAAGAAAATTTACATAAGCAACACTTTTGCAACAAATTTGTTGCAAAGTATTAGAATCGATGCTATTATATATTTATAAGTGTTAGCTTATTCTTTTTTGCCGATATAGAGACCTTTTAAAAATCTATATTCTTCTGAGGTGCCTGCCTATGCAGGTAATAATCGGAATACGGTGCAAATCCGTAGCGGTCAAGCCACTGTGAAGCCATTTGGCTAAGTCAGGTTGATTTCCTCAGTTGATATATTCCTGCTAGCGACGGAAATATATGTATTACAATAGTGCACATTGTAATTACGTACCGTTTCTGCGCCTTTTTGCAGGAAGGGTAATTTTTTTTGATGGAGATGATGTGCTTTGACGAAAAAGCAGCTTCTGTCCCGATTGGGGCAGATCATCCTTGTTCTGCTGGGCATCAGCTTTATTACCTTTGCTTTGGTAATGCTGGCCCCCGGTGACGTTGTTCGCCAGATGATTGCAGGTAACGAGGATATTATTGTAAGCCAGGCTGAAATTGATGCACTGCGTGCTGAATTAGGTCTGGACAAGCCCTTCTTCTTCCAATACCTTGACTGGTTAGGAAGAGCTTTACAGGGCAATCTTGGCTTCTCCTATATGGTTAAAAAGCCTGTAGTTGAAGCACTTATGGAGAGGCTTCCCGGTACTATCGTTCTTTCTCTGGCTTCTCTGATTATGATGATGGTGGTAGCAATTCCTGCCGGCATCTACTCTGCCGTAAAGCGTGGCAGCATGATTGACAATATCGTGCGTGGCTTCACTTTTATGGGCGTATCTATGCCCGGCTTCTGGGTAGGCCTGATGCTGCTGTGGATTTTTGGTCTGAAGCTGGATTTGCTGCCCATCGTTGGTGGTGAAATCGGTATTGATACCTTGATTCTGCCGTCCCTGACACTGGCTATTGCTATGGCCTCCAAGTATACCCGTCAGGTACGCACGGCAATTCTAGAGGAGCTGCATCAGGACTATGTTGTCGGTGCACGTGCGCGTGGTATGAGCGAAAGCCATATCCTTTGGAAAGAGGTTCTGCCGAACGCTCTGCTGCCGCTGATTACGCTTTTAGGTCTGTCTTTAGGTAACCTTCTGGGTGGCGCTGCGGTTATCGAAATTGTTTTCCAATGGCCCGGTCTTGGCCGTCTGGCGATTGAAGCAATCACCTATCGCGACTTCCAGCTGGTACAGGGTGTTGTTGTGTGGATTGCGTTGATGTATATGGTTATCAACTTCATTGTTGATATCTCTTACAACTATCTTGATCCGCGTCTGAGAAAGGTAAGGTAAGAGCAGATGGAAACAATTATTAATGGTTTTAAAACCAACCGTGCTTTTGCCGTAACCTCTGTTCTGGTGCTTTGTCTGCTGCTGATAGCAATCGCAGCTCCGGTAATTGCTCCTTATGACCCGACTCATGCTGCTATGAAAGATGCTTTTATGGAACCCGGTGCACAACATCTTTTTGGTACAGATAAGTTAGGCCGTGACTGCTTCAGCCGTGTGCTGTATGGCGCACGTGCTTCTTTGACAGGCGTATTGGTTCTGGTAGCCAGCGTATTTGTCGTAGGTACTACGATGGGTGTTGTTTCCGGCTACTTTGGCGGTAAGGTTGATATGGTTATCATGCGTATCTCTGATATGATGATCTCCTTCCCCGGTATGATTTTGGCGATTGCAATCGCCGGTATTATGGGCGGCAGCCTGGTTAATGCAGTATTTGCGCTGACCATTGTCAGCTGGACAAAATATGCACGCTTGGCCCGCAGTATGGTTTTAAAGGTAAAACGTCGTGACTTCGTAGAAGCAGCCATCGTTAACGGTGGTACTGCCGGCCATATCCTTTGGGCTCATATTCTGCCGAATATTCTGCCGATGATGGTTATTACAGCAGCAGCAGATATCGGTGCTCTGATGATGGAGCTTGCAGGCCTGTCCTTCCTGGGCTTTGGCAGTCAGCCGCCTGCTCCCGAATGGGGCCTGATGCTGAACGAGGGCCGTCAACAGCTGCAGACTGCTCCGTGGCTGATGGTTTTCCCTGGTCTGGCAATTTTTGTAACCGTAGTAATTTTTAACCTGTGGGGCGATAATCTGCGTGATGTACTTGACCCGCGCGATGATGTTGAAGATTAAGGCTTACTTGGTGAAGCACTGATTTTCAGATATGTTTTACATTTTTTGTTTAACTTGAGTATAAGAAATGGAGAGATGTACAATGAAAAAATCCTTAAAATTTACCGCAGCAGCGGCTATGATCGGCTTAATGGCATTTGCAGCAGCAGGCTGCGGCGGTGGCGATAAAAAAGCAGCTGTATCTAACGAAGTAGTAAAATTTGGTGTAACCAACTTTGCTGATAACCTGGATCCTGCAGATAACTTCTTCAGTTGGATGGTAATGCGTTACGGCTTGGGCGAATGCTTGGTTAAATTCGACGAAAAAATGAATGCTACTCCGTGGCTGGCTGATAAATGGTCTATTTCTGACGATAAACTGACCTGGACCTTCCACATTAACGATAAGGTTTGCTTCTCCAATGGCGATAAGCTGACTGCTGAAATTGCTAAAGAATCCATTGAAAGAACTTTCAAGCTGAACACCCGTGCTCAGTCTATTTTCCAATATGATGAAATTAAGGCTGACGGTCAGAACCTGATTATCAAGACCAAAAAACCGATCCCGACTCTGCCTGGTATGCTGGCTGATCCCCTGTTTATCATGATTGATACCAAGGTAACCAACCGTGACATCAAAAAAGAAGGTCCTATCTGCACCGGTCCTTATGTTGTAAAATCCTACAGCAAAGCTAAAGCAGTAATGGTTGCTAACGAAAAATACTGGAATGGCAAGGTTCCGTTCAAAAATGCTGAAATCCCGACTATCGACGATCCTAACACCCGTGCTATGGCACTGCAAAAAGGTGAAATCGACTTTGCTATCAACATTGCAGCAGGTGACCTGCAGCTGTTCAAAGACAAAGCTAAATATAACATTTCCGAAATTGCTTCCCTGCGTACCGTATTGGCTCAAATCAATATGAACGAAGGCAAACCGCTGCATGATCCTAAGGTTCGTGCTGCTCTGATTCAGTGCCTGGACCGCGAAACCTACAACAAGGTTCTGCTGAAAGACACCTTTATCCCCGGTAAAGCACCTGTTCCGCCTTCCTTGGACTATGGCTTTGACCAACTGAAGGATCCGAATGCTTACAATCCGGAAAATGCTAAGAAGCTGCTGGCTGAAGCAGGCTGGAAGGATACCAACGGCGACGGCTATGTTGATAAAAACGGCAAAAACCTGGAAATCGACTTCGTATTCTACAGCGGCCGTGCCGAGCTGCCTCTGTATGCAGAAGCTACCCAAGCTGACGCTAAGAAAATCGGCATTAAGGTTAACATGAAGAACGTTGACTATAACGTTCTTGACCCGATGCGCCGCAATGGTGAATTCGACCTGATTATCTCCAACATTCTGACTGCTAACACCGGTGACCCGGAAGTTTACCTGAACTGGTACTGGAAGAGCAATATCAACGGCAGCCAGCCGCAAAACTCCACCGGCTACAGCAATTCTCAATACGATGCACTGTCTGATAAGCTGGCTGTAGAATTTGACCCGGCTAAACGTCGCGAATACATGATTCAAATGCAGCAAATCCTGTTGGATGACGGCGCAGCTCTGTTCTTTGGCTATCCTAAGACTAACATGGTATCTAAAGCAGGCCTGGCTAACGCTAATATCTTCCCGGCTGACTACTACTGGCTGACCAAAGATGTTTGCCCGAAACAATAATTAATAAAGAGGTAATTGTTCAATGCTTCTTGAAGTAAAAGATTTAGACATCAGCTACGGTGACAAGCTCACCGTGACCGGTGCCAGCTTAGAATTGGATAAGGGCGAGATTATGTCCATTGTCGGCGAGTCCGGCAGCGGCAAAACCACCATTATCCGCGCTATTATGGGCTGCCTGCCCGGTGCCGGCCGCGTTAGCCGCGGCAGCATCATCTTTGATGGCAAGGATGTATTGCAAAATACTCCTGAAGAGTGGCGCAAAATGTATGGCAGCGAGATGTCCATGATTTTCCAGGACAGCGGCAACATGATTAATCCTATCCGCCGTATCGGCCAGCAGTTCATTGACTATGTTCAGGCTCACCAGCCGGACAAGTCTAAGGACCAGGCTTATAAGATGTGCTGTGATATGCTGACTAACGTGCGTCTGCCGAACCCGGAAAATATTATGAACAGTTTCCCGTTTGAGCTATCTGGTGGTATGCGTCAGCGTGTAGGTATTGCTATGGCTATGATTTTCAGCCCGAAAATCCTCCTGGCCGATGAGCCTACCAGTGCACTTGACGTTACGACTCAGGCACAGATTATCCGCCAGATTGTTGATATCCGCAATGAATATGATGTTGCTGTTATCATGGTTACGCATAACTTGGGCGTTGCTTCCTATGTATCCAACAAGCTGATGGTTATGAAGGGCGGTCATGTTGTGGAATATGGCAAGCGTGAGGACGTTATTGCTAATCCGCAGGATGATTATACAAAACAGCTGCTGAGGGCAGTTCCGGTCATAGGAGGTAAAACATATTATGAGCAATAATGAAAGACCGGCCTATGAACGTGCTAAACTGGTACTGGAGATTAACCACCTTACCAAAAAATTCGCAGTTGACGGCGGCAAGTTTCTGACTGCCTGCAATGACATCAACCTGCGTGCATACGAAGGCCGTACCCTGGGCATCATCGGTGAATCCGGCTGCGGCAAGAGTACTCTTGTACGTACTCTGCTGCGTATTCACCCTGCTACCAGCGGTGAAGCTATTTTCGAAGGCCACGATTTGATGCAGTCCAAGGGCGAACAGCTGCGTCAGGACAGAAAGAACATCCAGATGGTGTTCCAGGATCCTACTGCTGCCTTCAACCCGAAAATGCTCGTCAAGGATATCCTCACCGAGCCTTTGAAAAACTTCGGCCTGATTAAAAACAGCGAGGTAGATGCCAAAGCAGCTGAGCTGCTGGAAATGGTTGAGCTGCCTGCTGAATTCAAGGACCGTTATCCGCACAGCATGTCCGGCGGTCAGCGTCAGCGTCTGGGCATTGCCCGCGCTCTGGCACTGGAACCGAAGATTATCGTGTGCGACGAAGCGACCAGTGCGCTGGACGTTTCCGTACAGGAGAAAATATGCGAGCTGCTGTGCCGCATTCAAAAAGAAAAAAATATTACCTACCTGTTCATTGCCCATGACCTCGGTCTGGTAGACCTGATGTGCCATCAGGTTGCTGTAATGTACTTGGGTAACGTAGTAGAATGGCTGGAGCACGGCCGCATTGCGGAACAATGCAAGCATCCGTACACCAAGGCGCTTATGGGTGCTGTATTTAAGGTAGACTTCAAGCCGGGCGAAAAGATTGAGCCTTTGGAAGGCGAAATCCCGAGTCCGCTGGACCTGCCGCCTGGATGCCCCTTTGCCAGCCGCTGCGAGCACTGCACCGAGCACTGCGTGCAGGTTAAGCCTGAGCTGAAAGAGGTTGAGCACGGCCATTGGGTTGCCTGTCATCTGTTTGACTAATATAGTCTTGAAGCGATATGCGTAAGCATAGAGCTTCTTTAAAAGTAATTTTCTCCATCAATTTTTATAGTGGGTACAGCGGATACTGTACCCATTTTTTTCTTAGGAATTTTTATCACTAATTTTACGAGTGAGTGTTGACTCATACGTTATTTGTGTTATAATATAAGTATCAAAGAATTTACTGAAAGGTGTTGTCACCTTTCCTATTATTTTTTACATTACATATGAATAAATACTCACATGAATAGTGAGGTAACCTGAAAAGAAAGGTGGTAGATATAATGAAGAAAGATTTGGAAGATATCCGTAACGGTGCCGGCGATGTAAGAGCTTTTCGTCACATTGACGGTCATATCAATAGCGTAGAGGATTACAGCAACCATCCGGAAGGCTGCACCTGCGGTCACTGTGGCAAGGACCATGATCATAACACTATGGGACATGTGCCTAAGCATACTCATGGTGATGCTTGCGGCTGCGGTCACGACCACGGACATACTCATGATGAACATGAACATGCGCATGGCGATGACTGTTGCTGTGGCAATGACCATAAGCATGAAGATGAAGAGCACGCTCATGCACACGGTGACGCATGCGGCTGCGGACATGACCATGACCACGAGCACGAACACGCACACGGCGACGCATGCGGTTGCGGCCATGACCACGGCCATGAGCACGAAGAACACGCTCACGCGCACGGTGACGAATGCGGCTGCGGACATGAGCACGGCCATGAGCACGAACATGCTCACGCACACGGCGACGAGTGCGGTTGCGGACACGACCATGAGCACGAGCATGAACACGTTCACGCGCACGGCGACGAATGCGGTTGCGGACATGACCACGGCCACGAGCACGAGCACGCTCATGCACACGGCGAAGAATGCGGTTGCGGTCACGACCACGGTCATGAGCACGAGCACGCTCACGCACATGGTGACGCATGCGGTTGCGGACACGACCATGGCCACGAACATGCTCATGCACACGGACATCACGTTCCCGGTCATCCTGCTGACTGCAATTGCGAAATCTGCCATCCGCATGAGGAATACTGCGATGTATGCGGTGAAAGCCTGGCTAATTGCACCTGCCGTATGCCGGATGCCGATAAAATTAAGCGTGTATATATTCTGCAAAACCTTGGCTGTGCCAACTGCGCTGCCAAAATGGAATATAAAATCAAAGAGCTGCCGGGCGTAACCTATGCCAACGTAAGCTTTGCTACCAAGCAGCTGCGCCTCAGCGCTGCAGACCATGAGGCTTTGCTGCCGGAAATTCAAAAAATATGCACATCCATTGAGTCCGACGTAGTGGTAGTACCGCGTGACCGTCGTCCGCAATTAGGCGGCAAGAGCAGAGTATACTTGGTGCAAAATCTGGACTGCGCTAACTGTGGTGCAAAGATTGAACGCGCGCTGAATGCTATGCCTGAGATTGATGAAGCTACCCTGACCTTTACTACGAAAAAGCTGCGCGTAAGCGCTAAGGATTACAACGGTCTGCTGGAGAAAATGCAGGCTGTAACCGATAAGGTAGAAGAAGGCGTTGTACTGCTGGAGGCTGAAAGCAAGCCTTCCCTGGCTCCCGAGCTGGAGGAACGCAAAAAATCCGGTGGTATCCTTTCTGAGCTGAGCGAAAAGCAGACGATTATCGAAATCGTATTGGGCGGTGCTGTGTTCATCATCACAGAATGGCTGGGACTGGTGCCGGAAGCGTACCATATGTACTTCCTGATTTTTGCTTATATTCTGCTGGGCGGACGCATTGTGCTGACTGCCTTGAAGAATATTGCTAAGGGTAATGTTTTTGACGAAAACTTCCTTATGACTGTTGCAACATTAGGTGCGTTTGCTATTCAGGCCTGGGAAGAGGCTGTTGGCGTTATGTTCTTCTATCGCGTGGGCGAATACTTTGAGCAGCGTGCGGTAGAAAAGAGCCGTGGCCAGATTATGGACGCTGTTGACATGCGTCCGGAGGTTGTCAACCTGCTCGTAGGCGAAGAGGTGAAGGTTATTCCTGCCGCTGACGCACATGTAGGCGATATCCTGCTGGTGCGCGTAGGTGACCGTATCCCTCTGGACGGTGTTGTTATCGACGGCGAAAGTCTGGTAGATACCTCCCCGGTAACTGGCGAGCCTGTGCCTGTGAAGCGCAAATATGGCGATGAGGTTGTTTCCGGCTGCGTGAATACCTCCAGTATGCTGAAAATCCGTGTAGAAAAGGTTCTGGAGGAGTCTATGGTTACCCGTATTCTGGACAGCGTAGAGAACGCTGCTGCCAGCAAGCCGACTATTGATCGCTTCATTACCCGCTTCGCACGTATCTATACTCCGTTTGTTGTTGCTGCCGCAGTACTGACTGCTGTGATTCCGTCCCTGATTACCGGCGACTGGAATAAATGGATTTACACTGCGCTGACCTTCCTCGTTATCAGCTGCCCCTGCGCACTGGTGCTGAGCGTGCCGCTGGCCTTCTTCTCCGGCATCGGCGCCGGCTCCAAGTACGGCATTCTCTTTAAGGGCGGCGTTGCTATGGAGGCTTTGAAAAACATTGCTGCCGTAGTTATGGATAAAACCGGTACTGTTACTAAGGGTAATTTCGTACTGCAGAAGGTTAATGCTGCCGAAGGCATGAAAGCTGACGAGCTGCTGCGCCTGTGTGCAAGTGCTGAGCTTGTTTCTACCCACCCGATTGCCGTAAGCATTGTAGAGGCTGCCAAGGCTGAAAAACTGGAGCTGGTACGCCCCGATAAATTTGAAGAAATTGCCGGCGAAGGCCTGGTTGCGTACTTTGGTGCACGCAAAGTCCTGTGCGGCAACACCAAGCTGCTGCAGCGCTTTAATGTTGAATACGGCGGCTATACTCCTACCGAAAGCGGTAGTGAGGTGCTTGTTGCCGACAATGGCTTATACATGGGCCAGCTGCTGATTAACGATACTCTGAAGGAAGATGCCAAGGAAGCAATTGCTTCTTTGAAGGCACAAGGCCTGGTAACCGCTATGCTCACCGGCGATGCGCAGAAGGAAGCGCAGGCTGTGGCCAAGGCAGCAGCTATTGATGAGGTACGCGCTCAGCTGCTGCCGCAGGATAAGCTCAGCGAGCTGAACATGCTGCGCAACAAGTACGGCCCGGTTATGTTCGTTGGTGACGGCATTAACGATGCTCCTGTATTAGCCGGTGCGGATGCCGGCGCTGCTATGGGCAGCGGTGCAGATGCAGCGATTGAGGCTGCCGATGTTGTCTTCATGAATTCCGAAGTGAAGGCCATTCCGCAGGCGATTGCGATTGCGCGTGCAACCGGTGCGATTGCCTGGCAGAACGTAATTTTCGCTCTGACTGTTAAGGTTATCATAATGATTGCAGGTCTCATGGGCTATGCTTCTATGTGGGCGGCAGTCTTTGCGGATACCGGTGTATCTTTGCTGTGCGTGCTGAATTCTATCCGTATTCTCTACAAAAAGATATAATAAAAAGCTATAGCTAATATGTTGATTTGATTTACGTCGGCTGACTATAAGGTCAGCCGATATTTTTTGTAAACATAACAGCATAAGCTAACTAATTTTGTAAATTAGCGTAGGATTTTACAAAAAATGCTTGACAAAAATTTATAGCTGACGTAAACTTTCAATAGTAGTTAGGAATACCTAACTACTAAAAAAATCGTGTCAAGTTAGTATCTGCTAACAAATTCTTTGGAGGGAATTATGATGCCTTTATTAATGGCCCGTCGCGGCGAGACTAACAAAATCAGCGCTGTTCGCGGCAAGGATGAAATCAAACGCTTTCTGGCTAACCTGGGCTTTGTAGAAGGCTCAGCTGTAACTGTTATTTCTGAAATTGACGGCAATCTTATCGTCAATGTGAAGGATGCCCGCATTGCCCTGAGCAAGCAGATGGCAGCCAAAATATTTATCTGAAGCAAGTGGAGGATGTTATGAAAACATTAAAAGAAGTTCCTGTTGGTGAAACAGTTACCGTTGCTAAGCTCGTTGGCGAGGGTGCGGTAAAAAGACGTATTATGGATATGGGCGTGACTAAAGGTGTGAGCGTATTCGTACGTAAGGTTGCACCGTTGGGTGACCCGGTGGAGGTAACTGTACGTGGATATGAGCTGACTTTGCGTAACGGCGAGGCTGAACACATCGTTGTAGAATAATTTGGAGGGAAAAGATGAAACAGATCAAGATTGCCCTGATTGGTAACCCTAACTGCGGCAAAACAACAATGTTTAATGATTTGACCGGTTCTAACCAATATGTTGGTAACTGGCCCGGCGTAACTGTAGAGAAAAAAGAAGGCGGCCTTAAAGGTCACGATGATGTAATTATTACCGACCTGCCCGGTATTTATTCCTTGTCTCCGTACACTTTGGAGGAGGTTGTTTCCCGTAACTATCTGCTGCAAAATGATGTTGACGGTGTACTGAATCTGGTTGATGGTTCCAACATTGAACGTAACCTGTATCTGACTACTCAGGTTATGGAAATGGGTTATCCTGTAACTATTGCGTTGAACATGATTGATATCGTGCGCAAGAACGGCGATAAGATTGATACCGCTAAGCTGGCTGCCGAGCTTGGCTGCGAGATTGTGGAAACCTCTGCACTGCAGGGTGAAGGCACCGGTGAGGCTGCCAAAAAAGCAATTAAAGCTGTCGGCGGTGCTGCACCGAAATATATGCGCTTCAGCAGCGAGGTTGAGGATGCACTAACTGCGATTGCCCGCGAAGCCGGCAACAAGGTGCACGGTATGAGCGAGCGCTGGCTGCTGGTAAAGCTGTTTGAGCGTGATAAGAAAATTGCTGACGCTTTGGGACTGAGCCAGGGCGAACAGGCTAAGATTGAAGAAATCATTGCAGCCTGCGAGGAAGCAATGGATGATGATGCCGAAAGCATTATTACCAACGAGCGTTATAACTACATTGGCGAGCTGATGAGCAATGCAGTTGTCAAAGGCCATACCGGTCTGACTATTTCCGATAAAATCGACAGCATTGTAACGAACCGTTTCCTGGCTCTGCCGATTTTCGCGATTATCATGTTCCTCGTTTATTATATTGCGGTAGAAACTATCGGTACGGTTGTAACCGATTTCACCAATGATACATTGTTTGGCGAATGGATTCAGCCTTGGGTGCAGGAGCACATGGAGGCTGCCGAATGTGAGGATTGGCTGGTATCTCTTGTTGTTGACGGTATCATCGGCGGCATTGGCGCACCGATTGGCTTTGCTCCGCAAATGGCGATTGTCTTCCTGCTGCTGAGCTTTTTGGAGGACTGCGGTTATATGGCGCGTGTAGCCTTCATTATGGACCGTTTCTTCCGTCAGTTCGGTATGAGCGGCAAGAGCTTCATCCCTCTGCTGATTTCTGCAGGCTGCGGTGTACCGGGTATTATGGCTTCCCGTACTATTGAAAACGAAACCGACCGCCGTCTGACTATCATGACGACTACCTTTATCCCCTGTGGTGCTAAGCTGCCTGTTATTGCTTTGCTTTCCGGCGCTATTATGGGTGGTGACTGGTACATGGCTCCGATTATGTACTTCGTTGGCTTCTTCGCTGTAATTACTGCTTGCATCATTCTGAAAAAGACTGAGCTGTTTGCCGGTGATCCTGCTCCGTTTGTTATGGAGCTGCCGCCGTACCATCTGCCTGCTGCTAAGAACGTGCTGCTGCATACCTGGGAGCGTGTTGCAGGCTTCCTGAAAAAAGCCGGTACTATTATCTTCCTGTGCTGCGTTGTTATGTGGTTCCTGGCAAGCTTTGGTATTGATGAAGGCTCTGTTGCTATGGTTGATACTGAAAAGAGCTTTGTTGCCTACATCGGTAACGGTCTTGCTCCTATCTTCGCTCCTCTGGGCTTTGACAGCTGGCAGGCTGTGGCTGCTGCTTTCTCCGGCTTTGTGGCTAAGGAATCTATCGTCAGCACGATGGCTATTCTTTCCGGTCTGGCTGATGCAGCTGAGGATGAGCCTGATTTGTGGACTGCTGTTATGGCGTTCTTCCCGAGTGCTGTTGCAGCGTTCTCCTTCCTGGTGTTCAACCTGCTGGATTCTCCCTGCCTGGCAGCGATTTCCACTATGAGCCAGGAGATGAACAGCAAGAAGTGGACCTGGGCAACTATCCTCTTCCAAAACCTGTATGCTTATAGCATCTGCCTGATGGTTTACCAGTTCGGCAGAGTATTTGTCGGCGGTGAAGCATTCAGCTTTGGTACTGCTGTAGCTGTTGTTTTCCTGATTGCGTTCCTGTATCTGCTCTTCCGTCCGGCTAAGAAATATAACAAAGAGACTGTTATGAGCGTTGATGCAAAATAAAAGAGGTGTTTCGTATGGCAACCTGGATTATTGGTCTGATTATTGTTGGTTGTGTGTATTTGGCATCCAAGCAGGTCATCAAGGCGCATAAAACCGGTGGCTGCATTGGTTGTGATGCCGGTGGCGGTAAGGGTTGCTGCCCGCATTGCAAGCATACGACAACTGTAAATCTTCGTAAGAAATAAATTTAGCTTGATGAGTATTTGAAGGGCCGCGCGTTCGCGCGGCTCTTTTTGTGCTTGTGTGAGCTTTAGCTCAGCCTTCTTGCCTGCCCCATAGGGATGGTGCCGAGCGAAGTGAGGCGGAAGGGGGGCATCGCAATTGATATATCGCAACCCTTCCGTCTGCTCGCAAAGCTCGCAGCCACCTTCCCTTTCAGGGAAGATATAATGATATATTGAAACTCTAACTTTCTA
>OGYW01000755.1_pt1 | contig 30561 bp, 13 predicted proteins | sample 1576621 | NCBI WGS metagenome assembly OGYW01 (sample SAMEA3541528, study PRJEB24748) | human gut metagenome | biome: human gut; feature: human-associated habitat; material: faeces | place: China | collected 2012 | reverse complement strand
GCGCCGACCGGCTGGTGGAACTGCTCGAAGCCGATACGCTTTTCCACCGCTGGGCACAGGCCGAGGCTTCGTTCGGCTGCGAGCTGGCGGACGACATGCGGGCGTTCCTGCAAGGGCACCTGCCGCTGCTGCTCACCGAGGCGGACTATGCCCGCATGGACACGCTCCTCACGCGGCAGGGCATCGCGCGCGCGATGGAAAGCAACTACCGCAGGCTGCTGTCGCCCGTCGGCGGGTTCATCGACGAATACATCTACGACGACCCGCTGGGGCTGTCGTTCGGGGCACTGGGAAAATTACAGGAGCTGAATATCGGGGGCAATTACACGCTCTTCGACGACTACCTCTTCTCGAAGGACATGACGACGCTGATGGTCTTCATCTCGCCCCGGTACGAGAGCAGCGACACGGGCATCGGCGACCGGCTGGTGGAGCGGATCGAAGCGGTGCTGGCCGGCCTGAACGCCGAGTACGCCGCCCGGGGCATCTCGGCCGACTACTTCGGCGCCCCGGCCGTGGCGGCATACAACGCGCGGCAGATCAAGCACGACATGATGCTGACGCTGAACATCGCCATCCTCGTCATCGTGGTGTTCATCACCCTCTCGTTCCGCAACAAGCTGTCGGTGCTGCTGGCCCTGATCCCCGTGGCACTGGGAGGATTGCTGGCGCTGGCGGTCATGTCACTCGTGTGCCACACGATCTCGGCCATAGCCGTCGGGGCCGGAACCGTCGTCATGGGCATCGCACTGAGCTACTCGATACACATTCTCTGCCATGCCAACCACTGCCACGACCCGCGGCAGATCATCCGCGACCTGGCCTACCCGCTGACGATCGGCAGCATCACGACCATCGGCGCCTTCGCCGGGCTGCTTTTCACCGACTCGCAGCTGCTGCGCGACTTCGGGCTCTTCGCTTCGCTGACACTGGTCGGAACGACGCTGTTCAGCCTCGTCCTGCTGCCACACCTGATCCGTAAGGAGGATCGCGGGGGGGGGTCGGCCGTGCTGGAAGGCGTGGAGCGGCTCACGGGTATGCGCCCCGACCGCAACCGCATGCTGGTGGCGGCGATACTCGGGCTCACGGCGGTATGCCTCTTCTTCTTCAACCGCATCGGCTTCGACAGCGACATGATGCACCTGAACTACAACGCACCCCATCTGGCGCAGGCCGAGGAGCGTCTGGGCCGCCTGATGGACGACGACCGGGAACGTTCGAAGGTGCTCTTCCTCACGGCGGCCGACACCCCGGCCGAAGCCGTGGACAGCTACCTGCGCCTGGGACGGCAGCTCGACTCGCTGAAACAGGCCGGGAAGATCGACTCCCATGCCGGGGTGACCTCGTTCGTGGTGGACAGCGCCGAGCAGCTGCTGAGGCTGGAGCGCTGGCGAAAGTTCTGGACGCCGCAGCGCCGCGAAGTGCTGCGCGCGGGGATCCGGGAGGGCGAGAGGCGCTACGGATTCGCCGAAGGGGCTTTCGACGGCGCACTGGAACTGGCCGAAAGGGAATATACGAAGCTCGACTACTCGTCCCCGGCGGCACGGGAGGTATTCCGCGAATGGATCGACGGGCAGGGGGCGACACCCATATTCCTGAGCCACGTGACGTTGCCCGACAGCTGCAAGCACGAGGTTTACGCCGTGTTTTCGGCGGCGGACGACATCGTGGTCGCCGACCGGGCGTTCTACGCCGGGAAAATGGCGCGGAGCGTGAACCACAACTTCTACCTGATACTCTCGATCTCGTCGATACTGGTCACCGTGGCGCTATTCCTCTGCTACGGGCGTATCGAGCTGACGCTGATGTCGCTGCTGCCGATGGGCATCAGCTGGGTCATCATCCTGGGACTGATGGCGATGTTCGGCGTGGAATTCAACATCGTGACGATCATCCTCTCGACCTTCATCTTCGGCATCGGCGACGACTTCAGCATCTTCATCATGGACGGGCTGCTGAGCGAATACAAGACCGGGCGCAGGATGCTCGACACGCACAAGACGGCGATCTTCTTTTCGGCCTTCACCGTCGTGGTGGGGCTCGGGGCGCTGATCTTCGCACGCCACCCAGCACTGCACTCGCTGGCGACGATCTCCTTGTTCGGCATCGTCGCCGTGGTGCTGGTCTCCTACACGATACAACCCGTGCTGTTCCGGATGCTGATCACCTCGCAGACCGAAAAGGGCGGGGCGCCCTATACGCTGGGGAGCCTCGTGAACACGGCCTACGCATTCGGGTTGTTCGTGACGGGCTGCCAGTTGTTGCAGGCGCTGATCTTCACGCTCTGGCCGTTGCCGATGGCACGCCGCCGCAAACAGCGCATCGTGCAGTGGTCGATCCACCACATGACGCGGGGATTCCTGCGGGCGATGGTCACGACGAAGACCATACGCCTGAACGAGCCGGGCGAAAAGTTCGAAAAACCGGCGGTCGTGATCGCCAACCACCAGTCGTTCATCGACATCCTGGTGCTGCTGAGCATCTGCCCCAAAGCCGTGATGGTGACCAACGGCTGGGTATGGCGTTCGCCGGTATTCGGGCGTATCGTCCGCTACCTGGGGTTCTACCACGCGGCGGACGGATACGAACGCCTCGCCCCGGCACTGGCGCAGAAAGTGGCCGAAGGGTACAGCGTGATCGTCTTCCCCGAGGGGACGCGCTCGGCCGACGGGAAGATCGGACGCTTCCACAAAGGGGCTTTCTACCTGGCCGGGGAACTGGGGCTGGACATCCTGCCGATCTGCCTCTACGGCAACGGCATGATCTCGTCGAAAAGGCAGCCCATCTATATCAAACACGGGCTGGTGGTAAGCCGCGTGCTGCCGCGCATGGCCGCCGCCGACCCCGCAAACTGCTCGGCGCAGGCCAAGGCCGCCTGCCGCCTGATGCGCCGGGAGTACCTCGGGCTGTACGAAACCTACAACAGGCCGTGCAACCCCTATTTCCGCGACATGCTTATCAAGAGCTACACTTACAAGGGCCCCGTGCTGGAGTGGTACATGCGCGTCAAGGTGCGGCTGGAGCGGAGCTACGAGCTGTTCGACCGCATCGTGCCGCGCGATGCGGCGGTCGTAGACCTCGGGTGCGGATACGGCCCCCTGAGCTACATGCTCGCCATGCTCTGCGAGCGGCGGCGGGTCATCGGCATGGACTACGATGCGGAAAAGGTCGAGACGGCCAGCCAGAGCTTCCTGCGGCGGCCGGGCATCGAGTTCATCCACGCCGACCTGCGCACGGCGGAGCTGCCCGGGGCAGACGCCTTCCTGCTGGTCGACGTGCTGCACTACATGCGCCCCGAAGAACAACGGGCACTCATCGGGCGCTGCGCGGCACGGCTCAACGCAGGCGGACGGATCATCATCCGCGACGGCGACAGCGGCAAGGCCGAGCGGCACAAGGCCACGGCGATGACCGAGGTGTGGTCGACGAAGATCGTGGGGTTCAACAAGACCGACGGCGGGCTGCATTTCACCTCGACGCCCGAGCTGGCCCGGATCGCCCGCGAACTGGGCATGGAGATACACGCCGCGCACAAGGACACGCGCACGTCGAATACGGTATACATACTGACCCGGCGGGAAGCGGAGGGCCGAAAGGAGGAGTGACATGCAGGGGCAGTTCGACATAATCGTCATCGGCAGCGGCCTCGGAGGCCTGGAGTGCGGCGCCATGCTCGCCCGCGAAGGGATGGGGGTCTGCGTCACGGAACAGGCCGACGTCCCCGGGGGCTGCCTGCAATCGTTCTCCCGGCGGGGACATGCGATCGACACCGGCATGCACTACATCGGCAGCATGCAGGCCGGCGGCATCATGCGCCGTTACTTCGAATATTTCGGCATCCTCGGCTCGCTGCGCCTGCGGCCGCTCGACGAGGCATTCGACGTCGTGTCGCTGCCCGGAGCGGGCGACTACGCCTACATGCACGGTTACGAAGCCTTCGAAAAGCACATCGGGGAATTGTTCCCGCACGAAAAGGCGGGGCTCGGCCGCTACTGCGCGAAGCTGCGCGAAATCGGCGGCAGCATCGGCATCAGGGTGCACCGCACGGGGCGGCTGTCGGCCGGGGGAACGAAATACCTCGGGGCACCGGCGGCCGGATTCATCGGCGAATGCGTCGCAGACCCGCTGCTGCGCAATGTCCTCGCGGGGACGAACCCCCTCTACGGAGGCGTGCGCGAAAGCTCGACGCTCTACCACCACGCGATGATAAACCACTCGAACATCGAAGGCGCCTGCCGCTTTACGGGCGGGACGCAGCAGATCGCCGACGCACTGGCGGCCAAGATCCGCGAGCACGGAGGGACGACGCTGGTGCGGAGCCGCGTCGTCGCCCTGCACACCGAAGGGCGGCGCGTCACGGGCGTGGAGCTGGCCGACGGGCGAATGCTGCGGGCAAAAACCGTCATCTCGGCCATCCATCCCGCGGAAACCCTCCGGCTGATAGGCCCGACGCCCGTCGTCCGCAAGGCATTCAGGGAACGGATCGGCAGCCTGCCCGACTCGTACGGACTCTTCTCGGTATACCTGCTGCTGAAGCCGGGGCAGTTCCCCTACATCAACCGGAACCTCTATTACTTCGCCGGGAAAGATGTCTGGAAGACGCTTTTCGACCCGGAGGCCATGCGGCCGGGGATGGTGCTGCTCAGCGCACAGGCTCCGGACGGCGACCCGGCATGGTGCGACGTCGTAACGCTGATGACGCCCGTCGCCACCCGCCCCTGGGAGGCGTGGGAAGGCTCCGCCCCGGGACGCCGCCCCGAAGCCTACACGGCGCTGAAGGCCGCCATGACGCAGGCGACGGTCGATTTCGCCTGCGCCCGCCTTCCGGAACTGAGGGATGCCATCGCCCATACGTATGCCGCCACGCCGCTCACCTACCGCCACTACACCGGCGCACCGCACGGCGCGGCATACGGGCTGCTGAAAGACTGGCGCAGCATCATGGCGTCGCACATCCCGGCCCGCACCAAATTCGAAAACCTGCTGCTCACGGGGCAGAACCTCACGGTACACGGCGCAATCGGCGTCACGCTGTCGGCCGCGGCGACCTGCTCGGAAATAGTGGGCACGGAATACCTCGCAAAAAAGATCGCCAACGCATGAAACGCCTCCTCAAATACACACTCGCCGCACTGGCGGCGATCCTCGTCCTGCCAACGGCATTCCTCTGCGGCCTTTACCTGACGGCAGACATGGAGCAGCCCGCGGTGACGATCGACACCGCAGCCTACCGCGTCACAGACCACGGCGGCTACGCCGTATGCCACGGCAGTTTCCTGCGCCGCAACCCCCACGGACTCTGGGAGCTCTACACCGCCGGGTCGCCCGAAGAGTCGGGGGCGGCGGCAGGCGCCCTCACCGCAGGGCTGATGCACTACCAGGAACAGGTTTTCGTAGACCGAATCCGCGAATTCATCCCCTCGGAGGGCTACCTGAAATTCCTGGGCGGCATGATCCGGATATTCAACCGCAACCTGGGGCGGCACGTCCCCGAGGAGTACCGGCGCGAGATATACGCCCGGTCGCTTTACTGCTCGCACGACTTCGACGCCATCGGCACCCCCTACGAACGCCAGCTCAACTACCACGCGGCGCACGACATCGGGCACGCCATGAGCCAGTACATGCTCGTGGGATGCAGTTCGTTCGCGGCATGGGGCGGTGCGAGCGACGACGGGAAGCCGGTCGTCGGGCGCAACTTCGATTTCTATATGGGCGACGACTTCGCCCGCAACAAGATCGTGACCTTCTGCCGGCCGCAGGCGGGCCATCCCTTCGCCAGCATCGGCTGGGCGGGGATGATCGGCGTGCTGTCGGGCATGAATTCCGAAGGGCTGACCGTGACGATCAATGCCGCGAAAGGGCCCGTGCCGCTGGCATCGGCGACACCCATCTCGATCCTCGCACGCGAGATCCTGCAACATGCGGCAACCATCGCAGAGGCGCTGGAGATCGCCCGCCGCCGCGACACCTTCGTCAGCGAATCGCTGCTCGTGGCCTCGGCACGCGACGGGAGGGCGGCGATCATCGAGAAAACGCCCCGCCGAACCGTGCTCTACGAGGGCAACGGGGAATACCTCATATGCACGAACCACTACCAGTCGGAGGCGTTCGCCGACGACGAGGACAACCGCGAGAATATCGCCATGACCGACAGCCCCCATCGCTTCGCCCGGCTCGAAGAGCTCATGGCGGCGAATGCGCCCCTCGACGTCCCGGCAGCGGCCGCCATGCTGCGCGACCAGCGCGGCACGGGCGGCAAGGACATCGGCGTGGGGAACGACTGTTCGGTGAACCAGTCGATCGCCCACCACTCGGTCATATTCAAACCGGCAACCCTGCAAATGTGGGTCTCGACCTCGCCGTGGCAGGGCGGCGCCTTTGTCTGCTACGACCTCGGGGCGATCCTGCGCAACCCCGACCCCGCCGCAGAGCTGTACGACGCGACGCTGGAGATACCCTCCGACACGGCCTACCTGGCCCGCGACTACCCGCGCGTGGTCGCATACCGCCAGCTCGGCGCCCGCATCCGCCGGGCGATGAAAGCAGGGAGGAAGGCCGACGGGGAATTGACAGAAACCTTCGCCCGAACCAACCCGCAGAATTTCCACACTTGGAAACTGCTGGGGGAATACTACCTCTCGCAGGGCGACGACGGGCGCGCGGCGCAGAGCTTCGGCAGGGCGCTGGAGGCCGGGGTTCCCCGCAGGGACGAACTCCTGGCGATAGAAAGACTCAAATCGGAATGCAAGCCATGATACGAAACCCGCAGATACAATTCGCATCGGCCGATGCGATCGCGGCGTTCCAAGAGGAGCGCCTGCGCGAAGAGGTCGCCTACCTCTATGAAAATTCGCCTTACTACCGGCGCATGTTCGACGGCTGCGGCATGCAGCCCGGCGACATCCGCACAACGGACGACCTGCGGCGCCTGCCCGTAACCACCAAAACGGATCTGCAACTGCACCCCGGGGAGTTCGTCTGCGTACCCCGCAACCGCATCATCGACTACGTGACCACATCGGGAACCCTCGGCGACCCGGTGACGTTCGCCCTCACGGAAGAAGACCTGGCCCGGCTGGCCTACAACGAGGCCGTGTCGTTCACCACGGCGGGATGCACCGGGGAGGACATCCTGCAGCTGATGACGACCATCGACCGCCGCTTCATGGCCGGGCTGGCTTACTTCATGGGAGCCCGGGAGCTGGGATGCGGCGTGATCCGCGTGGGAAACGGCATCCCCGAACTGCAATGGGACACCATCCGGCGCATCGGCCCCACGGGCTGCATCGTCGTGCCGTCGTTCCTGATAAAACTCGTCGGCTATGCGCAGGAGCACGGGATCGACTACCGCCGCTCGTCGCTGCGCCGTGCGATCTGCATCGGCGAGGCGCTGCGCGACACCGACTTCAGCAACAACACGCTGGGAGCGAAAATCACCGAACTGTGGCCCGAACTGGAGCTCTTCTCGACATACGCCTCGACCGAGATGCAGACCTCGATCACCGAATGCGGGCACCACTGCGGCGGGCATGTTCCGGCCGACATGCTTCTGGTGGAGCTGCTCGACGAGCAGAACAACCCCGTGCCCGAGGGACAGGAGGGCGAGGTGGTCATTACCACGCTCGGCGTGCGGGGCATGCCGCTGCTGCGCTTCAAGACGGGCGACATCTGCATCGCCCGCACGGGACGCTGCGCCTGCGGCCGCACGACGATGCGCCTCTCGTCGGTGATCGGACGCCGGGGGCAGATGATCAAATTCAAGGGCACGACGCTCTACCCGCCCGCGCTGTACGACGTGCTGGAGAACATCCCCGGCGTGAACAACTACATCATCGAGGTATTCACCGGAAGCCTCGGCACCGACCAGATCGTGCTGCGAATCGGCAGCACGCGCCGCGACGAGGCGTTCGAGAAAGAGATCAAGGACACGTTCCGCTCGAAAGTGCGCGTAGCACCCGAGGTGGTCTTCGAACCGGTGGAGTACATTGCGAAAAAACAGATGCCCCAAATGAGCCGGAAACAAATAAAATTCGTAGATTTACGCGAACAAACCAAATAAAACCCAACCATGAAAAAATTACTGAGCATAGCCCTGTGCCTGATCGCCGTCGGCGGTTTCGCACAGAAGGGAAAGACGAAGATGGCGGCCGACTTCTACGGCGTGGATTACAGCTGCGTGAGCGTCATCGGGGCCAACGAGCAGCCGGCCGAGTTCATCAAGGCGTTCGAGGCCATCAACCGGCTCTTCCTCAGCGAACCCAAGAAATACGACGTGGCCGGATTCACCGGCATCGACATCCTTTCGACTAATGTCGAACAGGCCAACGAGGCGTTGGGCGGCCTGGCTGCGGAGCAGTTCACGCCCCGCAGCACGAAGGCCGACATCGCGGCGCAGCTCCCCGGAATCCTCGCCCGCTACGACAACGGCTCGGGGAACAAGGGGCTGGTGTTGATAGCCACGACGCTCGACAAGGGCAACGGCATCGGATACTACACGGCCGTGCTGTTCGATCCCGCCACGCAGGAGGTCATCCTCCAGATGGACATGGCCGGCAAGCCCGGCGGGTTCGGCCTGCGCAACTATTGGGCCGGCTCGGTATACAACGCCCTCAAGAAGCAGGGTAAATACCTGACCAGGTAGGGGGGGGGTACCCCGCACCGGCACACCCCGCACGGCTTCGTGCGGGGTGTGTCGTCATAATAGGCAAAGAGCGCCCGGAGCGGGGACACGATCCGCACCAGCAGGAAACCCTGTACGCCGCCGGATAAAAACGCCCGGGAGGCGAACTTACCCGGCAGCCCCGAAGCGGGCTTCCGGGCATCTCCCGGGCGGCGGATATTTCATGCGCGCATCGTCGAGCACCAACACCCAGTCGTTCCCCTTGCCGCAAGTCGGGGGCGTGAAGGTCACCGTCGCACCGGCATCCCGGCGGCGGAATTCCCCGATCCGCAGCGGGCGCCCGCTGCGGACATCGTACCACCAGGCCACGATCCGCTTCCCGGAAACCCGTTCCAGGTCGACGGCAAACGGCCGTCCGCTCTCGGAATAGACCATGGCATAGGTGCCGAGGCTGTCGCGGGTAGCCGTACAACGCCCGTGCCCCCGGCCGGCATCCCCGGCGATAACGCCCTGGTCGGGAATACGGCGGAAAAACGGACGGCTCTCGATAAGTTCCCGCCCATAGCACACCTGGTAGGCCCCGGGCAGCGAGAGGGATTCCCGCCAGCTCCGCACGGGCCCCGTGACAGGCGCATACCGGCCGGGTTCCCACATCTGCCATACGGCATGGCAGCCGTAGGTATGTCCGCAGGCTCCGGAAAAGACCTCGTGGTAGAACGCCCGCCGCACATGCAGGGCTTCGGAAGTGCCGTATTTTTCCCGGTCGAAGTCGATCGGATGTTCCTCGTAGATCGGCTCCCCGTCCAGCACGGGTTTGACGGGCCGCCGGGCATAATCGCGGGCGATGCGCTCCCAAAGGTCGAAATCGTAGGCATGGCCGTTCTGCTGCATGTTGAACGCGAGCCACGGCTCGTCGTGCAGCCAGTCGCCCGAAGAGGATTTCCCCCACGGATGGTAGGTAATCAGGCAGGCCGAATAATCCTCGCGGCCGGCGACACCGCAGGCGATGCCGCGGGCGAAGGCCCGCAATATCGGTTCGCGCCCTTCGGGAGGACGGTCGCCGCCCAGTATCCAGATGATATTCCGCCGGGTGCGGTAGCGCTCCCCCAGATAACGTCCGAAAGCCCCGGCACGCCCCTCCGTTGTGAAGATCTCGGGCCCGGGGCCCCATTTGAGGCAGAACTTGTCGCCCCATGCGGGCAGCAGGCCGATGACCAGCCCCAGCGAGTCGGCCATGGCGACCACTTCGTCCACATACGTGAAATAACGCTCGTTGGGCCGGGTGAACCCCGCATCGGCAAACGGCAGGTCGCCGTAGGCATTGGGGACGCGCAGCCCGTCACGTTCCGCGAGGCAGACGGCCTGTATGACCGTGAACCCTTTCCGGGCGCGGTCTTCGAGATAGAGGCGCGCCTCTTCGCGCGTCGTACGGTGGAACAGCTCCCACGCCGTGTCGCCCAGATAGAAGAACGGCCTGCCGTCGGCATATTGCAGGTAACGCCCGCCGGGATGCACGACGATGCGCCCGCGGGAGAAAGGCCGGGCGCCAAGGGGCGCAGGCGCAAGAAAGAGCGCAAAAAACAGGAACGCAAATAATTTCCCTATAAAAAACGATTTCAGGCGACGACCGGAAACAAAACGGCAGTCGGGGCCGCCTAAGGCGACCCCGTGCCGGAGTGGCGGCGAAGCCGGGTTACAGCCCCTCCTTCGAGAGCAGCTCCGACGTGTCGATACGCACCTGCGTCGTCGTGAGCTTGTCGTTGAGCGCATAACGCGTCGGGTCGGAGATAGTGACCGGCAGGGAAAAATCCTTATCGGCATTCGCCTTCAGATAGGCGATGTCGACCGTGAGGAAAAAAGTCGCATCGCGTTTCCTGTCGGGGCAGCTCACCGAGGAAGGCAGCGTGTATGCCCGGCCCGGCAGCAACACAGTCCCGTCCAGGGGAGTGCTGCCCACGGAGACGCTGACCGTGTAGGCCTGCAACTCGGCCAGCCCGGCGCGGTAGATGCCCAGGAAAATGTGCACCTTCCCCGCCTGCGTGTCAATGCGGTAATTCTTGTTGGACTGCTGCGCCGTCCCGTCGTTGGGCACAGTATAAGGGGTGTAGCTGGCCTGCGGCATATAGATCACCGCACTGCCCCAGGGCCTTTCGCTGTCGGCTTTCTGGCATGAGGCTGCGCCGCATGCGAGGAGCAGCACAGAAAAGAATGTAACGATCGTTCTCATAGTTCGATATTTTTCGGTCTACCAACCCGGATTCTGGTCGAGTACCCCGCCCGATTTTACGATTTCGGCCTGCGGGATCGGATAAAGGTTCATCTTCGGGGCATCGAAGATGCGTTTGGCCACTTCGAACGGCGTGTAGGCAAAGCCGTCGCCGCTGCGGGTCACCTTCACGCCGCGCAGGGGCCGGTTGAGCACCGTCCCGGCATCGTCCCAGCGCCGGAGATCCCAGTAGCGATGGTCTTCGAAGGCCAGCTCGATGCGGCGTTCGTGTTTGATGGCCGTGCGCATGGCGGCCGCATCGCCCGGGTCGACATCGACCGGGGGCATCCCCACCCCGGAACGGGCACGCACGGCATCCACGGCGTCACGCGCACTCATCCCGTAGCCGTGGGCGTCGTCCGGGCCGTAGGCTTCGTTCATCGCCTCGGCAAAATTAAGCAATATTTCGGCATAGCGGAAAACGATCCAGCTGCGAAGCCGTTTGTCGTCGTTGGTGAGGTTCAGGTTCTTATTCAGGAACTTGCGCAGGTAATACCCCGTGGGCGAAGCGTTCTGCCGGGCGGGGTCGTCGGCGCCGCCCGCATAGATTTCGAGCGTGCGCCCGTTCCACGTATCGCCGTTGCGCAGGACGGTGGCGTAGAAGCGCGGGTCGAGGCCGGCATAGGCATCGTCCGAATCCTCCCCCGTGGATTCATAGGCTTCCACGAGGTTCTGCGAAGGGCAGATACCCGTACCGCCGCCCTGCGTGCCGATAGGGTAATTCTTGCGTTCGAACTCGTTGGTCGCCCCTATACGCACCGCCCAGATGGTCTCGGGGCTGGTCGTGGAGGTTTCGGTGACGAACAGCCCGCCGTAATCGGGATGCAGGGAATAGATGCCCATGTTGATCACTTCGAAGGCCGCAGCGGCAGCGGCAGCCCACTTGGACTTTTCGCCCGAGGGATTGAACTGCGGGCTGGCGGCATAGAGCAACACCCTCGACTTGAGGGCCAGCGCCGCGCCGCGGGTGATCCGGCCCGACTTCTCCTCGAGGTTCTCGGCCCGCCAGTCAACGACCAGTTCGTTGCGCACCCCCTCGATCTCGCGCAGGATGAGTCCGACCACCTCGTCGAACGTGCCGCGCGGAAGATTGGCCTCCTTCTGGTCGGCATACACGCGGTCGATGAGGGGCACCCCGCCGTAACGCTTGGCAAGCTCGAAATAATAATAGGCTTTCAGCACATGCGCCTCGGCGCGCAGCCGCTGCACGTCGACGATGTCGCGGCGGTAGCTGTCCAGGCCGTTCGAAGTGAGCGTGTCGCGGTGCATACCGAGGATATACCTATAATCCACCGACTTATCGAGGTAGTCGTGCGCCGCATAGATGCCGTTGTAATAGCTCGTATAGCAATCGTCGGGGTTGTAATAGGCGCTCCAGCTGCCTTCGTTGAACCGCTGCGTGGAACTGAACGTGGTCACGTATTGCGCCTCGTCGGAAACGGCTGCGAAGAGGTTGCCGTCGATCGCCGTGAACCCGTAGGGGATGTGTTCGTAAACGCGGTAGCCCCAGTCGAACATCTGGTAACGGCGCGTGGCCATCATCTCGTCCGTCAGGTTCAGGTCTTCCTTGGTGTCGAGCGCATCGCACCCCGCCAGGGACAGCGAACAAAGGAGGGCGCCCGCGAAAAGGATTTTCATATTTTTTCGTATCATGGCAGTCGTGTTTAGAAGGTTACGGTCAGTCCCAGATTGTAGGATTTCAGCGCCGGGTGGCCGGAAAGGATTTCGGGGTCGATGTCGTAGTCGCGCATCAGCCTGCTGACGGTCAGCAGGTTGACACCGCTCAGGTAGATGCGGATCTTCGAGATGCCGGCCTTGCTCAGCGACGGCTGCGCGAAGGTGTATCCCAGTTCCACGTTGCGCAGCTTCAGAAAGTCGCCGCTGCGCTTCCAGAGCGTCGAATTGCGGTAGTTGTTGCTGTTGTCCTGCAACGAAAGGCGCGGATAGGTAGCCGTAGCCCGCGTGTCGATGCCCTGTTCGGGATAGTAGGCCCAGCGGCCTTCGGCAATCCCGTATACGTTGCCGTTGTCGCGGAACGCCACGTTCTGCAAGGGCGCATCGAGCAGGTTCACGTCACGGCCGGCCGCCCCCTGGAAGAGGGCGAAGAGGTCGAACCCCTTGTAGGACGCCGCCAGCGAGAACGAGTACTGCAACTTGGGCAGGTACGAGTCGCCGATGGCCGTCTGGTCGTTCTCGTCGATGACCGTATCGCCGTTCAGGTTCTTATACTTGATGTCGCCGGGCTGCACGGCACCGAACGTAGGCTTGGGAAGCCCCTCCCTGAGTTCGCCGCCGACGTCGAAATCGTCCCAGTCGTAGAACCCGTCGGCCACATATCCGAACAGGGCGTCGAGCCGCCGTCCCGTGCGTGCCGCGGTCGGCACGGTCACGACCTCGGCCATATAGTCGACCTTGTTGCTGTTGTAGGAGGCCATGCCCGTGAGCGCGTAATTGAAATCGCCTATGCGGTCGGCCCAGGAAAGCTGGACTTCGAAGCCCTTGTTGGTCATCCTGCCGATGTTGCGGTAAGGCGGATTGTCCACGCCCGAGGCACCGGGGATCATCCAGTCCTGAGTCACGATGCCCGATCTTTTTTCGAGGAACAGGTCAACGTTCAGGGACAACCTGTTCCACAGGCGCAGGTCGATGCCGGCGTCGTACTTCAGGCTCTTTTCGGCAAAAACATCGGGGTTCGGGAGGTAGGACAGCGCCGTTCCCCCGTGCCACGTGTGCTCGGAATTTCCCGTATTGAGGCCGCCGCGGCCGGTATAGTAGCCCTCCCAGAGGTAACGCATCTCGCCCATCGGATCCCAGCCGTTCTTACCGACCGAAGCCCTGAGCTTGAGCAGATCGACCATGCGGCTGTCCCGCAGGAAACGCTCGCGGGAGACGATCCAGCCAAGGCCGAGCGAGGGATAGAACCCCCAGCGGTTGCCGGGCCTGTAATTGTCCGAACCGTCGGCGGCGAAGGAGAAGGTCGCCACATAGCGGTCGTCATAGGCATAGTTGACCGCCCCGTTGACGGTCATGTGGCGGTATTCGACCATCTTGCCGGCAGCGCCGTTCTGCGAAAAGTCGGTCTTGTAGATATTATAGAGTATCCCGGCCGAGGCGGAGACCACATGCCGCCCGAACGTGCCGTCGTAGCCGACCGTGGCATTGTAGTGCTGCCACGTCCACTGGTTCTGGCCGCTGTCCTCGCCACGGGTATAGGGGGTGTCGTTATCGGTGGTCTGCTGCACCCCGTCGAGCCAGCGCGAATAGTTGCGCGTGTTGCTCGCGCCGTCGCGCGTCCAGCTGCTCAGCGACATCGCCTCCGAAAGGTAGAGCCCCTCCACGAGGAAATCGAGCCGCTCCTTGAGCTGGAAATTGGCCTGCAGGGTACGGTCGTGCGTGGAGTTGCGCCCCAGCGCCTTGATCGAGGCCAGGGGGTTGAAATTGTAGATCGGGGTACCCGTCCACGTCCCGTCGGGGTTGCGCACGGGATAAACCGAGCCGGGGTATTTGGCAAGGTCGTTCCACAGGTCGCCCGCGGCGCGGTTGGGGTAACGGCGGTCTTCGATCCGGCCCCCGACATCGACCTTGGCCTCCAGGAAACCGAAGAGGTTCATATCGAGGTTCGTGCGGATATTGTAGCGGTCGATGCCTGCGTTGGCCAGCGTATCGTTGGTCGGGGTGTCGTAGATTCCCCGCTGCCCCATGTAGCCGAACAGCACGAAATAGCGTACGGTCTTGTCGCCGCCCGAGACCGACACGTCGGCATCGGTATAGGGCGTGGCCTTCTTGGTGACCTCGCGGTACCAGTCCACGTCGGGCAGTCGGGCGACCTGGTCGGCCGTGTAATAGGGTGTCCAAACGTTGCCGTTGTCGTTGCTCAGCGCCTCGTTGTAAAGCCGGGTATAGTCGCCCGTACGCAACGGTTTCTGGAGGTTCATGGGCTGCTGCACGCCGCCCCGGACATTGACCGTGACGCGCGGGCGGCCGATACGGCCGCGCTTGGTCGTGACCCAAATCACGCCGTTGGCGCCCCTCATGCCGAAGGGAGCCAGCGCCGCGGCATCCTTCAGCACCTCGATCCGGTCGATCTCGGCAGGCGAGAGAAACTGGAAATAAGCCATATTGGTCTGGAAGCCGTCGACATAGACCGGCAGCGACGAGTTGTTGTAGGTCGCCACGCCGCGGATACTGAGCGTAGCGGCATCGTAGCCGGGTTCCCCGTTGGTCTGCGACACGACGAGCCCCGGGATACGTCCGTAAAGCATGTTGTTGATATTGGCCGAGGGGATGGATACCTCGTCTCCCGTCACGGAAGAGACGGACGAAGTGACCAGCATCGCCTTCGTGCGGGCCGATGTCCCGGGGATCACATATTCCAGGGCCGCACTGTCGGGCTGTTCCGCAGCCGCGGTATCCCGGGCGGAAACCGGGCCGGCACCACCGACGGCCAGAACCGCGAGTGCCGCGCCTCCGAGAAACACACTTTTCATATGGTTGGGATTCATGTAATTCTGATTTTTTCGGTAAACGATTGTGTATGGGCGGATCAATATCCGGGGTTCTGCACCAGATAGCCCTTATTCACCTCGCTGAGCGTAAAGGGCGAAAGGGACATGCGCTCGTGCCACGTGTATTCGGGGACATAGGAGGGCTTGCGCGTGTAATTGGCGAACTCCTCGGGTTTGCGGGGGTTCCACGACACGCCGGCGGCCTGCGAGAACTCGAACTTGTACTTGGCCCCGCCGACCATCGACGCCCCCTGCTTCCAGTGGCGGGCGTGGGGATACCACTGGTTCTCCTCGTAGAATTCCACGGCCCATTCGCGGTGGATGCTCCGCCGCAGCCCCACCCGGTCGGTCTGCGTTTCGTCGGGGATGCCTCCGCGCCTGCGGATGTCGTTCAGGTAGCGCAGCGCCATGGTCGGGTTGCCCTCCTCGTTGTAGGCCTCGGCGATATTGAGGTAAAACTCCGCCATGCGGTAGATCGGGAATTCGAACCATTCGCGCGAACCGGCTTCGTACCAAAATTTGATGTTCTTGGCACAGCCGTCCTGCCACTTGTATTCGAGCTGCCAGTTCTGGTACAGATCCCAACGGCTGTTGCCGGTATTGTTCTTGGGGTTGACGCCGTAGAAATAGAGCGATGCCTGCGCGCGGGGTTCCAGCTCTTCGGCCTTGTCGCGGTATTCGCCGGCCGGGCGCCAGTCGTCCACGCCCGCCCACGTCTGATCCGTACCATCGGCCTTGCGGTACTGGCAGAGCTGACCGTAGCCGGTGCCGCGGTACTGCCCCAGGTCGTGGCCGGTGTGGGTCGGCATGAAGGTGTAGTTCTTGTAGATACCGTTGTCGTCGGCCTCGCGCTGCTGCTTGTAGGCCAGCAGCACCTCGCGGTTCGACGGCGTGCCGACGGCCGTGCCGTAATCCTTGATGGGGTCGCCCGTGTCGATCAACTCGAAGCCGTTGGCCTTGCCCCAGTCGATCACCTCCTGATTGGCCAGGCGCGCCGTTTCCCAGCGCTTGGCATCGTAGCCCCCGAGCCAGATCATCTCATTGTTCGCGGGGTCGGCCATCTGCATGTAGGGGGCGTCGGCATTGAAGAGGGGACGGGCGGCGTACATCAGCGCTTCGGCCTTGACGGCCAGCGCCACGCCCTTGTTCACGCGCCCCAGCCAGTCGGCCGGCCAGCGCACGCCTTCGAGTGTCGCGGCGGCCGCGTCGCACAGCCCGACGATGAAGTCAAGGGTTTGCTGCACGGTAGAGCGGGGGCGCACGTCGACCGTGGTGAGCGTCGATTCGACCAGCGGCACACCGCCGTAGCGCTTGAGCATCTCTACGTAGCGGAAAGCCACCAGCACCTGCATTTCGGCCTTGACGATGGCTTTGTCGCGGTCGGACATGTCGGCGACCTTGTCGATGTTCTCGTACACGAGCCACGCCTTGCGGATGTAGGCGTAGTTGTTGGGGAAATAGTCGTCGGTATAACCGGCGCCGTTATTCTCGTTGTTGGCCAGCATACCCGCCACGACCTGCTTGTCCATGTATCCCCATGTCAGGCGGCAAAGGTCTTCGCCGCCCATGATGGCTTCGGTCGTCTCGTAGGGCATGATCGGGGAGTTGTTCCACACCAGTACGGGCAATCCCGAGGAGAGGATCGTGGCGTAGGCCTCGGCGATCGCCCCCTCGGCGTTCTTGGCCGTGCTGAAGACCTCGTCCTGATCCATGCCCGTCACTTCGGGCTTCTCGATGAACCAGTCCTGGCAGGACGTAAGGCCGGCCGCCAGCAACAGGCCGAGAAGCGTATAAATGGTCTTTTTCATAAGGCTGCGACTTAAAATTGGATGTTGAAACCGAAGTTATACACGCGCGTGAGCGGGTAGATGATGCCTTCGGACGTACTGCCGTCCTGCACCAGCTCGGGGTCGATGCCGTCGATCAGGTCTTTGCCGCCCCAGGTACAGAGGTTGTTGGCATTGACGAATACGCGGATCGAGCCGATATGCGCTTTGCGCATCCAGCGGGCGTTCCGGAACGTATAGGCCACCTCGACGTTCTTGAGCTTGATATGGTCGGTCGAACGGAACCAGAAGGCATTGTTCTGGTTGTTCTGGCTGTTGGCCATATTCACGGACATGCGCGGGAAGGTGATATGCTTGCCGGCGGCATGGCGTTCGGGCGTCCAGCGGCCGTTCATATAGCTCAGCGGCGTACCGTTTCCCTGGGCGAAGGGCGTGATGAGGTAGCCGTTCATGTTGAACGTCCCCTGCGCCGAACCGATAAGGAGCGCGGATATTTCGAACCCCTTGTAGCCGAAGCTCAGGTTGCTGCTGAACGCGAAGCGCGGGACGTTCGAGAAGCCCGTCGGGGTGATATCCTTGTCGTCGATGATGCCGTCGCCGTTGACGTCGACGATACGCAGGTCGCCGCCCTGGACACGGTTGCCGTCGATGGCATTGTAGGGATGGTTGGCGACCTCCTCGGGCGTATTGTAAAAGCCTTCGTTGTAATAGGCCTTGTACTGTCCGTAGGCGAAGCCCGTTTCGTTCATCCAGGCGTACATGTAGGAGGGCTCGGCCTTGTAGTCGATCTTGTTGACGGCATAGGAGACCTGTCCGCCCACTTCATACCAGAAATCCGTGCCGACGTTGTCGCGCCACGAGACCTGGATCTCGTAACCCCGGTTGCTCATGCGCCCCACGTTCACGGGCGGCAGGGCGCTGCCGCTCAGGCCGATGATGCCCGGCGTGACCCCCAGTTTGGTGAGGATGTTGTTGCGCTTCTCCTCGAACAGGTCGACCGTGACCGAAAGCCGGTCGCGGAACATGCGCACCTCGGCGGCGATGTTGTACGACTCCTTCTTCTCCCACGTGACGTCGGGGTTGCCTGTCGACTGTTCGTATTTGCCGGGGAAGGCCGGGTTATTGACCGAACCGTTCGACGAGCCGAAGAAATACCCGTCGAGCGGGGAACCGTTCCAGGGGCCGTAGCTGTGGCTGCCCCAGGTGCCGGGCAGGAAAAGGAAGCGGTCGCCGCCGATCTCGCTGTTGCCGGTCTGCCCGTACGAGGCGCGGAACTTGAGCCACGTGAGGATGTCGTTCTTCGGAAAGTACGGTTCGTTCGATACGACCCAGCCTACCGAAACGGCCGGGAAAAACCCGAACCGCTTGCCGGGCGCGAAGTTCTCGGAACCGTTGTATCCCATGTTGAATTCGGCCAGGTAACGCTGGTCGTAACCGTAGGTGACACGCCCCACCACACCGTAATAGCCGCGGGGGACGTTGTACTTCAGCCCTGGCGAGGTGTAGCGTTCGCCGGTGACGAGCGCCATGGCCGTGACGGCGTGCTTGCCGAAATCGCGGCTGAAGTCGATGCCGGCCTCGACATAGACCTTGCGGTTTTTGCCCCAGCCGGTCTCCTCGTAGGATTTGGCATTGTGTTCGCCGCCGTAATAGAGCAGCTCGGCCGGATCGGCGGGGTTGCGCGTGATCGAATAGACGGGCAGGTTGGGGGTGACGCGCAGCGTCTTGGTAAAATAATGGTCATACGACAACGCCCCGCGTACGGAAAGCCCTTCGACGAGGTAATCCATCCGGTGGCGGATGCGGATCGAGGTATTCAGGCTGCTCTGGTTGATGCGCGCCTGTGCCTTTTCGAGCATGTAGGCGATCGGGGATTTACCCCATGCGCCCTTGTTGCTGTCCATGATCGTACCGCCGGCATAATCGGTGATGATGCGGCCGTCGGAGACGCCCGGCGCCGAGAAGGGCGGGGCTTCGTAGATGTTGAGCATCAGGTCGCGGTAACGGCCCCACATGTCCACGCTGCTGTTGCGGTCGGTGATGATCTTCGTCTCGCGCACCTGCCCCGAGAGCGAAACATTGATCTCGGTGAGCGGGATGATGTTGAAATCGAAGTTGGTGCGGAAATTATATTTGTGGCTGCCCGAGTTGGAGGCCGCATCGCTGAACCCGAAGTCGTTGGTGAGGCTCTTCTGGTTGGAATACCCCACCGAGGTGAAGAAGGCCACCTTTTCGGTACCGCCGGAGATATTGACGCTGTACTGCTGCTGGGGCGACACCCCGGCGTCGAAAATCCGCTTCATGTAGTCCGTACTGCCGTAGTAGATGGCGGGGCTGTCGAGCAGCGCCTGTTTCTGTTCGGGCGAAAGGTGTCCCATCGCCTCGACCTCGGAGGGCGTATAGTCGCGGTTATGCCGGAATTTCCACAGTTCGTCCTGCGAAAAGACCTTGATGTCGTCGGGCTTGCCGTCGTTGGCGAACGCCTCGTTGCGCAGCACGGCATAGTCGTAGGAATTGACCAGGCTGGGCAGGGTCGTCGGGGAGGTGAAGCCGACATTGGCCGTGAACGAGATTTTCAGGTTGCCTTCGCGGCCGCGCTTGGTCGTCACAATGATGACGCCGTTGGCACCGCGCACGCCGTACACGGCGGTCGCCGAAGCGTCCTTGAGCACGTTGACGTGCTCCACATCGTTCGGGTCGAGCATGTTGAAGGCCGTCATGTCACGCACGATGCCGTCGATGACGATCAGCGGATTCTGGTCGCCGGCATACGTCCCCACGCCGCGCACGCGGATCGTGGACTCCTCAAAGCCGGCCTCGCCGGTCTTCTGGACGGCGGCCATACCGGCGATACGCCCTACGAGGGCATTGGAAATATTGGTCACGGGAGAGCGCATCAGCTCCTTGCCCGACAGCTGCCCGATGGCGCCGGTGACGGTCTCCTTCTTCTGGGTGCCGAAGCCGACCACCACCACATCGTCGATGCTCTGGACATTCTCCTCGAGCACGATGCGGATATCGGTCTGGGTTCCTACGGGCACCTCCCGGGTGGTATAGCCGATAAATGAAACTGTCAACGTCGCATCCTTGGCCGCCATGACCGTGAAACGCCCGTCGAGGTCGGTCACGGAGCCAGTCTGGGTTCCCCTGACGACCACTCCGGCCCCGACGACCGGCATGCCCTGCTGGTCGACGACTGTCCCGGAGACCCTGGCAGGGGAGACGTCCTGCGCACCGGCGCCGAAAGCGACCGACAGGACGAGCAGCAGAGCCAGCCCGATCTTCGCGAATCTGCGCAGGAGCCCCGGCACATTCAAATAATGGTTCATTTTCATAGGTATTTAGGTTGTAGTTGGTTGATTGCGTCCCGCGGGGAGAATCGCCGCCGCGGGACAGGCCCGCACTGAGGTTCACCGAGAGGGCCGGATCACAAAATCGAAAAGGTCGGAGCGTCTTTTTCTTTCATAGGCTGATAGGTTTGGTTATGCTTCAGGATTTTCGTTACAACAAATTTAGGAAGACGGAACAGGGATATAAAGAACGGATTTATCATTTATTTGTCCGTTTTCATCATCCACCCTCCTGCGCTTCAATATTCGATCCGGACGACCACCGAGCGCGTGAAGTCCGGAAGCGATACGTCGGCACGGCGGGACGCGCGCACCCACTCGTCCCGCCAGGGGTCGTAGATCCGCACTTTCTTCACCCTGCGCCCGCCGAGCAGCGGTGTGAAGTCGACCTGCAGGCCGGACAGTCGCTGTGCCGGAATGCGTTCGGAGAGCTCGTGCCGCCACGTGCTCACCGTATCGCGGCACCAGGCAAGCAGCGTGTGTTCGCCCCGCAGCACATAGACCCGCAGCCCCGCCGTATCGCGGCGCACGGGTTCGAACCCTTCGCGAAGGGGGTCGACACCTTCGACGGCACGCGCGAAGCGCCCCATCTGGAACCAGGTATGCTGCTTGTCGATATGGTGATCCCAATGCCAGAGGTGCCCCGGCCCGGCGGCCCCGCTGAAAAAGGGGGCGAAGAGCACGTCGTGGAGCACGGAACCCATCGTATCTACCTTATATATAGGATGGGGGCCGGTATGCACGGGTTTCACGGCGCCCGACTCGGCCAGCAGCATCGGTTTGCGGAGGCCGTATCCGCGCAGCACGGCGATGGCATCGGAGGCCATGCTGTCGACCGGAGCGCCGCACACGGCCAGTTCGGCACCCTCGTCGATATAGCGGTGCACCTGCGCCACCTCGTTCGAAGGCAGGCGGTTGATGAATTCATAAATCGGGAAGCTCGACTCCCGGTCGAGCGAGCCGAGGCTCTGCATCACCAGGTTTTTCGGGAAGATCTCCTTCACACGCGGCAGCATACGGACATTCCACGCGCGCAGGTGCTCCTCGGGCGTCTCCACGGCGTTCATTTCGTTCCACAGCTCCCAGCCGAAAACGGCGGGATGGTCGCCGTAACGCTCGCGGAAGATGCGCACGCGGCGCAGGAACTCCTCCTCACCACGCTGCGAAGTGATATAATCGTCGGCATCGGCAAACGGGCCGCCGTTGGAAGTATGGTACGAGGCTTTGGTGTCCCACTTGTTCACGCCCGGCCGGATATGGCGGAAACTCTCGATGCAGAACTTGATCTTGATGCCGTACCGGTCGGCGAGCTCCAGCAGGCGGTCGATGCGCACGAGCTTGGCGGTGTCCACCTCGCCGTAACGGGTTTCGATCTCGAAGAGGCCCGTGTTGAGCCACACGCGGCCGAAATTGGCGCCGTGGCGGTGCATCTCCCCGAGGTAATGTTCCATGTCGGCAACCGACCCCATCGCGGCGATGTTGCATCCCACGGGGATATACGGCTGCCCGTCCGAAAGGCAGAAATAACGGGGATCCCGGGCGCTTACCTGGACGAAAGAGCGCCTGAAGGAGCGCCCGGGGCGCTTGGCCCACGCCTCCGCTACCGACACGAAGGCAAGGAGGCAGGTCAAAAGGATGAGTCGTTTCATAGGTCGTAGTCTTTAGGTTTGAGCGACAGGATAAAAGTAGGAAATTCCCCGCGCACGGAATATAACCGGTTCCGCAGATGCTAACACATTTTCGTCGGAACGGCGCAGGAGAGGCGAAAGGCCGGTTTTCTGTTATTTTTTGATAAATCCGTGCAAATCCGGCGGGTGGAGTATTCCTATATTTGTTTCATCGAAAACTCACCTTATCCGAACTATGAAACGACTTACGGCAATCCTCCTGTGCACGCTTGCATACGGCGCCGCAACAGCCGCCGACGGGTGGGACGCCCCGGCCGACCAGCACGTCAACGCCCTGCACCGCCTGCCCGCCCGGGCCACCTCCTACTCCTATGAAACCCCGCAGGATGCACTGGCGGGAGACCGCGCCCAATCACGGATGATGCTGCTCGACGGCGTCTGGAAATTCCGTTTTGCGGAAGACGCCGCCCGAAGCCCCGAAGGGTTCTGGCAACCGGGCGCCGACCTCGGAGACTGGGACGAGATAGAGGTTCCCTCGTGCTGGGAGATGCAGGGCTACGGGTATCCGATATACACCAACATCCCCTATCCGTTCGAGTTCAGGCCGCCGTCGATCACACGCGACAACCCGACGGGATGCTACGTCCGAAAGTTCACCGTACCCCGAAGCTGGGAAGGCGACCGGGTAGTGCTGCACTTCGGGGGCGTATACTCGGGTTATTACGTCTGGGTCAACGGCACCCTGGCAGGATATGCCGAGGACAGCTGCCTGCCCTCGGAATTCGACGTCACCGGCCTGCTGCGACCGGGCGAGAACACGCTCGCCGTGAAGGTTTTCAAATGGACGGACGGCAGTTACCTCGAAGATGCCGACCACTGGCGCATGGCGGGCATACACCGCGAAGTATACCTTGCCGCAAAACCCGATGTGGCCATCGGCGACTTCGGGGTGCGGACGCTGCTCGACGGCGACATGCGCGACGCGCTGTTGCAGATACGCCCCACGATCGACCTGCGCGAGGGCACCCCGGCGGCAGGATGGCATCTGCGGGCGCAACTCTATGCCCCCGACGGGACGCCCGAAGGCCGTGAAATGGGACTACCGGTCGAAGAAATCCTGTCGGAGGCTTACCCGCAACGCGACAACGTCTACTTCGCACTGATGGAGCAGCGCATCGCGGCGCCCGAAAAATGGAGCGCCGAGAACCCTGCGCTCTACACCCTCGTGCTGACCCTGCGCAACGATGACGGGCAGGTCGCCGAATCGCGCAGCTGCAAGGTCGGGTTCCGCGACGTCCGGCTCCGCGGACGCGAGATGCTGGTTAACGGCGTCCCCGTGAAACTCTACGGCGTAAACCGCCACGACCACGACCAATATACGGGAAAGACCGTCACGCGCGAAGGGATGGAACAGGACGTAAGGCTAATGAAACTGCTGAATTTCAACTCCGTGCGTACGTCCCACTACCCCAACGACCCCTATTTCTACGAGCTGTGCGACCGCTACGGCCTTTACGTCATCGACGAAGCCAACATCGAGAGCCACGGTTCGGGCGGGAAGTTCTCGAACGACCCGGAGTGGGCAGTCCCGTTCCTGGAGCGTGTGAGCCGGATGGTCGTCCGCGACCGCAACCACCCCTCCATCGTCATGTGGTCGCTGGGCAACGAATCGGGATGCGGCCCGGCGCACGCGGCGGCGGCCGGCTGGGCCAAGGATTACGACCCCACGCGCCTGATCCACTACGAAGGGGCGCAGGGACAACCTGCGAGCCCGCTTTACGTACCCCTCAGGCGCACTTCGGCGGCCGTATTCACCAGTGCCGCCCCCGCAGACGGGAAGCCGGGCACCCCGCAACAGCCGCAGGACGGCGGCAATCCGACCGACCCCGCTTACGTGGATATCGTGAGCCGCATGTATCCCACGGTCGGGGAGCTGGAGCGCATGGCCCTCAACCCGCGTATCGACCGCCCCGTGCTGATGTGCGAATACGCTCACTCGATGGGAAATTCGACCGGCGGGCTGAACGACTACTGGACGGTCATCCGCAGCCATGAGGGACTGCTGGGCGGCCATATCTGGGACTGGGCAGAGCAGGGGCTGGTCAAAAAAGACACCTGCCAACGCACTTATTGGGCCTACGGCGGGGATTTCGAACCGGCAGGGGAGCATCACGACGCGGCGTTCTGCTGCAACGGCATCGTCAACCCCGACCGTACGCTGAAGCCCGCGGCACTGGAGTGCAAATACGTATTCCAGCCCATCGGGTTCACGGCGGACGACCTTGCTGCCGGAAGGGTTGTCGTACACAACCGTAATTTCTTCTCCCCAACCGACCGCTACGACTTCACCTGGGAAATATCGACCGACAAGGGCGTATTGCAACGCGGCAGTTTCGACGTGCCGACGACGCCCGCGGGCAAGAGCGCCCCGGCCACCGTCGGGTTCCGCCCCTTCGAGCCCGAACCCGGCGCCGAATACCTGCTCCGCGTACAGGCCCGGGAAAAACGGGCGACCCCTTACGCCGGGGCCGGGCACATCGCTGCGCAAGAGCAGTTCGGACTGCCTTTCTACAAGGCTCCCGCGCATAAACCCGCCGCAGGCAGGGCGGCCGTCTCGCAGGACGGGGAGCGCATCGTGCTGAGCGCCGCGGGTGTCCGGGCGGAAATCGACCGCAGAAGCGGCTACCTGGTCTCCTATACGGTACGCGGGAAGGCATTGGTATGCGACACCCTGCGGCCGAACTTCTGGCGGGCGTCGACCGACAACGACTGGCGCGGATGGCGCGTCGGGCAGATCGCCGGATGCTGGAAAGAGATGCCCGGAAGGATCCGGACGGAAGGCATCCGCATCGACGAAGCCGCAGGGACGGTGCGTGTCGAAAAGGGGGTTCCCGACAGCGTGCGGCTGACGCTGGTTTATACGCTCGACGGCACGGGGGCGCTGGCCGTGGCATACGACCTGCAGATCGCCGGGCAGTTGCCCGAACCGCTGCGCGCGGGGCTCCGAACCCGGGTTCCCAATACACTGGGGAGGATGGCCTACTTCGGCAAAGGGCCCCAGGAAAATTACTCCGACCGCTCGTGCGGTGCTTTGCTCGGCCTCTACCGGGGTACGCCCGGGGACTTCATGCACGACTACATCACCCCGCAGGAGAACGGCAACCGCTGCGCAGTGCGTTGGCTCACGCTGACGGAGGGCAACGGGCACGGCATCCAGATCGCGGGAGACAGCCCCCTGAGCATGTCGGTATGGGACTGCACGCAGGAGGCGCTCGACAGGGCACGCCACGTCACCGAAGTGGAGCGGCTTCCGGATGCCCTGACGGTCAACATAGACTGCGTACAGGCCGGGGTCGGGGGAACCGATACCTGGAGCCTGAATGCGCGCCCCTCAGAGCAGTACCGCCTGCTGGCAAAACGCTATGCCTATAAATTCACGCTACTTCCCTGCAACAACGAATCCGAAGCAATCCGCAACGGCCGGAGGCTTTGCAACAAACGATAGACCATGAAAAAGATAATCCTGTTACTGGCGTTGGGATTCCTGTGCCAACCCCTTTACCCGCAACGCACCGAATACCCGCAGATCGGGGCGCAGGTGTTCATCGAACCGGGGCAGACCGACAAGCAGATCGACGGGTTCTTCAGGATACTCGCGCAGCACGGATTCGAAACGGCACGCATCCGGATGTTCGGGGCGCACATGCTGCGCCCGGACGGATTGTGGGATTTCACGCTTTACGACAAAGCGTTCGATGCCGCCGGGAAACACGGCGTAAAACTCTTCGCCACGCTCTTCCCGCCGACCGACGAGCTGGGCGACGTGGGCGGATTCAAATTCCCCCGCTCGAAAGCCCACCTGCTGGAAATCGCCGATTACATCGAAGCCGTCGTGAGTCACTTCAGGGGGCATCCCGCCCTCGACACCTGGGTGTTGCAGAACGAACCGGGGACGGGCGGAACGGGGCCCGGGCGAAACGACCTGACCGATGAGGTTTTCGCACGCTGGAAAGCCGCGCAGAAGACTCCGGCCTACGACAACGGCTACCTGAAAGCCGACTTCACGCAAGAGCGGTTCCACACCGATTTCACGACGTGGTACCTGGGATGGATCGCATCGCAGGTCGATCTGCACGACCCTGCGCACCACAAACACATCAATCCCCACCAGCTTCTGGACAACCTCACCGACTACGATTTCCCCGCCTACGAAGGGTTTCTGACCTCGCTGGGCGTGTCGATGCACCTGAGCTGGCACTTCGGTTATTTCACCCGGGCGCAATACCCGCTGGGAATCTCGCTCATGGCCGACATCATCCGCTCCGGAGCCGGGAAAAACCCGTTCTGGATCACCGAAATGCAGGGCGGCAATGTCACGGCCAGCGGAAGGGAGGTACTCTGCCCCACGGCGCGGGAGATCACGCAATGGCTCTGGACGGGTATCGCCGCAGGCGCCGAAGGGGTGATCTTCTGGACGCTGAACCAGCGGGCGTCGGCACTCGAAGCCGGCGAATGGGGTATGCTCGATTTCCAGGGGCGGCCGAGCGACCGCCTGACAGCGGCCTCGGAAGTCGCCCGCACGGCGAAAGCCCACAAAAGCTTTTTCCGCGAGGCCCGGCCCGTACGGAGCGGCATCACGCTCCTTTACAACACCGAATCGCTCCGCACGCAGCAAAAGAATGCGGCGGTGTCGGACGACGGCCGTTACGAAGGGCGCAAGGCCAGTGCAACCATGAAATCGCTCGCGGGAGCCTATGAAGCCATCGCCGCCTGGGGCGTGGTTCCCGAAGTCTGCGAAATGGACGCTTACGACTGGAGCGACCCGCAGGGGAAAACGATCGTATTGACGAACCTCGTGGCACTGCCTTCGGGGGCATGGGAACGGCTCGACGATTTCGTCCGTAAAGGCGGCCGGATGATCGCCACGGGGCTCACCGGATTCTACGACCAGAACATGCACTGCATCCTGATGGACGACTTTCCGCTGCGCAGGTGCTTCGGCGCACAGATCAGCGAGTACAAGGCCGTCGCACCCTATTTTACGATCGCATGCGACACCCCTGCCACGACCCTGCCCGCACATCTGTGGAAAGGAATACTCCGACCCGACAGGGCGCAGGCGATCGCCATGCACGGCGGCGACGTGGTCGGCACCCGCCACCGCTACGGCAAGGGCGAGGCCGTGTGGCTTCCCTCGCTCGTCGAGCTGGGCGGCTGGCACGGCGACAACAAAGGGGTCGCGGATTTCTACGGCACCTACTGCCGCGGGCAGATCGACCGTGCCCCGCTGCACTTCTCCCGCCCGGCGGACGGGGTGCTGATGCGTCTGATGGAGTCTCCGTCGCAACGGCTGGCCGTACTGGTCAACAAACGCCCGCACACCGTCGAAATAGGGCTTTCGCGGCCGCTGCCCGCCTCGGCGCGCCGGTTATGCGGCGAAGCGTCGCCCGAAGGCGCCTCCGTCAGGCTCGGAGCCGAAGAGTGTGCGGTTTTCCTGTGGGACAAACAGGCAGAATGATGCAAAAAACAGGTATATTTGTCGTAGCACCTTAAATTACGACCGATGAAACACCTTGCTGCCGGACTGTTGCTGTTTTGCTGGCTGCCCCTGTGGGGACAGGTCACGAACCTCCATTTCACCAACCTCTCGATCGACGCGGGGCTGTCGGACAAAATGGTTTTCGCCGTGGCACAGGACAGTACAGGGCTGATGTGGTTCGGGACAGCCGAAGGGCTCAACCGCTACGACGGCTACAATTTCGAAACGTTCCGCTACAACCCCGGGGATTCGACGTCGGTCAGCGCCTCGTTCATCAACTGCATACACCTCACACGCACGGGCGAATTGTGGATCGGCACCGAGAAGGGGCTCGACCTCTACGACCCCGTGACGGAAAGTTTCGTGAAATACCATGCGGACAACGACTCGCTGCGGCTGCTCAACAACCTGCGCATCCGCTGCATCCACGACGATCCGCAAGGGGTGATGTGGGTCGGGACGCTCGAAGGGCTGATCCGCCTCGACCTGCGGAAACGCTATATCAACTATTTCGTACTGGTACCCGATGCATTCGACCGGATGGCCAACGAAATCCGCAGCATCTGCGCCGACCGGCACGGGATGTTGTGGCTCGGCACCTTCGACGGGCTCTACCGCTTCAACCCCACGGACAACAGTTTCGTCCGCTATGAAACCCGGAGCCGGAAACTGCCCAACGACACCTACAACAACCTGGTCAACGCGCTGTATATCCCGGAGAACACCCCCGACCTGCTGTACGTCGGAAGTTCCAGCGGCCTGGTCGTCCTCGACATCCGGCATCCCGAGCGGCCGCTCGGAACCCTCCGCGCGGAAGATGGCGGACTTACGGACAACGACATAAAAAGCATCCTCAGCTACGACGACACGCATCTGCTACTCGCAACGGCCGACGGGCTCACGCTCTACGACACCCGCAGCCATCAGGCCAGCGCCTATTACAGTTCACTGTCCGACCCGACGTCGCTGCCCAACAACTCGCTGCGCACGCTTTTCCGCGACCGGCAGAACATCGTCTGGATCGGCACCGACAGCGGACTGGCCAAACTCGACCTCAAACGCAAGAAGATCGACTGCGTCCGCCTGACCAACGACAGAAAAGGGGCCGAACGCAAAGTCATCGTCAACGACCTGCTCGGCACCCCCGACCACAGCCTGTGGCTCTCCACGAACGAAGGCGTCCTGCGGTACGACAGCACGCGACGCGACGCGGGATACACGCGTTACATGGCCGACAAAGGGGTTTCGCACAGCATCGCCAAGCGGCTTATCCGCGACAGCCACGGCACCCTGTGGCTGGGAACCAACGACGGGATCGACTACTACGATGCCGCGCGCGACCGTTTCGTACGCGCCGAGCACTCGAACCAGAACTTCTCGCTCAAATATATCTACGACATCAAGGAGGACGCCGACCACGACATCGTGACTAACATCAGCAGCGGACTCTGCTTCATCACCCCGCATTACCGCCCCGACGGCGGGATCTCGCACCTGAGCTACAAGACCCGGCTCATCAGCGGCATCATCAACTCGGACAACTGCGACATCGGCTATTTCGACGTGGATGCAAAGGGCAACATCTGGTTCGCGGCCACGCAGGAGGGGCTGTTCAAATACGAAAAGCGCAACGACCGCTTCATACAGTACAAGGTGCGCACGGACGACCCCCGCAGCCTGATAAGCAACCGCATCTACACCATCCACGTTGACCGTAAGGGGAATGTGTGGACGGGCACCGACCGGGGCCTCTGCAAACTCGACCCGGCGAGCGGGCTGTTCGAGCGTTTCGACAACGACCTCGACCTCTCGCAGTCGATCCGCACGCTCACGTCGGACAACCGCGGCCGCATCTGGGCCGCCACGACCAACAAGCTCATCATGTACGACCCGGTGCGGAAAAACAAGATCGTCTGCGACCTCAACCGGGATCTGAGGATCGACGAACTGATTTACAACAGCTTCTTCATCGGCCCGCAGGGCCATATCTACATGGGCGGCGACGGGGGCTACATCCGCTACCACCCCGACGCGATCCTGCTCAACGAGGACAAGGCGCCGACGGTCGTCACATCGTTCAGCCTGTGGAACAAGGAGGTGCGCCCCGGACACCGGATCGGCAAACGCGTCGTACTGCCACGCTCGATCCTGCACAGCGACCGGCTGCGGCTGCGGCACAACGAAAATTCGTTCCGTTTCTACTTTTCGCTGCTCAACTTCGCATCGTCGAACAACAAGTATGCCTACCGGCTGGAAGGGTACGACAAGGAGTGGCAGATGACGGGCGGCAGGCAGAACTACGCCGCCTATTCGAACCTCTCGCCGGGCAGGTACCTCTTCACGGTCAGGGGCTGCAACTCGGACGGGATATGGAGCGACCGCACGGCGCGGATCGAGGTGCGCATCCTGCCGCCCTGGTGGCTGAGCTGGTGGGCATACCTGATCTACGGGGTGCTGGTCGCCGTGGTGATCGTCGTAGCCTACAACCTGACGCTCACCAAAATGAAACTCCTCTCGGAACTCCGGCTCGAAAAACTCGAACGCATGAAGACCGAAGAACTGAACCAGGTCAAGATGCGTTTCTTCACCAACGTATCGCACGAATTCAAAACCCCGCTTTCGCTCATCCTGGGCCCCATAGAGAGCCTCGGGGAACAGATCCGGGACAAGCGCCAGCTGGAGCAGCTCTCGCTCATGCGGCAGAACGGCGAACGGCTGCTGCGGCTGATCGACCAGATCATGGATCTGCGCAAGTTCGACAACGGGAAGATGAAACTCAACCCCAGCACGGGCGAGTTCGTCTCGTTCGTGCACAGGATTTACGCATCGTTCGCCTATCAGGCGCAACGCCGGGGAATAGACT
>OGYW01000750.1_pt1 | contig 30673 bp, 26 predicted proteins | sample 1576621 | NCBI WGS metagenome assembly OGYW01 (sample SAMEA3541528, study PRJEB24748) | human gut metagenome | biome: human gut; feature: human-associated habitat; material: faeces | place: China | collected 2012 | reverse complement strand
GCGCCCCTCACTACTATCAGCCTCGGCACTATCAGTCGGAACAGAGCGAACAATTCTGGGAAAATCTTACGTGCAGGAGCACAATCAGTTTCGCCGGAAGAATACCAGCTCGCTATCGATACAGCACAAGCTTGGCGTGATCAGCATATCGAAGCCACTCAAGAGTGTTTTTCAGAGGTCTTAAAGTGCTCAAATGATTTTGCCGAATCCGTCTGCACTTATCGTCTCAAACGAATTGCTTCCATCATTCGTAAACTGCAACGCGCCCAAACCCACCTGAAATTAGGCGAATTGGATGATATCGGAGGATGCCGTCTGATTTTAGAGACCAATAATCAGGTCCGTCAAGCGGCTGAAATTCTGAAATCCCAAATCCCCCTCAAGAAAGGCAGCGGAGAGAAGGACTATATCCTCAATCCGCAAAAGTCCGGATACCGATCCCACCACCTTTTGTTCAAACCTGAGACTCAAACAGGCTCTTATCAGGTGGAAGTACAGATTCGAACACAGCTTCAACATTACTGGGCAACAGCTGTTGAGGCCGCTGGAGAAATCTATGGCACCGAATACAAAAGCCCCGAAGTTCGTAGACAGGCCGTAGGGCCTGAAGACCAGGAAAGGATTCAATTCTTTCAAATTGTTCCAGCCTATTCGCTCTCGAAGAGGGAGCCCCGCAGGTTCCCGGCTTTGAACGCAGCCAAAAGGAATTGGTAAAAGAGCTTCAGACGCTTGAATGCTCATCATGCTTATTGGATGATTTGGCAGCGTCCACAGACAGCATCTTCCCTTTGAATCCTCCAACGGGTAAAGCGGCAACGCTGTTTCTCCTCAAACTTTCTCGCGAAGATCAACTCCTTGATATCGAGTCTTTCCGCCAAGATCAGCTTTCTGAAGCATTGCAAAAATACGGCGATCTTGAAGACCAAATTGAGGCAGCGACCAATAAGGGAACCGAATACGAATACAACAATGTTGTGTTGGTTTACGCCCAAAATCATGAACAGTTAAGCATTGCCTATCCAAACTATTCAGCTAATGTCAGCCACTTTGTGGACAAGGTTGGAGAATATCTGCAATAGTGTACGTTCAGTCAAGCCGACGTTTCGCGATGAGAACGGTGTCTATGCTGAACGCCAATAGTGTTCAGCATAACTGGCGACGGCATGCAGATTTATTCGACAAAAGGCATCAAGTAGAGCAGCGCGATGATGCTCAATGCATGACGTTTCATGAGGGGGCGTCGATAATACCGGCAATCACGATTCCGCCAAGAGAAATCCGCACGGCCGATATAAGGTTAGACGCACGAATTCCTTAATTCATGCAGACTGTAGGATACTGAAAGACAGATGCCGCGGGAACCTGCCAGAAATAAGAAACCACGGAAGGAACCGACGAATTTTGTTGCACGATTCCGATTTTCGGGGCAAATTTCGAATCGTGCAACATTTAGGGACGCAGAACGTGCCGAAGCGGCCGGAAGCATGCGTCCATGGCAAGAAAACGCACCCAAGGCCCAGCAACGTATGCTTTGTCATAAAGCAGAACATACGTAACATCCGGATACCATGAGATATAGGGGGATTAACAATCTTCGCTATAAGGTTTCACGAAAGGCATAGTAATGGCCAGAGATTCTCGGAACTACGAAGCTCCTGGAAAGTTCTCCAATGTTTACAGCTTTCGGCTTGTCTGCATCCAAGTCTGCAATACATCTACATTTTGCAAGCCCATCTCGCAGCATACATAACCAATATAATCAGGGATATCCTTTTCTAGATTTACGAGTAAAGATTCAAACTGCTGTAGGAATTCCAAATACCGTTTCTTGTCCGTGACCAGCCTCAAATCCTTAACAAGCTGGAATACAGTGATGTTCCTATCATGAGGATGTGCACAATACAATCGCTCATCATGAGCACATATATTTCGGAAGTCCTTTATTCTCCGGTATATCTTGTCAAGCTGTATAGAAGTGATCTCTTCCCCATGACGGTGAGAATCCTTATATAAAGCAGTAAAGCTACGCGCAATATTTCCACGGACAACGCTACCCTGCGCCTGGAAAAACCAATAGATCTGACCAATAGTGAGATCATTGCACAATACCCAAAGCGGCACTTCCCCTCATATTCCTCGAGACAATGCCGAAGATATTCTTTCCTATCAGGGAATCTAGGATTTCTGTTTAAAGAGATGATTTTCTCTAACTTTGGAATAAGTAATACAGCTTTGTCGTGTGCTTTGCCTGTTTCCGCATAATTTGCGATATTCAGATAAGGATTTTTCTCATCTGCATTCTCTTTGGTGAATTCGTATGAGCATATTGTCTTCAGAATAGCTTCTGACAACGTAGTCATACGAAACAACAAGAATCGCAAGTTCCTATCAAAAACGAAAAGAGCATACAAGTCATTGAACGACGTGCCGGTAAGATATCGGTCTTCATGTGTTCTTTTTCCGGCTTCTTTATCGAGAAAAGGATCCTTGTACCCGTTAACAACCGAATAATAGCCTTCACGTTCCAAAATCCACGGAGTGCGCATGTCAGTCTGCAGACCACGCCTGTTAAGCTGTTGCACTTGGCTTTCTACTGCCATAAATGGTCTATACATAACGCCTCCCTAATGCACGAAAACCGTTCCCTGGATAGGAAACGGTTTTCGCGAACTAGACAACGCCTAGCTTTATCGCATCTGATAGATTTACTCATGAATATCAGCAATGTCAATTCAGCGTGTCTCAACAGGATTTCCGTTCTAGAGAAAACGCAGCACATCTCACACTAACGGATTTCTGGTATGCGAACTGTTGCAGAGACATTGAAAGATGGAAAGCCGGAACACCCGGAACCAGACCTTTGTCAGTTCTTCTGGTTGGGGACGAGCATGATCTCATCGTCGACGATGCCCTTCAAATGCCGGTAGGGGCCCTTGCCATAACGCTCAGCGGACTCCATGAGCTGGCCGCGCGTGATCCAACCGTTCTCGAAAGAGATCTCCCCCACGATTGCGATGGGCAGGCCCTGAGCGCGCTGCACGGTACGCACGACCCCCTCCCCATTACTAGCACAAACTCTTGGAAAGCAAAGCACTGTCAGAGCCCCGCGCAAGCCGCACCACCCTCAGCTCTGACTTTGCCCGAGTTCCGCACCCTTGGCAGGATACCGCGCAACATTCTGAGCAATTAACTCATCGCCCATCACCTTGCCGAAATCAGCCCATGGCCACGCTGCAAAAGGCGAGACGTCCTCAGACCCATGATCCTGAGAAATAATCTCCCTGACTATGCTCCGGGGATCATAGCCCTTCTCAAGCCGATCCTGATCAGCGGCATCAGTGAAATAAAGCTCATAACAACGTCTTCCCTCATGAATCCCCCTGCGCCACCTTGCAGGCGTGATCTCATAGCCCGTATGGACGATTGAATCATCAACCAAATCTTGCGGATCCGAATAGTTCAGCCCAAGGACATGCGGATAGACCCTATCCAGCCCACATTCCTTAAACGCATGTTCGAACACATTGTCAAACGTCGGATAAAGCTGCGGAATCTCCATAAATCGAATTCCCGAAGCAAGCAGACTGAGAGCAGATTGCCCCACAATCTCATGTTTCATTTGCGTCTTGGTAAGCATACTCGATCTTCCTTTCCTAAAAACCGTCGTTGCAAAACACCAGATGTTATGCTCAAAGAAAACGTCTCAGCCAATCAGGAAGATTGAAGCTATCAATAGACCAAGAATCCTCTTCATCTTCCTCCCAAACATTCTCTTTACCATCAAAGAATTTCTGGAGTATGAAAATCTTTCCATTCAACTTCCAAGAAAATATCCACAACCTCTCATCCATAGGCAAAGTATCATATTCGTACCTCATAGAATAAGTTCATGCTCAACATTTAGATTCAGTATCAATATCACACTTCTCATTTTCAATAAACACATTCTTGCGGCTAATCCAAGAGTGCAAACGAGCCTTATCGTCTATTTTTTCGCTTATCGATACACATAAATCAACAAGCGACAACTGCACATTTTTACTATCACACAGAGTGCATTCTCCATCCTGAATTTCCCAGATTAAAGCTTCACATATATCATCATTATTCCTAAACTCCAACCAATATTTCTCCGCAGTTCGAAGAGCAGAATCATAATCATGTTGCAGAATAAGACAACAACAAAGATTGTAGTAACCGAGACATCGATTTGTAAGGCCACGTTTCAATGCATCCTGAATGATATCTCCAGCTTCACTAGGGGAATCGGGAATGAGACAGAACCCTCGTGAATTTTGAGCACACGTATCGCCAGGGTATTGCTTTAAAAAGAATTGAAACAATGTGGCAGCAGCACCGTACTCCTGACGAGCCAAATGCCGTTTAGCAGACTCGTACACTTGCATGTAAAGACGAGAGTTACTCCTATCCGATCGCAGAACGGCACGCTTCGCAATTTCTGAATTGAGTTTCACCTCATCTAGACCCAATTTTTCAACGGCACGTTCAGGAAAGGCATCTGTATAACCGCAATGGATAAACTTGTACTCTTTACGTAAAGATGAATCTTCCCACGCTTTCATATTGTCGCCAAACAAATATCTGTCTCTTAACCAAACATAGGATTCCACGACAGATAAATCCTCCATGGGAGCAAGATTAAGATTATCCCACTCATCCTTTGAAGGAGGGATAAAACCTATTAAATCATTCATAGAAGCAGTAGAAGCCCAGATCTTAAATCTATGGATATCATTTAAGAACCAGGAACAATCTTTCCCATCCTCCTCTATTCCGAGGATGTTGCGCCAACGAGACACCATGGAATCAGGAAGACCAATTTTATTCAAAATTACCCCTGAAATAAGAAAAACGGCAATGTCATCGGCAAATCCATATCTAAGAACGCTCTCTGTAAGGCCGTGCTTTTCTAATGCGGTAATCATTTTTTTGATAAGGGAAATACGTTCATGCGCTTTTTCGTCAGTGTCCGGAATAGGCCGCATGACTGCGGAATAAAGCACATAGAAGACCTTCCGCAGACCTTCCGGAATCCGAACTTCACAAACAGCGTCCATACACGTATTCTCTTTCCTTCTTCATCAACAGCGATATTTTTATATAATATCATGTATACTTTTTTATGTATAAAGGTTTCAAAAACGCAGGAGTATGATGATGGGGACTTTTCAAGTTTCCGATTTAGCAAGAAAAAGAACAGCAGTGATAGAAGCGGCTCGAACCGACTGCGCCGTCATTCGAGATAAAGACCAGGATTTGGTCATGCTGAAAAAAAGCAGACTGTCGAATCTTGAAAAATATCAGCAATGGTCTATGCGTCTAGAAAGACTACGCAGCATTATCAATTCAGAGAATCGTCCCAACACAGTAGAATGGGGCGATTTAGCATGGTTGCGCGTCCTCGACAACGATGATCTGAGCACTTTCTGCGAAGATTTAGCCAATGAACTCATTATCGATGCCTCTGAAGATGACTTCACCGGTCTCGACTGTTTAATACGAGAGTGGCGCGCAACAGCCGGACAGCTTGAAGACCCGTTACGGAAACGCATCCTGCTATCTTCAGAGCTCGAAAAAGCGGACTTCACCGAAGCCCAGGCACCAGCATCAGGAGCGGACAATGGGAGCATATGATCCCGAAGTGCCAGCAAAGAGGCCAGGAGGGAAACCTATCAATGCACCTAAATACCGCATATTGGTTCATAGAAAGTACGAAGCAGCTTGGAATCAGATTGTCGAACGGGTTGGCTTGCAGCAAGCCCAACAATTCTGGGATCATGTCGCATATTCGCCAGGCAGCAAAGACCCTATAGCTAATAGCTGCTTCCTGAGAGGCAAGGCTGGAACCCCAAAAGGGAAAGGCTTCTCTAAAACCATCCATTATGAACTTTCAAGCATGGCTCGGATCAACTACCAGTATTGCGACGAATATCAAACATCGCCACAGGGAGACAAGCACCATGTCGTTTTCATCCTCAGCATTGACTATTCGTCTCACTGATCAAGACAACGATTCCAAAACTAACACATAGAAATACACGACAACCAGTAGAGAGGCATAGCCACATGCCAGGGACCATGACTTACGACATGTAAATTATCTCTCAGGAGTCATTAAAAATGTGACAACATTTGTTGAACTCGCTATTAATCCGCGCCCGAACTGCTGGACACCGCATCTGGCAGTTCGGCGCCCCTCTCGACAACGCCTCGCACAGCAAAGCCTTTTTGGGAGTCAACGCCATAAAAGAGCAGTTCAATCAAGCTGCATCTTCCAATTTCCAATCGCTCTTTTGTCTTAGCAAATGAAAATCGTTCCGGGAAAAATAGCTACGCTCTCTTCCGGAAACCCAAACCACAATATACGTAAGAATCCGAACGCCCTTTAAATATAAAAAAGCATTTAGAAATCGAATCGTATGTACATTACCGAATCTGTGAATATCCCCGACGAATTGGAAAGACAACTCAAGAGGGACCGTTTAGTCCTTTTTGTAGGCGCTGGAGTCTCTATTCCTTCCGGGCTTCCGAGTTTTTTCGGGCTCGCTACCGAACTAGCTGGGCAGAGCGGCCACTTGTTCCCTGCCAAAAAGGACGCCGACCGACTGGATTATTTCATAGGCCGTCTTTCCGATGATCATTTCAATGCTCATGAAATAACAAAAAAGATTTTTCAAGAGAAACAGCCCGCCGCCAACAGCGAACATGCGGCTGTCATGGCGTTAGCCACAGCCTGCAAAACACCACGAATCATCACTACGAACTACGACAATCTTCTTGCAGAAGCGGCGGATGAACAAGGCCTTGATTATGGCGAACAATACTTCGCACCGGCTCTCCCTCTCGGACGTGATTTCAAAGGATTAGTTCATCTTCATGGTTCCATACTTAGACCCAGCAAAAATATGGTGCTTAATGATAAAGACTTTGGAAAAGCCTACTTCACTGACGGTTGGGCAACGCGTTTCCTCACTGAAGTGTTCGCCAACTACACCGTTTTATTCATTGGCTACAGTGTCAACGATCCTGTCATCAGATATCTGTCTCTCGGTCTGCATTCCAATGGACCTAAACATTTCATTTTCCTCGGTCATGACAACGAAGAGCCGAAAGACCATTATGAAACCACCTTGGCCAATTTCGAACATCTACAGTTCCAGACCATTGAGTATCCCGTTCAGAACGGGAGTCACCAAGCACTAATCGATGCTCTTAACGCTTGGGCCGAACACGAAACGCAGTCAGTTCCGGATTACATTCGAAAAACAAAAGAACTTGTCGAAGCGGGTATTCCGCAAACACAGCATGACACAGATAGTCTCCTTAGCGAACTCTCCACACCGTCGGGCTTAGACACTTTTATTCAAACCGCAAAAGAACCAATATGGATTAATTGGCTCTACGAGCAAAAACGATATTCAACGCTGTTCGATGGCACAGAGCCTCAAACACCCCAACAGCGGCAACTCCTCAACTGGATTACACGAATCTGCAACATAAACTTCAATAGCGAGAGTATAACCCTGCAGTACATCAAGCTATGCCAGCAGAGACTGTCCGATTATGCTTTCCAGTCATTTTCAACATCCGCAATTCAACCTAGCAACGATGGAACGCCGAAGAAAGCGCTGCAAGCATTCCTCTCAACATCCATAAAAGATAAAACAATGCCGTATATGCCGCATGATTCTTTATTGTGCGGCTTCGAAGACCAATTCCGCGCTTCCAATATTGTTTGGGAAGCCGCATTGCGCCCATTTTTGGAGTTTGATCGAAGCTCAAAATTCTATGAGCCAGATCCGGTTCCTTTTTCTTCCGGCGAGAAGCCCGATGTCAACGTTAGTTGGAACATTCCGTCAAGCTTTGGACAAGGAATCATCGATGACCTCGCCTCAAGATGCGAGCACTCGCCGTCCTTCGAAAGGATCATCGAAAATTCAATAAATCAGGCAATGAATTTGCTTTCAGAATATTATTCGGATTCGAATCACGAACATTGGAACGCGTTCATTCGCATTTGGATACCTGAAATTGAAGCTTGTGGAAATACACGAGGCGATCTACATCTCATTATCGATACACTTCGCGTATTTGGAGAGCAGCACAATGAGAAAAACGAACTCGCCAATCGCTGGATCCACAGTGATCAAATCGTTTTGCGGCGTCTTGCCATCCATGAACAGGAAATCAGCGAAGCAGCTCCTGATGAAAAACTTGAGTGGTTGCTGAAACAGAATCTTCTTTTTGACAGATTTTGCGAACATGAGGTTCGGCAGCTTTTTAAAGCTGTCATAGTACATGTTTCAGCAGCACAGAAAGCATCACTTCTAGAAGAACTGCAGCCTCCGTATAGCCCTGAAGATATTCCGAATAGAGCCAAAACCACAGACAAAGACGAAAGACAACGGCTCATACGCTTGTATGAGTTATTTAATCGGGTCTGCTGGCTGTCTGCAGCCGACCCGAATTGGTATGAAATACAACAGCTGCAATCACTCTATGAAAAAGATTTTGGCTTTGTTCCAGACCCGGACTCAGACGTTCCGCTCAAAACTTATCATTCAGTGAAAGGACGAATCTCCCTAGAGGAATTCGCCTCATTGGTCAAACAATCTCCCAGTAAAGCGATTTCCAAAATTTTGTCTTTGCCTAAGGACGCCGAGGCCTTTGACTCATTCTCTTTTGAAGCTGGATGCAGACTCATCGGCGAATATTGTTCAGAGCATCCGCAGGATACCCGCGGCCTTTGGGACGCCATCCTAGCCGCTCCAAACACCACTGAATATGAAAGAGTGCAGATTGTTCTGTTTATTACCAACGAGATTCGAAGCACAGACTTCAAGAATGATGTTTGCAACATCACACAACGCGTATGCGCTTTCGATTGGAACGAGGCTAATCTTTATTCACCAATTTTCTTTGTCACAGAGCAAATCAGTCGAATTGAATCAGAAAACGCAGAATCATTTTTCCAGACAGCCCAGCATTTCATAGATTCTTTGATTCCAAAATATGGCCAGGCTTTTCATACAGAGAAGCCAAACATTAACCAATTTGACTATGTAGCCTGTAACCTATGGCCAGCTCTCATCATCACATATCAGATTAAAACAGTGTTATACCGATACACAAATACCTCGCCAACCGATTGGAATGGAATTCCCAGCAACGAAAAAGATAGAATACAGAATCTCTTAAACCAGCCCAATAACCTCATCTGGCCAATACAGATAGCGTGCGCCCAAAAACTAGCCACGTTCTTTATCCTTGATAAAAAATTTGCCAGAGAGTGCATAATGCCTCTCTTCCATGATGAAAGCACCCAACATCAAACATGGGCGGCTTTCCTCGCTTTTCCGCGTATTACCAGTAGTTTTTCCGAAGAAGATGTGTCCAATCTTCTCGAAGATCAAATCGCAGAGGCTAGAAATCTTTGCGAATACAAGGATCAAGGACTCCGAAATAACTACTGGGATGTTCTCTTCAATTTCATGAACATGCCACCCAATACAAGCAACGCATATGATGCAGTACTGAAAAAAGTACTTTATAACAGTGGATTCTCTACACTGTCTGAGATTGCAAAGTTTCTCCCCTATTGGTGCCGTCAGCAGAATGATGAACAAATAGATATCGCATGGAAAAATTGGCTTAAAACGTACATCACCAATCGTTTCCAAGGAATTCCCCGCGATCTTGATTCCGAAGAACAAAAAGCTCTCATCTGCCTTATTCCAAGCCTAAGAGGGCATATCTCCGAAGCCCTAGAAATACTCTCCACAACAGATAACACCAGCATCGACTTTTCCCAAGACCATTACCCAGTCCCCGAAGGGTATGACGAAAAGGAGCAACAGCAACTATTACTTTTTTATCAATGGAAGGTTAAGCACCAAACCGGCGAATGCGATTCAACGTTGCTTAGGTGGTGGTTACATCGGATTCTCAGAAACATGACAAATGAATACCCTGATTTGGATCTGACTGCGCTCCGCGAAACAATGCAAGACCAGTTCGGATTCACAGGAATAGCCGGAATCGATTGAATCACCTAGCCGTTTCACAGCGAACGTTGCCGGACCCGCCCCTGCCAATCGACTCGTGCAGTTGCGAGCAGCAGGACCCACGGAAGGGAACGACGAATTTTGTTGCACGATTCCGATTTTCGGGGCAAATTTCGAATCATGCGACATTTCTCCTGCCGAAATGCGGTTTTTCCACGTATTTCATACCCCCGAACTGGGTTTTTCGGCACTTTCCATGACTACGGGGGTGTGCGATGTAGCACGATTCCAAAAAACGGCCGAAAATTGGAATCGTGCAACATTTACGGGACATACAATGCCGCTTGCACCGCCAAGCCGTAACCTTTGCATTCCAGAATCCCGATTGCAAGACTCTTGTTTTTACAATATTTTCATGTAGTTTTCTCCTAAAATGATTATCCATAAAATAATCCTTTTTAACATTTTCCATACACTACAATTAAATATAATATTGAATACTACAATGAAATACGAGGGAAAGGAGACACCACTAAGCCAATGCAATAATAATTGATTTACTAAGTATTTTTCCAATAAGTCTTCGCTCCTCAAACACACAAAATAATCAGATATCGCTCTCAAGGATTACTTTTTAACATATGTTTAAATCTCTTCTTTTCATAGTTTTCATTATTATCTTTGCCATTTACTTCATTTCAATAAAGATAAGACAATATCCCAAAAATCAAGATGACCCCAATATAAAGCTTAGAAGAATAGAGTCCGCCTGCGGAATCATAAATATTGCTACCTTCGCCATCCTTCTGTCTTCATCTTCACTCTACGCATTTAAAGTCCCCGAGATAATCGTAAAGGGAATAGCTATATTCGCTGTTTGCACTGTTATTTTTTCCCTTTGCCTCATTCTCCTCATACAAAAACTCATACAAAAATTACCAATAGACGAAACAGATAACACATTCCGTCACCGATTGCATCTCTGGGGACAAAATATGCTGAAACTCTTTTCAGAAAAAATTCGTTCAATCATTCCCGCAGGCAAGAAAAGAGTGGTACCGCAACAACAATCCACAGAAGAACACTCAGTCGTCACTGACAGCAATACCAAAATAAAGAATAACGATGAAACATCAAATATCTTTATCGCCATTATTTTCATTGTTACATTGTTTCTTTTTGCAACAACTTTTTATATTACATATACAACCGGTAAAGAGATTCAACGCACGATGTTAGACAATTTCTTTGGGTTTCTTTGTAATGCCTATGCCTCAAGCTGGATAGTGAACACTGCCGCGACCATTCTCGTTCTTTATATGGTAGGCAAGTGGCAAGGATGGCAGTTCCATCCGCTTACCGCAGCTAATCATATAGCCACTTGGGGCGGAATAGGCGGCGCTTTCGGTTTAATCGTCAGCGGGTTATCAATGTTTTCGGCAGGGAATCTAATACCCTCAGCGAACATTTCGTCGCTCTGCACACCGAGCACACTCATCGACGCAACCACTATCGGGGCTTTAATCGGTTCTGTATTCGCGCTCCCCAGCTATTCATTCTCATGCTTCAGCAAAGATACTCCCATATGGACAAAGCTTTTCGCCCCACTAATTCAATCCGTCATCTCCCTGGCCACCATGCCATACATATCTCCGAACGCATTCCTCCAAAAAATGATCTCTTCCAGCTCTCCCAATCGCGTTCTTGCTCAGCTGAAGGCACAAGTTGAGAACGTAACCAGCGAATCGCAAGTGGCAGCGTTGATCAATAAAGATTGGCGTCTTATCTTGATTGCCGCCGACCAAGAGGAATTCAGACAATTTTTCTCTAACAATACTTATATAACAGTCACTTTGACAGTTATGGCCATACCAATAGTAATCATATTAAGAAAACAATTTAGCATTGTTATGGAAAAGTCATACTAGCGGTATGTTTTGTCTTTCATTTTCAAATGGAAGACACTGTCAATCAGAACGAATATCTCCATTACAAGCGCATATCACATGAGGAATATTCTTTGCCTCTTAATGCGGCTAATATGCCGGTGCATACTATAAAGACAACGATCTTAAGCGCAGGCACGCTTAAGATCGTTGTCCGCCCAAAAAGGTTCTTCTTGACCTACTAACCGTTATGTCGGCGATTGGCGAATTCTATGTATGCTGGACCATGTGCGAACCCACCAATTTCAAGAGCACTATCTCCGCAAGCCTTTTTGTTTTCCCTTCAATTTTCGCAGTTCCCTCCCCGCCATGAACAGCAGGAAACCTGCATATTCCATTTTCATGTCTGAATTAACTTGCCCTTCCCCTTCAATAAAGGCAGTATACATTTTTATCTGCTCATTCAGATTTTTTCTCGCAATCCGAGCACGCATATGATTCCAAGCTTCCAACCGATTTCTCTTCAGCTTTTCCACGTTAAGATTGAGCGTATCATTTAAATCCTGCTCAATATCGGAATCATCCGATTTCACTTTGCCGTCGTAGCCATAAGAAATTTTCGCTATCGAATCAGAATTTAATGGATTGACTGAAATAATCGCATTGCCTTTATGGGTATCACAAGTTTGGAGTCTTTTCGGCTCTCCCTCTCCACCACGACAGGAAGCAAACAGGTTAGTATACTCAACACTTAATTCCGCACCTTTCCCCATCTCATCATGCCTTGGATAAAGATGCTCAATTTTCATATCATGGTCACCAATTCGCGACATGCAATACACACACAGATGCCCCTGCTCCGTAGCTAACGCCTTTCCTAAAGCCTCTTTCGCCTTGGATTCAAGAAGGTCATACGGCGTTTTCTTTCCGGGCAAAGCACGGTAATATGTGTACTTTGCCCGTACGGCGGCTCCGACAAATTCCGGAGGTGGCGTTCTTTTATTAATTTTCAGCACACCAACGCTCCGTTTCCAAAGCACTTCTCGCACCGACGACAGAATCATCATCAGTTCCGACTGTATTCTCTAGGACCTTCAATACCCCTTCAGCAGCTTCTAAATTTCTTTCATCAAGCTGCCGATAGAAACGATCTATCAGTTCACGCACATCTTCTGGTCTACTTTGGGCACCCATAACATCTTCGAGAATGGAATTGGCGCTATGTCCATACAGCTCACTCTCCGGTTCAACGCCACAGAAGAAATGCAACCACTCAGATGGATAGGCTCCAGTCAAATCTAACTGCTTCAATGAATCCCGGTCAAGCAACAGAATCCGATTAATGGCTTCGTATGACTGCACATCATTGATTCGTTCGAGTCTGCGCACTTGTGATGCCTTCACGGAAGCAATGATCTTCGGCGCATGGGTACTCACAATGAACTGAAGATTCGGGAAAATACGCAGCAAGTCTCCCAGAATCCTGCTTTGCCATTTTGGATGCAAATGTAAATCCACCTCATCAATAAGCACGATTCCAGGAGTAGAAAGAATCTCCGTGCTGTTGGGATTCAACACGGCCATACGGTATGCGATATCCGCAAAAAGACTCAATACGCCGCGATACCCGTCGCTCAATTGATCAAAAGGCAGTTCCAACTGTTCACCAGTTTTATCCACGGTCGTAAGCACAAGAGCGTTCTGCTTCAAACTATACGTGACAGTAACATCCGAATAGTCAGGAGACAAGTCCTTAAGACAAGTTGACAACGCCTGCCGAACCGCTACAAGTTCAGGAATCCGTTGCCCATATTGCAGACCAACCATGGTCATATGCCTGAACCATCCAAGCATGAGCTTCTCATTGGTGACCGAATCCAAACAATCAATATACCCGTTAGCACGTGAAAAGCGTTTCTCAAACACATTGGGCATGCCACTCATACCGCGTTTATGCACCCAGAGACGCCCCGTGCCATAGTAAGCCAGCAATGGCAAAACCGCATTCGCATCAGATTTGATGCTTTCCTGCATGCATTTCGAAATCTTGGAAGCATCTTTCGCTTCACTAACCGTGGTACGTCCGCCCAATCGGTTCAGCTTACGCGACCACTGAATACGGTCTCCCCCTATCGTTCCTTGGGCAGCCACAACGGTAGGAGTTTGCGGCTCATACGAAGACAAACTACCAGCTTTACCAATTTGTAGACGAACATCAGATTCCGAAAGCATCGGACTCACAATACGCGCGTTTGGCCCGTCTACATGCATAAGGAACGTACCCAACGCAACGGCAATAGCATCCAACACCGCGGTCTTACCAGCCCCATTATCACCGCATAACACCGTTAAACGCTTATCGAAATCTGTTTCAAAGATGCCGAACTGCCTATAATTCTTCAGCTCAATTCGCTCTAATCGCATTTCGTAGTTCGTCATAACAATCAGTTTAACGGTTGTCAAGAACGAGATAGTTTGTTATTTGGGAATTGATAAGTGCTGCCGGACGCGTTATTGATCCCATTACCTTCTCAAAGTAAAATCGCGGATATAAACGCATGGCATCGGCAGGAATACGCGAACGCTCTATTCTGCGCTTTTTCACCACTGACAAGATCTGTTATGGAATGCGCTTCCACAGTACGAATAATTTCAATTAGAGTACAGTTTCCGCACTCTTTACAAAGGGAAAAACGCACAACAAGAGATTAATCGAACATGTTTTCATGCCGCCTTTGAATTAAAATTCAATCAGCATATATGTATTCCAGAGAAGGAGCCATGCGTTGGGAGAGGTATTCCAATCATCTTGACACCCTGCCGCAGGACGATACCCCGGTATTGAAAAACCCTCTCAAGAAATTGAACAAATGAACTCTCTGCGGCATTGGAACATATGGACAGCAACGATTGGATCACGGACTCTAATGAATCCGCGGATTCCCGACTCGCTATTACCATCATTCAAGCCGACGTAGAAGAAACGTTCTGAATATTTGCAGCTTTCAAGGCCACTGATTATTCCCTTTCAAGGCCACCGTTATTGCCAAAGAAGGCCAGTGGCGGACCGGTTCAAGGCCACTGACCCCCTTTGGTCAGGATTCGAGCATGGATTGTCCGTGCCGTTGCCTCATGTTGAACTCGCCGGTGTCGATCCATACCGTGTTGTGCACGATGCGGTCGAGGATGGCGTCGGCGATGGTGTCGCCGCCGAGACGGCTGTGCCATTCCTTGGTGGCCAGCTGGGTCGCGAACGCGGTGCTGGCGTTGTCGTAGCGCAGTTCCATGAGCTCAAGCAGGAAGCGCCTGAACTGCTCGTCGGGCTTGTCCACGAGCCATTCGTCGATCGCGAGCAGCGTGTACGTGGAGTATTTGCGCACGAGCTTGGCCGGACCTCCCGGTTTGAGGGCCGCGGCCGCGACCTGTTCCGCGAGGTCGGGCATCCGTATGTAGCAGGCCCGGTAGCGTCCCCTGCACGCGGATTTCACCAACGCGCATAGCAGGAACGACTTGCCCGATCCGGTGGCTCCCTGGAACGCGACGTTCAGACGCTGTCCGAGGTAGTTGCCGGCGTCGAGTCCGGCGAGCACGCCGCGGTCGAGCCCGCGCTCCTCGGCGAGGTCGATGGTGCGCAGGTCGGCCTGCGGGTAGCGCAGTCCCGCCCGTTTGACCAGGCGTTGGATCTTCGCGTCGGTGTATCCGCCGTACGCGTTGTCGACCGCGAGGCCGACCACCTCGGCATGGTTCAGGGGCATGACGGTCCGTTCGTCGAGCCGTTCGAACGCGTCGAGCAGTTCGGCGGCGTTCATCTCGCGCAGTTTGCGTTTGGTCTCGGAATCGATGATCATCGCGCTCACCTGCCCATGTTCGCGTAGTAGTCGCCACCACGCACCCAGCCGCCGGCACCGTCATCGGATGTTTCCGTCAGCCCGCCGGTCATGTCCTGGCCGGTCTCGAGTATCGGCCTGATGTGCGAGTACCTTGGCGAGGCGACCGACTGCAGGGCCAGCGAGCACGCGTTCTCGAGACGCCGCTCGGAATAGCGTCTCGAGAGCCGCAGCACCGCCAACGCGGGCTCCACCCCCTGGTCGTCGAAGCGCTGCGCGGCGAACAGCCTCCCGACGACGTCCGCGCAGTCCGGTCCGACGCGTTTCGCCCATCGCTCGCAGCGTTCCCGGTCCCATTGCCTCCATCCGGCCTTCCCGGGCAGGTCGGTCTCGTTCGTGCTGTATCGGTTGGCCGCCGTGGCGGGCAGGAGTCTGTGCGTGCAGAGCCTGGAGCCCTTGTGCCACACCTCGAGCGTGTCGGAGCCGACGCGCAGGTCCACGACGGTTCCGGCGTAGGCGTACGGGACGGAATACCAGTTGCGCGCATACGCGACGTGGCAGTTGGACTGCACCTTCCTGCCGTATATCCAGTCCGCCACCTCGTACGCCGTTCCCGGCAGCGGTATCAGCAGCGGCCTCTCGTCGGACTCGAACACGGACCGTCTGGAGCCGTCGCGTTTCTGGAACGGACGGGAATTGTACTCGTCCAGCCACCCGCGGACGGCCCCGCGCAGCTCGTCCAGCGACGCGAACGCGCGGTCGCGCATCGCTCCCGCCAGCGCCATGGTCGCGTGCCATACCGTGTTCTCCGCTGACGGCTTGTCCTTCGGCCTGCGCACGCGTCCGGGGATCACCGCGGCGGAATAGTGCTCGGCCATGGAGCGGTACGCGTCGTTGAGCACGACCTCGCCGTCGCGCGGATGGCTGATCACGCCGGTCTTGAGGTTGTCGCACACCAGACGTGGCGTGGAGCCGCCGAACCACTCGTACATCGCAACGTGGCACCGCAGCCAGGCGTTCTGCCCCATGTCGAGCGTCGGCTCCACGAACGCGTACCGGCTGAACGGCAGCACCGCTACGAACAGGTACGCCTTCGAAACGTCGCCGGTGACCGGATCGACGATCCGCATGGTCTTGCCGGCCCAATCGACCTCGATGGTGCGTCCGGCCTTGTGCTCGACCCTGCTCGTCACACCGGTCCTCGCCACATAAGCGGCGTACTGCTTGCAGAAACGGTCGTAACCCATGCGCGGCCTGCCCGCGGCGGCGCATTCGTCGGCGTACTCGCCGTGCAGGATGCGCAGGGTCACTCCGACACGCGCGAGCTCGCGGTGGACCCTGGCCCAGTCGGGCTGCTCGTACACGCTTTCCCGTTCGCCCCTGCCGGGGAACAGCATCGAGTACACCTCGTCGTCCGGTTTCGTCTCAACGTCCGGATAGGCGATTCCCGCGGCCGCCGAGGCGGCCAGCACCTCGGCCACGCTCTGCCTGGCGATCCCCAACGATCTGGCGATCGCCCGCCCGGACAGACCCTGGTCGTTGAGGCGGAGTATCGCCTTGGCCTTGATTTTCCTTACCATTGTCGGTAACTCCTTTCACCACACGTCCCTCGCATGGTGAAAGGAGCCTAACAACCAGTGGCCTTGATACGCAATAACGGTGGCCTTGAACCGCAATAATCGTCAAAAAGCGCGATCGGCCTTCTTCGGCAATAACAGTGGCCTTGAAACGAGCAAATATTCAGCTCGCCACGGCAACATCCACATCCGCTACCATTTTCAGATTCTTGTGACGATACTCTCTGGAGCGCGGCGAATGGAACGGCATACGGGCACAGAAGCAGGGAAATTACCTACTGCAATGTACATCACGGGAAACTCGTAATCAGGCATATTCAAAAGTTCCCGGGTCTGACGATCCTGAGCCAAATTGAACATCGCATTCAAAGGACATGCTGCTAAACCATATGCTTCCAATGCGTACAACAGAGACATCGAGAATAAACCGCCATCCGCAAACGGTTCATTGCACTCTCCGTAATTCATAAACGCTCTGATATCAGAAGCAATCAGCAACAGTATCGGAGGCATATCATATCCATTGAACCCGCCTTGAATTTTCAAGGCTGCTTTAATTTTCTCCGGATCAGTAATCTGATATATGCGCGTAGCCTGTCGATTGCACACAGACGGAGTTTTCATCGACACCTCGTACACTTTATCAAGCAATTCCTGCGAAACAGGTTTATCTGAATATTCTCGTACCGAATACCTATTTTGCGCTAATTGAACGAATCCCTTGGAAAGATTATCGGCCTTAACGGAAGAATTCATGATAAAAGAACCAGCCTCGCTTGAAGCATTCGGTTCGTAATCTAAAGCAGATTCCCAAATATGTTTGGGGAATATCGCCTTCACCGAAGTAAGGTCGTAATTAACGTCAACATGGCGATGCTGATATTCATGCAGCACTGACAATCCTTGCTGGTACAGAGGATTGGTTTTATAATTTTTATCTGCCTTCTCCAGCAAAACCATTCGCTTAGAAACTTCACTCAGCACACCTTTGCCAAAACCACACCTGAAATTGACATGGCTCAAGCCTTTTTCCAACCTATGGATATCGAAAGCCAAACGCGTTTCGACACGTGCTTTGTCAGTGGAAGTATCAAGGGAAATCCAACGCATAAAACGCTGACGCTGAATTCGGCTCGCTTTAGAAGCCTTCATCGCAGCTTTCAGCGAACGCGCTTTCTCCCACGCCGATTTGGGCACGATGCTCTTAATAATTTGTTTTACGGACATACTTTTTCCTCTCAGGATTCATTCCATTCAAACAACACGAAGATAACGCCTTCTTTACGTTACATAATGTGCAGCCGTTCTCTTATCACGTCTTTGCCAAGTGATTGAACCATCTGCGTAGCGTATTATTTGCGTTTATTTCGTTGCCTTTCTATGAAGACGATTGACGATTTTCTCTCGTTCACCAGCAGTAAGGGACATTTTCATTATGCCTGTTCCAAACAATATCGTATATATGATGCCCCACACCAGGAAAGTCGGAATGGAGGAGACCGGCAATATCAGACTGCCTAGAAGACATATGGCAACCACCACAAGTGCCAGCAATATAGTCGGCAGCTGATGCTTCCAGAAATAAACCATATCCAAGCCGATACGAGTGTGATAGTACCAGTTCATGAACAAGCCTGTGCCCAACGCAATGCTCGCCACATAACCGATGGCCGTGGCCCAATAACCAAGAGATGGTATCAGCAACACACTGATCACGATATCAATTACAGACGTAAGAACGTAGATGAGGCTACGAGTTTTGTGGCGGTTCTTCGCACGCTGAATTTCAATGCCTGTATTCTGGGTGAGCGGAATCATCACCGGCAAGACCATAATCAGGCACAGCCAATATGCATCCGCATTCGCGTCGCCAGCCCAAATATGCACAAAATATCGTCCGAGCACAATAAACCCGCCGAACAGGTACCAGAAGATAATCATCTGATAACGACCCACACGTGTCATCAACTGGGTCAGAACTGTATTGTCATCCGATTCAGCGACTATACGGTTGATTTGGGGAGTAAATACGTTTGACATAGTTGTCGACATGGAAAAGAAAATGTTTCTGATCTGCACAGCGATAGCAAACACCGCAACTGCCGTTGAACTAGCCATTGCGCCCAATAGGAAATTAGGCACATTATTGTTGACCAAATCGAAAATCTGATTCAGGAAAATCCAGAAACTGAAAATTGCCACAGCTTTGAATAGTGACCATTTCAGACCGTGGAATGTAAATCGCATGTTCAACTTGCACATGGCAAAAGCAATATTCCATACGAGCAGTATGGTTGAAATCGTCAACTGGGCGCATGCAACACCAACCGCTCCCATACCAAGCCACAGAAGCAATACCGCAAGGAACGGTTGCGCCAATGAAGTGAACAACTGACGCGACTGTTGAAACACGAACCGCTCATGTGCCACGATGTATGAGTTGAACGGTGTGGACAGCATTGTCACAGCAATGTTCACACCCATAATCATCAACAATGCGCGAGCCAAATCAATTTCCTGTACCGTCAAGCCGCTAGAGAACAATGCATGCACATTCAAGACCATTGCTCCACAGCCAACTAAGCACAACGCTGAAACGGTGAGATATACAAGCAGGAACATGCCATTCAATCGTCGCACTTCTGGACCAGCGTCCGAACAGCCCGCAGCACGCTCACGCATGTAGAAACGCACATAACTACCGTAAAAACCTGCAGATAAAAGCGTTAACGCAAATACCACACTATTGGTCATCTGGAATACGCCATAGTCACCCTGCCCCAAAAAATGCAACAGTAAAGGCACATAGATTAAATTGACTAGGTTCTTCACCAAGATATTTGCATAGCCGAGTAGCGCGCCGGCCTTCTTCTGACTCGCCATATAGCCGACTACTCCTCCATCGCCTTATCAAGCCAGGTCTGGGATTCTCTGCGATGCTGTTCCAGTAGCCGGTCGACCTTCGCATAGTCGATCTCGGGAGCAAAACCAGAATCCATCATCACGGAATCCAGATCAAACAAGCGGAACAGAGTCTCCATACGCGAATTCATGCTCGACTTGCCTGTCATGCCAGCACGGTTGAACACCGTGAATTGCTTATGGAATAGTATTGAGAAACAGCATGCGTGATACGAGTCCGTGAACACGTATTGTGCCTTAGAAAATAATTCCACGAAATCCTGAGGATCGGCAACGTACGTCTCCTTGTCACGCAAGTCAAGCATGCGCCGCACTCGGCATTCATGCTCTTTCGCGTACAACTGGATGTCACGTTCCTGCTCGTCAGACGGACGACCAAGGAAATACGTGAGCACGTATCTGTCATTGTCTGGCACAAAGTCCTTGGTAATCTCTAACCATTTATTCGCGGAGAGCATGAGCGTGGGATCTAGCACTACCGTCGCTTCCAGCCCAGTCATCGCTTTAACCAGTTCCGCGCCACGATCTTCACGTACAGAAATAGCTTTCAAACGCGGCAAATACTTCTGAAAAATAGGCTTGACATCGTCATCGACTTCGGATACACCAAAACTTGCCGCATAACTGATAATGGGATGGTTGCCAGAAATGAAAGAGCCAAGCCTTAATTCAAGCTCACACTTGGAAAGAAGCTGATAATTCCATACTTGATCAGAGCCAATTACCAATTTTTCAAAAGAATTATTAGCTTTACGATGAAGACGTCCATCCCACAAAGTAAACAAATTATCAGGCATTCTTTTTTTTGTCATTTTTAGCGATTTAGCAAATCTGCGATATTTTAGAAAACGACTATTACCAGGAAAGACTGATAAACAAATCTGAATTTTTTTCTTCAGGAAATAAAAGAGATATTCTTTGTAATTCGTGACACCGAGAAGCATTTTTATATTAGTACAGGAACCATATTCCTCAAGCAAGGAATACATGGCATAATTTTGCAATCTATTGCCATAATTAGTATAATCATAAATTGTTTCTATTGCAGAATTAAAATTCATACTTGCGCTCCAGTTCACATATTAAAAGAGTTTTTCTTTAAATGAGAATATAGAATATATAACCAGTCAAGATTTAAAAAGAAGAACAAAAAAGCTACGCGAACCTTCACTCTGCAATGATGATTTAACTTCAAAATTCTTATAGGGCTGTTTTGAAATCGATTCAAGACAAGTCAATATACGCTTTTCCCCGTTGAACGCAGGAACAACAATACCAATCAATGGATTATCTATCATATTAATTGATGTCATGAGTTATTTAACACTTTCCAAAAGAGGTAATAAAAGAAACAATGAGGGATTGACTACAGCACTTGGATAGATGCTTTCACTGATACCTACAAGTAAGTAAACAAAAATCAACAAAAGTGCAATCCAATCATTGTTTTTTCTATATTCGGCAATCATCTTCTGCATTGCACCTAAAAGAACAAGAAAGACAATCGCACCATATGCCACCCAAATATACACATAACTATTATCGAACCATCCTTCATCATAAAGCATGCCCGATCCGAAAACAGAAAAAGGATGATTTGTTAAGAAAATATTATTATAACGAATTCTACCTTGGAACAATCTATCAAGAAAATCAACTATAGATGATTTTGAATACAATAGAGCTGTACTGAAAGAAAAGAGAATAAACATGGGAATATACCATATAGATAATCTTGTAAACAATTTCCTGAATTTATAACTCTTTTCGGCAACAAAGAAAATTAAAATAGATACATTACCCACCAAAAAACCCATTGTACTTAATGAAATTCGGTAAGCAAAATAATTAGTCACCACATAGAACAAATAGTAAGCAAATCCGACTTTGCTTCTTTTTAGTATAAAATATAGCACAAAACATGTAATCACAGAAAGATGAATCAAAGTAGTGCCATAACCATTAATAGATATTCTCTGTATATACTTACTTAACCCCATCTTGTAATACGTATGTTTCTCTATTTTAAATAGTCCAAAAATTACAAATACAAACATTAAAAAAAGACCAGATAGCTTAGCTATAAGAAAAGTAGCTAAAATCTTTCTTTGCGCTATTCCTTTTGCTGCAATTAAAAGCAAAAGAGTTAACATAAGCGTTGTCTTTTTTGTAATCTTGATTTCAATCAGAGAAAGAGCGAAAAGTGCAACGACAAGAAACAAGTATTTTGTTGTATATTTCTGGACACATAAACTAGCAATAGCTAATACAGCACCCATTCCTACAATAATTTTATATAATATTGAACTTGCTGTATATCCAAGAGTGCTTATTAATACGATGGCAAATAAATAACATAAATACGCGCAGCGTACTGCGTTATCTCTTGATAGCTTTTGCATACCACCTGCCCTGTTGAACATTAATGCACATCATATATATTCAAAAATATTCTATAATATTTTATCTGATTAAAAAACCAGCAATTTTTTGCAAAAAGAAAGCACCATAAAACCAATTATGCCGAACAAAACAAATTCTAGTGTAATTATACAGACCTCGAAGATTCAATCGATTCCCAATATAAACGGGAAGTGACCCACGTATAAAATCAGTACAAGCATTCTTAGCTAAGAGACAAATTTCATGTCCCTGAGATATTTTTGCATATCTAGAAGACCGGCTGAATATCCCCAGATAATCTCTGGCTACAAAAGACATTAGATCAATGCGATACTCAGAATCATGCATGCAAGCCGCTTGAATATGGTTACTTAAATTTACTATAGATGTATAATTCTTTGCCGACCAGGTTCGAACTGTTCCAGCAGAGTTGTTGTTATACACATAGATTGGCGAATCAACATAAGCTACATGCTTCGATATACCTAGTACCCTATAATTCATGAGTGTGTCTTCACCAATCTGCACATCTTCAGGAAAAGGCGACTCAATTTTATTCAGAATAAATCGTGAATATAACTTTGCCCAACATGTACGACAATTATATGTATCAAATGTATAGTTACAATCATATTGTTGCAAATTAAGTTGCTCAATATTGAGACAAGCTTTTTTAAGAAGAGACAAATCGAATTCTCCAGATATGCCGGAGCAATGCGGAGAACTTCCACTTGAAGTACGATAATTACCGTATATAATATCTGTTTCGACTGTAATTCCAGATACTAGTTTTTCAATTGCATCAGAATCAAGACAATCATCAGCATCAACGAACATGATCCAATTACCCTGCGCATGGTGTATTCCGTTGTTCCTGGCTGCTGAGCGACCAAGGTTTCTTTGTTTAACAACCTTAACTCTCGAATCTTTAGAAGCAAGCTCGTCGACTATTCCTTCTGTATCATCGGTTGCTCCGTCAATAACAACAATGCATTCAAAATTTAAAAAAGTCTGCAAAAGAACACTATTAACACAAGATTCAATAGTTTCATGGGCCTGATATGCAGGAACAACTACGCTAACAAGGGTATCACTTTTAGTTCCGTGTTTAAAATCAGCTTCTGGTACCATAATAATAACCTGCACGAAAAATATCTTATTAATTTACACTATTATATTTAGCTAAATAGAATTTAGATAATTCTGACGCAGTACTTTTAACATCAAAACCAGAATCAATGATACTTTCCTTCATATTCTTATGTTTACATGGATTTTTGCCTGCTTTTAAAATCTCATGAGCCCATTCATCATCAGAATCAGAAAGACTCTTTTTAACCACCAACGGCGTAATCTTGATGTCCTCTGGAAACCCGTCAGAGCATACAGTCGGGACTCCAGCCGCTTGAGATTCAACGGCTACTATGCCTAATCCTTCAAATAGCGAAGTCATCACAAAAACATCCATTGCTTGGTATAGCTTTGACATGTCTTTACGGTTTCCCATAAAAATAACTTCTGCTTGCAGACCGAGTGCCTCAACCTCATCCCGCAATTCCTGTTCCAATGGACCGCTTCCTATAAGCAACAGTTTCGAATCAGGCCTTATTTCATGTACTTTATTAAAAATATGAATTAGTCTTTTCTGATTTTTTTGCGGGTGCAGCCTGCCGACACTACCTATTACAAAGCAATTATCAAGGCCCCGCTCTGCGCGCACTTCTTTACGAATCTCTTCATTAGCTGCAAAAGCATCAGAATCAATGGCATTCTTAAGTACAGTGAATTGCCGATCTCCAAAAAGATATTTACCGGCCTCTCGTGAGCACGCAAATAATTCATTTGCATGCAAAGCATATAAGCGTTGCATCAACCGCTTTAAAAGATACTTGGAGTCATGTACTGTCTCATTATTATGCGAATGAGCAATACGAATCGGCACTCCAGCTTTTTCAGCTGCTCTTAAACAAAAATAACCTATCGTAAAAGCATGTACGTGGACAATCTTGTATTCTTTATGTTCTTTAAAAAAGCTCTTTAGATAAGAACAAAACTTAAATATATTATAATCTTCGCGTATCGAAGTGTGAAAGATTCTCCCGCCTAAAGCATTAATCTCGTCATCATAAAATTGCTTCTCTTTATACTCAACTAAAAAATCAAACTGTATTTTTGATTTATCAATGTTGCGGTAAAGATTCATTAACAGGGCCTGCGTACCGCCAGCTTCCATACGCTGAAGAATATGCAGCACTCTTATGGGCTCACTCATTCCGCACCTCTACCTAATCGATGTAATTTCTTCCGAACCACGTCGTATCGATCTGCATGTCCGAACTTCACCCGGAAAATGTCCTACAGCGATATACATCACAAAGTTCTCATAATCAGGAATGTCAAGCAGTTTACGCGTAGCCTTCTCTGCATTCGGAAGAAACATCGTATTCAATGGACATGCAGCCAACCCCTTTTCTTCCAAGGCAAGCAAAAGAGACATGCCGAACAAACCACCATCAACGAATCCTTCGTTATGCTCTTGTGGAGTCATAAACACTCGATTATCAGCCGTAATCAGAATCAACGCAGGAGGCATAGCGTATCCTCCAAAACCGCCTTGAATTTGCAGTGCACTTGAAATCTGTTTGGGATCAAGAATCACTTTCACCCTTGATGGCTGTCGGTTACAAACAGATGGCGTCCTCATAGCACAATCAATTGCAGGCTTTATTTCCTCATATGAAACAGGAGAAGAACTATATTCACGAATAGAATGGCGATTTTCTGACAATTCGCTAAACGTGAGAGATTCATTGTGTGATTTTGATTCAGCACTAATGACAAGACTTCCACCACAAGCTACTGGAGTTTGGGCAGCCGCACGCCATGTATTCTCCGGAAAAAGAGATCTCGCAAAAGCAAACTCTTCCTCGTGTCCCTCATGCCGAACAGCATACTCATGCAATGCGGCAAGTGCACTCTGATACACAATAGAGGATTCATAATTTGCATCTGCTCGCTGATACTTTTCCATAGCATCTTTCAGATACTGAAGAGGCTTATGCCCGAATCCATATCGAAAATTAGTATGGCTGAGACCTTTTTCGATTTGATGAGTGAAAAAGGTCATTCGTGCAGCAATTTGACAGATTCCTGTTGAATCGTACTTTGCATAGGCTTTATTAAACCGATGCGCCTGTGTAAGTGTCATTCCGTAGAGAGACAGCCCACCATTAGCAATACGTTTGATACGTTCAAAAACGCTAATGGGAAGAATTCTTTTTAGAGTAGATTTCACACTCATATTTCTTACAACTCTCTTCTACAGTTAGCTGTCCAGTTGATCTGCAAGGTAACGCATAGTGTGTAGCCGTTCCCGTGCAATAAGCTCATCGACGGTTGCATAATCTATCAGGTTTGAATTGATTCGAGCGGCATCCTGGACTTCATACGTCATTCTGGAGTCCAAACCAAGACGATTCAACAAATCCGCAAGCTTCTCCTCATTGCCATAGCTGTTTCCAAGACTCTTACGAATAATAGTGGTGAATGGTTTGTGAGCAATAGTAGAGAAAATCGAACCATGGAAAGTATCTGTGATTACTTCTTCCGCACCCTTGAAATAAGCAAGTACTTCAAATGGCAAGCAATCAATAAAGCGATTGGCGCATTTTTGTACTCCACCAATTGCGTAAACTTTCAAGCTTTTACGTTTCGCATAGCTTGCAATCCAATCCGCCTCTGCATCAGTAATTCGGCCAGAATATGCATAAAGAATCAAATAGCGTTCGCTAACTTCAAGTTCGGGGATTTTTTTACACTCGTTGAAGTAGTCATAAGCGAGTACGGGATCTAGATTGTACTCAGGAGATATACCAGTTAAATCTTGAACGATTTTTCCGGAATTATTGTCTCGTACTGAAATTGCAGAAATTTCTTTCAGATACGAAGCTACTTCATCATCTTTTTTATATTGCTGAAGCTTTGACAAAGTAGTGTTTCCAAATGATGCAGCATACGTAATAACTTTATCTGCATGATTATCTGCACCAAAAAGTTCAGGAGAAAACCCAACATTCGTATTCTTCTGAATACAATTAAAAACCTCATCGCTACCAATGACCAAATAATCTAATTCAGGTTGGTAGTTGTAATCGTTAGTAATTCCTAAAAGAGGTAAATACTTTCTTGCATAATTTTTCTTATATTTAATAAAAGCAAGTTTATGTTGCAACGGAGCATGAAAGGCAAACGTTTCTAAGCCTTTCTTAAATAAACGAGTCAGTTTATTTGTACTCTCTGATGTATCCTGAATAACAGGTGGACATACATGATAATCGACAAATTGAACGTCATGCCCCAGTTTTTCAATCATGGCTTTAAGTGCATATGCTTGTAAAAAAGAACCATAATTCGCGATTCGCTGCATGGACATAATTCCTACTTTTGCCATTTCACGCCTCCTCTCTTATGAACATTTTTTCAACAACCATTTCTAAAGCAGAGTTAAACTGATCATTATTTGCATGCAAACCATTATTCTGCATAGCACCAGCAACTTCATCGTATCGCTGTATGGTGTCACCTAACCGAGTAACATCATATACAGGAATGATGTTACTCATACGTTCAGCTACAGCCTTCGTAAAGTCAACCTGATGATTATTCACATGCTCATTGAATTGCAACTGGCGAGGCACCACAATGGGAATTTTCCCAATTTGCAACGGCATGATGAAACTTGCTGGTCCTCCGTGTGTAATAACAATACGCGCCTTGACCACATTTTCCTTCATCTGATCATAAGGAAGAAGCTTATGCCATTCACAATGTTTTGGCTCGTATGTACTGAAACCTGTTTGCATAATTACAGGTTCATTAATTACCCCAGTTTCACATAAATTATCTACAGCTTCAATCAAGCGATTGAATGACTGCTCGTGAGTGCCCACTGTCACAAAAATCATCGCACAATCACCTTCTTAGAAAATACTTCCAAGGTTGATAGCCTTGGGGTAAACTTTCCTCATTTCTTCCCACTGCACGATGAATTTATCAACAATCGGGTATACAAGTCTACCTGTCATGGTTGGTTTATCAATACGATCAAAAACTTCAATGTATATAAGCTTTGCACCAAACAGTTTGCCGAGATAGAAAAAAGGAACAGCTACAGCAGCACCACTGGAAATAATCAAATCAGGCTTCTCTTTACGCAGCACCTTCCAAGCGACTACAGTGTTCCTGATAAGATTTTTTAAATTTCGGTTTGTCGGATAGTAGCAATGGTAAACACGCTCATCTTTAAGCAGACTTCGCGCATCTTCTTTGTCGAAAGTAACCCAGAATCGGTCCTTGTCCTTCCAAAAAGGTTCAAGCATATGCAGATGCGTTAAATGGCCTCCGCTAGATCCCACGAGACAAACTTTATATGTATTTTTTGCGGAAGCGTCTTTGTCGAAAATCACCCTCTTCTCTGCATAACTACCATTGCCGGCATGATTGACGCCATCTATCATCCGTCCTCGCCTTTCTACCATCATCCCATCTACAACCAAGTATTATATTCCCCGCAGACAGGGGGTAGCGAGACTTCTTATTGCGTACCCATAAAGTCAATGCAATCCTTCACATTTCGTGGGGGTATGCAGACGCTTTCTTGGAGATAGTCGCGCAGCCATTCCTTGAATTTGTCTGTATTGTACCAGACTTATCCAATCGAAGGACCACTTGGTGCGCTCGTGGTTGCACTAGTATACGTACCGTCAATCGGCATGAACGCTTATCGCAGCCCCTCTCATTTCTCGAGATAAACAAACTCTGTTTTCACCCCTATGCCGAAAGAGCCTTCTGCGGGCGGAACCGCCATGGCCGCCGCGCAGGCTGTTCCGTCGTCCTGCGCGGCGTTCTAGACATATCTGGTCGGTAGCCGCGAGATGTTCGACCATCTTGGCTATAGCGGCGTGGTAAGATACAATTCCACCGCATACCGCCGTTCTTTGAGACTGAACATACGAAGATCCTTTCATCCGGTTCCTAAGACAACGTCCGCAGACCCCTACCTCATTAAAAGTAATCTTTTTGCTTTACAGCGTTTATTTTTGCAATAGCAGCCACTTGCGGAATGGCTTCAATTGAGACAGCAAGGCACAGCAGCACAAAGAAATCATGAAAATACTTATTGGATTGAGGAAAGCAATCCGCATAAGATGTACACTTTGCGGAATCAGCTTTGCTGCAATCTCAATAATTAGCGGGTGAACCATATAAATTCCGAAAGCACACCCAGCCAAATACCGTAAAAACGAAGCGAGCCAAGTGGGACATTGATTCCAAGATGGTGCATGAATCATCCAATTAGCAAAAGCAAATGCAGTCAGCGCAATTGGAAGAAATCCCGTATTAGCCTGGAACAATTCACCAGTTGTCGACAGCTCAAACACACTTGTTATCCACAGCAGTGCTAGTGACAGAATCGCAAAAACAACGCGCGCAATACGCCCGCCAATAGCGAACAAATCTTTTCGTAGGGCATAACCCAATAACATGTAAAACACGCCGAGAGCTCCACGTCCCGCGAATCCGCCCAATGTCACTTCATAGTCCGTCGATCCACCAAACCAGCAATACACCATTTGAGCAGTAGGAAGTGCGAAAACGAGTACAACACCAATGACAATCAGCATTCGAATGTACCGAACTGCACACCTGCCGCACGTTTGAATGAACGAAGCAATAATGGGAATGAAAAGATATATGCCGAGTATCATCTGCATATACCAGAAATGAATCATGAATGGTTCTCCGAGGCACAACATGGCGCGCAGACCATCCGTGACCGTTTTTGTGCTCGGATTTGCGATTAATTTCATTGCAGTGGCAATAATCACCCATGTCTCATAAGAGACAAACAACGGTAGATAATTGTGCTTTAAAAAACGGATAAGCCATGAACCAGTATAATCCCTATCAAGCATAAGATAGCCAGTGATGATTAAGAACAGCGGTACACCAATCTTGGAGAGGGATCCAATCACTGCAGAGATAATAACCGATGCCCCTTGTCCCGCTAAAAGCGGTACCGGTAATGCATGTACACAAACTACTGCCATGATGGCAACAATTCGCATAAAATCAACAGCAACCGAACGCTTGCCTACAGTTGCTTCCACATGAGGTTGCGATAATGGACTACTCATGCATTCTCCTCTCCGCGCCACAAAATCTTTACTAGCGAAACACATGGCACTATGGTTCATTCTCAAATTCGTGTAATGAAACTTTCTGGCCTACGCCGTGTGAGACAACCTACAGGCACAAGCTTTGGGTAATTGTCTACCGCAATATACATCACAGGGACTCATATTCAGGGAAATGCCCGGCAATTCGCAAATCCGTCGGTCTCAGGATAATAATCGAACATCTGATTCAACAGGCAAGATACCAAAACACATGCTCCACCGCATACAATTAAAGATGTGAGAGGCAGACTGTTATCCACAAACGTCTAATTGCATTCTCCGTTGCGGGCGCGAAGTGACCAGCAAGAATACGGAGGCATGTCATAACCTGAAAAGTCTCCTTGAATACTTAAAAGTCTCCCGTACTTTTTCAATGTGTCTCATATCTAACTGACCAAAAGAGATTAGTGTCAAATTTTGGGGGTTTGTTTCCGTGATGCGGAAACAAACCCCCAAAATTTATCTGTTCTGGGTTATTGCTTGGTGGTTACCGCGCAGTTCGGCGTGACGTCCGGGATGTACTGCCCGCCCGTCACCGCGAGGGTGTCGCCCTTGGCCTTGTACAGCTTGCCGGAATTGTTGTCCAGCACGCCGTCGGGAGCGAACGCGAGACCGGTCTGCGCGCCCTTCGTGTCGGGCACGGTCACCTTCCACCAGCCGTCGCACGACTTGGTCATCTGCGCGTTGCCGGTCGCGTTCGGGCTCGAGTACACGCGCCAGTACGCCTTGACCCGCTCGACGTCCTTAGACGGCTTGTAGTACACCGTCATCGGCTGCTTCCCGACGGCCTCGACC
>OGYW01000740.1_pt1 | contig 30869 bp, 28 predicted proteins | sample 1576621 | NCBI WGS metagenome assembly OGYW01 (sample SAMEA3541528, study PRJEB24748) | human gut metagenome | biome: human gut; feature: human-associated habitat; material: faeces | place: China | collected 2012 | reverse complement strand
GATGCAATCGCTGCGTTTAACGACTCCACTTTTCCTTCCATCGGAATACGGATCACACCGAAATGTATTGCGAAAGCCTGTATGATCGCAGAAGACGGTGGTTACATGAGGGATTATACTGCAGATGAAGAAGGCAGGATTGCAAAAGTGAACTTTGAACATATCAGGGAACTTCCCAAAAACAGAAGATGATAAATACCTGCTTTTATATACATAAGATGATTGCAGCGATTTTCCGGTACAAGTGCAGTTTCCCCTCTCGTACTTAACCAGACCGGAAAATCCTGCACAAAATTAAAAAATCTGAGGTAATGATTCTGTACAGGAAATATTTGAAAATTTATAATTAGTTAAGACATTATATAGTAAAGCATGTTATAATAAAAAAGTATATGTAATAATCAGGTTACTGAGAATAGCATAAAAAGTGTTACGATACGTAAGAAAAAAAGAAGCGCAACACAGAATGGTTACAGATCTTATCTGAAATTAAAGGGAGAAACAGATGAAGCATCAGGCAAAAAAACAAACGAGAAATCAACACATGCCTGTCGTAATTGTCTGCATATTGATTTTAGTGCTGGCAGTTATGGGGCTGGGAATGCATTTTATTAAGAAATATATTCCTACAAAAGAAAGAATGAATCTTACAGAATATTATGGACAGCCCGGAGATGGGGAAATGGCAGTTGTTCTGGGAACTGAAATCATGGAAGAACGCGCATTGATGTCAGGAGATCAGATATATCTTCCACTTGATATGGTAAATACATATCTGAATCAGAGATATTACTGGGATAGTGCTGACCAGCAAGTACTTTATGCGACACCTTCTGAATTGCAGTATTATCCGGCAGCAGAGAGCGGAGAAGGCGATGTATGGCTGAAGGATGGAACAGTTTATCTGCGTCTTGGTTTCGTGCAGAAATTTACAGACCTGGATGCCTATGTATATGAAAATCCGAACAGAGTTGCAATCCAGTACAGATTTACCGGAGTGCAGACAACGACAGCTAAAAAAGATACAAGTATCCGTTATCAGGGTGGAATCAAGTCTCCGATCCTGACAGATGTGAAGACGGGGGATACATTAATCTTTCTGGAAGAACTGGAAGACTGGGCCCAGGTTGCTACAATGGATGGCTATATAGGATATGTTCAGAAGGATATGATAGCATCTGCTGAGACAAAAGATTTTGAGAGATCATTTGAGAAAGAGGAATATACCTATCTTACTATGGATGGAAAAGTAAATATGAGCTGGCATCAGGTGACAAGTCAGGATGCAAATGCATATCTGGCGGACACGATCGCAAATGTCAGCGGTGTAAATGTAATTTCTCCTACATGGTATTATATTCAGGACACAGCAGGAAATATAGGAAATATTGCGTCGGCGGACTATGTGGCACTTGCACATGAACGCGGATTAAAGGTTTGGGGACTGATTGATAATTTTACGGCAGAAGTGAGTACAACGGATACACTTTCACAGTTGTCATCCAGACAAAATATGATTCAGCAGCTGATTCAGTCAGCAACTACCGTTGGGCTAGATGGTATAAATGTGGATTTCGAGACACTCAGTGAAGATGCGGGACCTCATTTCCTGGAATTTTTAAGAGAACTTTCTATTGAATGTCATAAGAATAATCTTGTTCTTTCAGTAGATAATCCGGTTCCGGAAGATTTTACCAGCCATTATGACCGCAGAGAACAAGGACTGGTGGTAGATTATATTGTTATTATGGGGTATGATGAACATTATGTAGGGTCAGATGCCGGATCTGTGGCCTCTCTTCCATGGGTGGAGCAGGGCGTGCAGGATACGATTGCAGAAGCACCGGCAGAAAGAACAGTTCTTGCAATTCCGTTTTATACAAGACTTTGGAAAACAACTGGTGGGGCTCTGACCAGTGAGGCGATTGGAATGGATGAAGCACAGAATGACCTTACTGAAAATGGCGTTGAAGCTGTATGGGACGGAAGTGTCAGTCAGAATTATGCAACATTTGAAAAAGATAATTCAACGTATCAGATTTGGCTGGAAGATGCACAATCGATCGCGGAGAAAGTGAAACTGATTCCGAAATATAATCTTGCGGGTGTTGCACAGTGGAAGCTGGGATTTGAAAACAGCAGTATCTGGCAGACGATCAGCGATAATTTACAGTAATAAAAAGCTCTGTTGTATCAGTAATTGATACGACAGAGCTTTTGACGTTGCGTAAATAAAAAAAGTTCCATAAATGGAAGGAGGCCGGTACTTTCGTACCGGCGCGTATGAAAAAGAAAAATATTTTATAGAAGGCATGCACCTTCTATGCATATTAATATACCTAATAAATGTGAAAAAAATATGGTATAAATTTGAAAAAATTGTGAACTAGAATTTCTTCCAGGTTCCTTTAAAGAAAAGAAGCATCAGAGGAAAAATTTCCAATCGTCCGGCAAGCATGTCAAAAATTAACACACATTTGGAAAGATAGGAAAAGGAACTGAAGTTCCCCATCGGGCCTACAATTTCCAGACCAGGACCGATATTATTCAATGTTGCGGTGACTGCTGTAAAGTTTGTAATAAGATCAAAATTATCCAGAGAGATAATAAGGACAGAAGCTGCTAAGATCAGGAGATATACACTCAGATAAATGTTTGTAGATCTGATGATATCATGTCCAATCGTTTTTTCATCCATTTTGATTTTTTTGACTGCATTCGGGTGCAGATATAACTGGAATTCTTTTTTGGCTGCTTTACATAGAATCAAAATTCGGGAAACTTTGATTCCGCCACCGGTACTTCCGGCGCATGCACCGACAAACATCAGAAGTACGAGAATCGTTTTGGACAAAGAGGGCCACTGGCTGAAATCTGTGCTGGAAAAACCGGTTGTTGTAATGATAGAACCAACCTGAAAGGCTGCCTGTTGAAATGCTTCACCCAGATTGCGGAACAGATGAGCTGTATTTAATCCGATCACAAGGATTGCAGCGAGAATGATTCCAAAATAATAACGTACTTCTTCAAATTTAAATGCCTGCACAAACTTTTTCGTAAGAAGAAGATAATATGCAGAAAAGTTGACTCCAAAAAGAATCATAAAAATCGTTGTGACAACCTGACAGTAGGTGCTGTAGCTTCCCATACTGTCATTGACGATACCAAATCCACCAGTACCGGCGGTACCAAAAGAAATACACAGGGTATCGAACAGAGGAATTCTGCCGATCAGAAGAAGAATAATTTGGAACAGTGTCATTCCAATATAAATCGTGTAAAGAATTTTGGCGGTCTGCTGAACTTTTGGAACCAGTTTGCTGACGGAAGGACCAGGGCTTTCGGCTTTCATCAGATTCATATGATACCCGCCGGCAAGTGGCAGCAGTGAGAGCAAGAATACAAGAACCCCCATGCCACCGATCCAGTGTGTGAAACTTCTCCATAGCAGAATACAATGAGGGAGAACTTCCACATCTGTCAGGATACTGGATCCGGTTGTTGTGAACCCAGATACTGTCTCAAAAAAAGCATCGATTGGATGTGGGATAGCACCGCTGAGGACAAAAGGTACTGCACCGGAAATACAAAGTGCAAACCAGCTCAAAGCTACTGCAACACATCCGTCTTTGGTATAAAAAACTTTGTTCTTAGGTTTTCGGATAGTCAGTGGAAGACCTACGATCAGGCAGACAATCATGGAAATCAGAAAAGCGAAAAATTCATGTTCTTGATAAATGAGAGCCGTGATACATGGAAGAACCATGAACATTGCCTGAAAATTACACACCCATCCAACGATATAAGCAATAATTCGAAAATTCATCTGTATACATCCCTTCTTATGCCAGAATATCGCGGATATCGCGAAGTCCCTTATGGGTTGTGACAATGATCACGTTGTCGCCAATCTGAATGGAATCCTGTCCTCTTGGAATTCTGACAGTCCCCTCACGTGTAAGGCAGCAAACAAGAAGATTGTTTTTCAGATTCAGTTTGGAAAGTGGAATTCCCACAACAGGAGAATTATCACGAATGATAAATTCAAGCGCTTCCGCCTGATTGTCAAGCACATGATAAAGGGTTTCTACGTTACTTCCGATAGTATTCTGCATGGCACGTACATACCGGAGAATAGAATCAGAGGTAATATATTTCGGGTAGATCACACTTCCAATATCCAACTCATCGATAACGTCTTTGTAAGGAAGACGGTTTACTTTGGCAATCAGTTTGGCCTGTGTCATATTTTTTGCAGACAGTGACAGGAAAATGTTTTCCTCGTCCATGTTTGTGAGTGTGACAAAGGATTCTACTGTGGAAAGACCTTCTTCCATGAGAAGTGCGCGGTCTGTACCATCACCGCAGATAATTGTGGCATTTGGAAGCATCTCGCTGAGTTCTTCACAGCGCTCTTTGTTCTTGTCAATGATCTTAACACTGATCTTCAGATCAGAAAGGGCTTTGGCAAGATAATAGGAAATTGTGCCGCCGCCAATGATCAGAGTATTTTTGACTTGATGTGTCTTCAGCCCAATCTTTTTAAAGAAAAGAGCTGTATTTTTGGGTGTTGCGATAATAGAGATAAAATCGCCATTGTGAACCAGATGATCACCGCCCGGGATGCTTAAGGTCGTTTTACTTTCAATGGCACAAAACAGAACATCACAGCGATATTTGTCTGTGATCTGGGAAACTGACATTCCATCCAGTTCAAATTCCGGGAGAACTTTAAACTTGAGAAGTTCTACACGTCCTTTTGAAAATGGATCGATTTTGATGGCTGCCGGAAAACGCAGAAGTCTTGAGATTTCTCTGGCAGTGGCCAGTTCCGGATTGATGATCATGGAAAGACCAAGGCGTTCCTGGATAAAACCAATCTCTTTACTGTAAATTGGATTGCGTACACGGGCAATGGTCTGACAATGTCCGGTTTTCTGTGCAATCAGACAGCAGAGCAGGTTTAATTCATCAGAAGCGGTGACTGCAATCATGATATCAGCAGTTTTGACGCCGGCTTCCATAAGTGTATTGATGCTGGCTCCATTTCCAACAATCCCCATGGCATCAATATCTTCGGTGAGATTGTTGATAACGTCTGCATCTGTATCGATCAGAGTAAGATCAGTATCTTCTTCCTGTAATTGCTCTGCAAGGGTGCTTCCAACTTTGCCGCATCCGACAATTATAATATGCATGCTTTCCTCCGTAAAAAGAATATAATTATTATAAGCGTTTTCATTATATCACTGTATATGGGATTTTTAAATATTTAAAATAGTTTTTGCAGAAAAATCATGGTATATTAATAAATACAAAAGAAAATATCAGAGATGTATGATAGATACAATTACAGATTGAAAAAAGAAAGGGATTTTTTATGGATACAGTCAGTGAAACTGTCAGTAAAGTAGATGAAGGTCTGCAGGAAATGGGAATTGACGGTGTGAAGGATAGTCTGAAAGATCTGTTGAATTTTAAACAGTATATGGAAAACCAGGTTCCGGCAGTTATGGGCTTTTGTATTAAAGTTGTTCTTTCAGTAATTGTGTTCTTCGTGGGACGAAAAATCATTCAGTGGATATTGAATGTTATGAGACGATCTCTGGAGAGAGCCAATGTGGATGCTGGTGTGATACAGTTTGCTTCTTCTGCCGGGAAAGCGGTTTTGTATGTCCTTCTGATCATCAATATTGCAGTAAGCCTTGGTGTAAAGGAATCTTCTGTAGCGGCATTGCTTGGTACGGCAGGTGTAACGGTTGGTCTGGCACTACAGGGAGGTCTTGCAAATCTGGCAGGAGGAGTTCTTTTGTTGCTTTTTAAACCTTTTGTAGTTGGAGATTATATCATTCAGGATCAGTCAAACGGGTGTGAGGGTACGGTCGCCAAGATTGAGATCTGCTATACAACACTTCTGAGCATTGACAATAAAAAAATTGTGGTACCAAATGGAACACTGTCAAACAGTACGATCATAAATGTAACGGCCAAGGAGAATCGTAAACTTGAGATCAAAGTTGGAATTTCCTATGAGGCAGATATTCAGAAGGCAAAGAGAATCATTGAGAAAATTCTCAGAGAAGATGCAGATACCAAAAGCGACACAAAAGAAATGGTTGTGTTTGTGGACGAGCTTGCAGACAGTGCAGTGATCATGGGCTTACGTGTCTGGGTGTCGACAGAACGTTACTGGCCAACGAAATGGCGCCTGAATCAGAAGATAAAAGAAGAATTTGATGCTAACGGAATTGTGATTCCATATAACCAGATGGAGGTTTATGTACATCAACAGAAATAGTTGACGATAAATAATATTATAAAAAGAGGTTTACATTTAAGGATATATTTTTTTTAAATGTAAACCTCTTTTTGTATTAAGTTGACAATTGGAAAGGCCTGTGTTAAATTGTTAAATAGATAACAGATAGAACTGTCATCACGAGGAGGAGAAAAAAATGAGTACAATAGCAGCAACCAGAAGTAAAACTTATGATATTGTGTACATTGCCGTATTTGCAGTTATTATGGCAATCTGTTCCTGGATATCCATTCCGACAGCTGTTCCGTTTACACTGCAGACGTTTGGCGTTTTTGTAGCGGTAGGTGTCCTTGGTGGAAAAAGAGGAACACTTTCCATATTGGTATTTATTCTGCTTGGAGCAATTGGAGTACCGGTATTTGCAGGATTTTCTGGAGGTATTGGTGTTCTTGCTGGAACAACTGGCGGATATATTATTGGTTTTCTGTTTTCTGCCCTTGTTATGTGGGCAATGGAAAAACTTCCGGGTAAGAAATCCGTAATGCAGATTGTGTCCATGATCGTAGGACTGATCGTATGCTATGCTTTTGGTACTGCATGGTTTATGATCGTTTACAGCAGAGCGAATGGTGCCGTTGGTCTTGCAACTGTTCTGGGATGGTGTGTCATTCCATTTATCATTCCGGATATTATTAAAATTGTTCTGGCTTATGGTCTTTCCAGAAAGCTCCGCAAATTTGTAGCATGATCTGTTTAAGACCGCATCATGGAATGTGTCTTGCGTATTTTGAAGGAAAAGGCTACAGTGACGGATTCACAGTAAATATGCAGAAGATGCTGGAGTTTTTTGAAAAAGGCGCAGATATTGAGCTTACCGTATCCGGAGATGAAATCTGTAAAGAGTGTCCGAATCTGAAAGAGGGAAGTTGCGTGAGTGCCGGTCTGGTGGAAGCCTATGACCGTAAAGTGCTTGAAGCATGCGGACTCAGTGAAAAAGCACAGATGAGATTTCAGGAATTTGTGGAAAATGTGCAGAAAAATGTGATCGAGTCAGGAAAACGGGTGGAAATCTGTGGGAATTGTCAGTGGAATGAGATTTGTGCGAATAAACAGAGCAGATGGAAACGAAACAAATGAAAAATAACAAATGAAAAACACCGCAGACAGATGGAAGTAGTATTTGTTTGCGGTGTTTTTTGGAATATTATTTTGAAGTACGTTCAGCAAAGATTAGTACGATCAGTGCACCAATGAATGCAGAGACTGTTGAGAAGAGCAGCATTGCGTGTACTCCGGCAAGGTCGATGAGTGTTCCGCCAAGAAAAGAACCAAGTACGCTTCCAAGGGTATATGCCATTGTGAAATAGGCCTGCCCCTTGATTGCGTCTTCCGGTTCCATTAGGGCATTTACATAATAAACAGAAGCTGCAGTCATAAGTCCCCATCCGAGCATCTGAAAAATCTGTACGCCGTAAAATACCGGAATACCCGGAGCAAGCAGCGTGCCAAGTGCTTTTATCGTGAAAAAGATCCCGGCAGTTTTTAGCAGAAGGTCACAGCGAAATTTGCGGATGATATAGCCAAAAAGGAAAAGCGTTGGCAATTCGCATATGGCGGCGATTGCTGAGGCTGTTCCCATTTCTGCACTTCCGCCCCCTTTTGCCAGGGCAATCTGAAAATTAAAGTTATTCAGCAGAACATGGCTGAGATAGATAAAGATACATCCGAGCAGTACCAGGGAAAAACGTTTGTATTTCCTGAAAAAAAGTATTGGATTACTGTCGGAGCTGCTTTTGGGAGCATTCGTGGCAGTGCTGTCTGATTTTGCTTTGGAAAATGGAAAAAGAATAAGGATACCAAGAGACAGCAGGGTAAGGACAATTACAGTGATCGGGATGGAAACAGGTCCGGCTTTTACCGTAATGATCCCCAGAATGTAACAGATACAGGCATAAGCGACAGATCCCATTCCACGTGCAAGACCAAAATTGAGAGAATGTCCCTGATTGATGCTTTCCATTCCAAGGGAATTAATAAAAGGAGTCATCAGTTGCAGCAGGGCAATACTGGAACCATAAAGAAGTCCGGTAAGTATGAGAGAATGGGATAAAAATAATCCGATCACAAGGATCAGCTGAAGAAGATACAGCATCTGGATCAGTTTTTTCAGGGAGGGGCTTTGTGGCTGGTCAGCGTAACCTGCAAGGACAGGCTGCAGTACTGCAGACAGAAGTCCTGCTATAGCTGCAAGGATTCCAATCTGAGTATTGGTAAATCCACCGGAAAGAAGAAAAAAACCGGAAAAACTCATGATTGCTGCAAAATACATCCAGTACAGTCCCTGGATGACTGCATAGGAAGGGGTAAGATTTTTGGATTTTGATGGTGACATGATTCTGAACTCCTTTGTTAAAGTACTTCTATTATACATTTAAAAACGTGAATGATAAAGTACAAAATACTTGCAGATTCCTGTTTTTTATCTTAAGATAAAGGACAAAAGAAATGTATGTAAACTAACAGGAGGAAAATAAGATCATGAAGAAAAAAATAGATGTTTTTGAACATATGGGAGAAATTTTGAACGGAGTAAAAAATGGAGTGCTGATTACCGGAAAAGCAGATGGCAGAGTGAACTCTATGACAATTTCCTGGGGAATGGTTGGCGTAGAATGGGGAAAACCAGTTTTTATTACATTTGTCAGAGAAAGTCGTTTTACAAGAAGTCTTCTTGAGAAGAATGGCGAATTTACGGTTAATATTCCACTGGATGACAGTGCAAAAAAAATTCTTGGATACTGTGGGGCAAAATCAGGAAGAGATGTAGATAAAGCGAAAGAAATTGGTCTGACTTACGAAGAACCGGAAACAATTTCTGTCCCGGGAGTAAAAGAACTTCCACTGACACTGGAATGCAAAGTAGTCTATAAACAGACACAGGATACAGAGGCCATGACAGAGGAAAACAGAGAGAAGTTTTACCCACAGAATGTAGAAAGTTCATTTTCAGGTGCAAACAGAGATACACACATTGCATATTACGGAGAAATCGTAGATGCATATGTGATTGAGTAATGCGATAAGAAATGTGCAGCTCCCCGGTGAAGGGAGCTGTTTTTATGGGCAGATATGCGCACCATTCCATATTTATGTCATAAAATATAGAGACATATTATTTGTGACAGAAAGGATTTGCTCATGGAAAATTATCAGATGAACCGTCCATGTGGCCGCCCATATAATGCAACTTGTGGAATGGCAAAAGAGATGATGTCCGGGCAGCAGTGTTCCTGCCGGAATAATTCCAGAAATCAGCCATCCCGCCCTTCGCCATGTCCGTGTCACCTTCCGGATGCCAAAACCAGAGATGCGGAAATGTATACACACATCGATCAGATGGAAGCAGCCATGGCGTATGTTCCCTGCCAGAAATTTACTACGACATATGATCTTGGATATGCGTTGAAGGTCGGAACTGTTTTTCCGCAGCTCTGTAAACCATTTTGTGGAAAGAGAGGTGGGCAGAGATGATGTATCGCAATCAGTGTACTGCAAAAGAAAAATTAATGAACCGTATCAACGAAGTCAGTTTTGCAGTAAATGATGTTCTGCTTTATCTGGATACACATCCATGCTGTGAAGAGGCAATCTCCTTTTATCAGGAGTGTGAACAGGAACGCCAGAAACTGCTGAAAGAATATGCGCAGTGTTATGGCCCACTGACAGTAGATGCTGCACTGGAATCTGGTGGGGATACATGGAAATGGGTGCAGCAGCCATTCCCATGGGAAACGGAAGGAGGGTGCAGATAGTTTATGTGGAATTATGAAAAAAGACTGCAGTATCCGGTAAATATTAAGACTCCAAATGCAAAGATCGCCCAGTTCATCATGAGTCAGTATGGTGGACCGGACTGTAATACCCTATAATAGTGCTACAAACCCAGTATTTATGCTGGTTTCGGGCACTTTATAAGGGGAAAAGAAGAACTGGAATCATGATACGATAATGTCAAAGTACATCTTACCGGATTCTTTGTCATATACAATCTGGTCAACAATTGTACGTATCAGGGTTCCTTTTTCTTCATAACTCACATCTGGATTTTTGAGTATGTCATTCACAGATTTAATCTCATGAAGCACATCTTCCTTGTTTACTTCTTTTTCTGCCTGCTCTTTTCGGAGCTTTTCCAATTCAGTTTCAAGCTGTAGTCGATTACTGATCAGCCGTTCTTTATTGGCTTTATATTCTTCCAATGAATCAATTCCACTTTCGTATGCGTCACGGATCCTGCTTTCTCTGGCAGAGAGTTTGGATAGTTCCTTCTGGAGCTGTTCAATGGCAGCAGTCTCATCTGCAGCAGGCTGTTCTTTGCGTACATATGTAAAGTCCGCACCGGCAAGAACTTGATCAAAATATTCGATCACAGCTTCTTCTGCTTTTTTTACAGACAGCGCGACAGAAGTTTTGTGAAATCCCTTTGCATATTTCCAGCATTGGAAGTATGGACACTTGCCGTTGCCGGTGTAGGAGAGGGTAGCACCACAGACAGAGCATTTCAGCAATCCAGATAACCAGTGCTTGCACGTAGATATCCGGCTTTTTCGAGTTCCTTTACCGCTTCGCGGATTGCGTCGATCTTCTCCCGGTTGATATGGGATAAGCCCGCAAGGGTATAATCCCAATCTTCGGGCAGCGAAAGCATTTGCGACAACAAGCCCTTTGCCTTTAAGGACAATTCCTTGTTTCGCAAGTGGTGGTTGCTCATAACGGTATATCCCGTATTTCGCTCCACTCTGAAAACTGCCATATTTCCTCACTTCCTCTCTTGGTATGCGTGGACAATTAGAAAGCCGTTTTCGGCTGTTTTGGTATTGCAATATGCCCTTTGCCGTTTTCGCGTCTGCAAAGCCGCATGGCACAAGGGCTTTTGCCCGTCTATTTGTCCATGCTGGCGTGCGTTTTCCGCGTCCTTTTGCCGGGGCAATAGGGACACTCTTTGAAAACGCAAAACTCATATTTCCACCCGGGGCGGTAGAAACGGCAAGTGCCGCAATCTTCATCATCTCCGGCACAACCGGATTGATAGCGGTCAAATCCCGGCTTCTGCTGCATGAGCAATTCAAACGCCCGCTGCTTGCCCTTTGTGAAATACATTCCGGCTGCACCTCCTTTCCTGCGGGCATAAAAAAACGGCGTTACTTTCTCCCCCAAAGGGGTTAAGGTAACGCCGTTTGTGTGCGTATTCAGTTTTTAACACATTCCCTGTCTATCCGCTGTCCGCAAAACCATTGATTTTATTAGCTTTTTGCCGCTATCGCTATCACACCTCATTATTTGACCGCCCGGAGTTTGAGCGTATGATGCAGGATGTGCGGACAGGGAAAATCCAGTGTATTGTGGTTAAGGATTTGTCCCGCTTTGGTCGTGACTACATTGAAACGGGCAACTATCTGGAAACGATTTTTCCGATGCTGCATATCCGGTTTATTGCTATCAATGATGATTTTGACAATATCCGGCAGTCGGATGTGGACAGTCTTGCAGTCCCCATCAAGAACATGGTAAACAGCCTGTACGCAAAGGACATCTCAAAGAAAATTGGCCTAAGCTATCAGATGCGTAGGGAAAAAGGAATCCCTACTTCATGGTGTGTGCCGTATGGCTATCGCATGAATGAACAGAAAAGTCAGTATGAAGTGGCAGATGAAGCAAAGTATGTGAAGCTGATTTATCAGTGGTATCTCATGGGTCTGAGTACGAATGAGATTGCTCGGAGGTTGGAATTTCTGGAAGTGCCTCGTCCGAATGAACATCTGAATCGTAGACTGCACGAGGGACATGATACGACTTTTAATAAATGGCATTCCAGTTCTGTTCTCCGTATTCTGGATAGTCAGGTATATATCGGAAATTTGGTAACGGGAAAAACCCGGACTGCCTCTTATAAAGGAATTGGGCTGCACCCGGTAGATAAGGAAGAATGGCATATTGTGGAAAATGCTCATGAGGCAATTATCTTGAAGTCCGATTTTGAAATCGTGCAGGAAAAAAGAAACCGGAACAAGGAAAAACGCAATAATGCAATGGCTCGTTCAGAGCAGGTGCGGGCAGAGTGTAGGAATCACTTTGCAGGCATGGTGTTTTGCGGCTGTTGTCGGCGCAACATGACATTTGTGCGTCAGGTGCATAGGACGGAAGAGGAAAGCTATTTCGGAGTATTTCAGTGCAAGAGAAAGAAGGGGACAACACCATGTTCCTATCATACTGTGCCAGAAAAAATGCTTATGATGGTAGCGATGAAGCAGATTCATCATCTGGTTTCTACCATGTGCGAAGAAGAAAAGATGGTAAAAGAAATGCTGAACAACGGTGGTCTGGATTCCACCCGTTCTATCAAGGTGAAGGAAAGCTCGATTGCATGTCGGATTCAGGAAACCGAAGAACGGTGGCTGCGCTTATATGAGGACTATAAGGCAGAGATTCTGGATGAAGAAGAGTACAGTCAGTTAAAAGAACATTATATTGCCGAAAAGCAGCGGCTGGAACATGAACTGCAAAAGCAGCGGCAGCGGTCATTGGAACTTGAAAAGAGAATGAGAATTTGCGATGAACAGATGGAACGGATGCGGGCTATTCTGAATCAGAAGGAATTTGATGAAGAACTGGTACATGAACTTATCAAGAAAATCTATGTGGGCATCGACAATTCGGTAGAGATCGAGTTTAAGTGCAGTGACCCGTATCAAGAGGTTCTGGCATTTGTGGCGGAGGTGCAGAATGAATAATAAGATTGCTATTTATCTTCGATTATCTCTATCAGATGGAGATTTGAAAAAGGGAAGCAAGGATGAGAGCAATAGCATTGAAAACCAGCGGCTTTTGCTCCATTCCTATATTGAAAAGCAGGATGATCTCTCAGGCGAAATTGTGGAGTATGTAGATGATGGTTATACTGGAACGAATTTCAATCGTCCGGCGTTTCAGAAAATGATTATTGACCTGAAGCAAGGGGAGATAAAGACCATAGTAGTCAAAGATTTGTCCCGGTTAGGGCGTGATTATATTGGCGTGGGCGATTACATTGAGCAGATTTTTCCATTGATGGGTGTCCGCTTTATAGCGGTGAACAATGCCTTTGACAGCATGAAGCTGAACAACGGCACTCCGGGCATCGAAGTTGCAGTCAGCAATCTGGTGAATAATCTGTATAGCCGTGACATTGGAAAAAAGGTTCGTGCGGCATTGGAAGTGAACTGGAAAAGTGGAAAAGCTACATCCGTTAATGTACCGTTTGGTTACGTCTGGAACGGAAAAGGCAATCAGCGATGGGCGATTGACCCAGAAGCGGCGGCCTGCGTCCGAAAGGTGTTTGATTTGGCATTATCTGGACGCAATACAACGCAGATTGCCTATGCCATGAATGAATTGGGCTTGCCGACACCGGGATTGTACTCTAAACGGAAAAATACCGTAGTAGGCGGCAATGCAATTATAGCCCCGGAGAGTGAAATACTTTGGAATCCAGGAATCGTCTGGAGGGTGCTGCGGCGGTATGAATATACCGGGGCTTTGGTGATGGGTAGAAGGCAGAAGCTTGATGTGAATACCACGGCGTTCCGCACCTTGCCGGAAGATAAATGGATTATTACAGAGAACACTCATGAAGCGATCATTACAAAAGATGAGTATTATCAGGCACAGAAGGCAATCCGCAATGTTGCTCCGATCCAGTACAAAACCGAAGATGATTTTGCTCTGAAAGGCAAAATATGCTGTGGAAACTGCCGGAGGCAGCTCCGGCATGAGAAGCAGTATGGCGAAATGGTATTCTGCTGCGGTCACAAAAGGTCAGTAGGAAAATTCTCACACTGCTATTCGGGCTATTACAGAGAGCAGGCGGTCAATTCAAGAGTTGCCCGCGCTATAAAAACGGTATTTACAGCATTGGAAGTTGTGAATCAGGGAATGCAGGAGAAAAAATCCATAACCTTGCAGTGTGTAGATGTTGATGATTTGAAAAAGCAGGCAGAAATGATTCGGGCAGAGCAAATTAAACTCTATGAATCGTATGCAGATGGGATTCTGACCCGCAATGAATATCTGGAAAAGAAGAAAGGACTGGGGGAAAAGCTGGCAGATTTGCAAGAGAAGATTCGTATAGAAGAGGAAGAGCAGGAAACCGCAGATGAACTGGATGAGGAAATCCGCAGCCTGACAAAGCAGGCAAGTCAAAAAACATACATAGGCGGTCTGACCAAGGAATGTGTGGATGCCTTTGTCAGCATGGTTTATCTGTATGACGATCAAACGATGAAAGTTGAGTTTAACTGTGAGGATGTGATTCGGAGAGCATTGGAAAAGTATGGCGCATAACCGCATAGAAACAGCGAGGTGAGCAAAAAGAATGCCCGTCTGGTTGAGAGGATTCGCAAATCTTCTCGATCAGGCGGGCATTTCATTCCGTAGGAATGGAGATTAGTCGTTATGTACGGTCTTTTCCCAACGATGGAAAACAGCTTCAAAGAAGTCGTGACCAAGGACTCCTTCACCAATAGGGCCGAACTTCTCCCGATAGGATTTAAGAATAGCCGTAAAGTCTGGATTTTGAAATCCAGTATATTTGTCAAGGGAACACAGCTTTTGATAATCAGAAAAATAGGAAAGTAGTTCGCTGTCGGTCTTTTCTTCAAAAATGTTTATGGTATTTCCTCTTTAGAAATTCAAACTATCTACCCATGCGGACAAATCGGCTTTGGTTGAGGAAGCGTTAAATACCTTTCCATATAGGAGCTTGGAACCAGGGCAGCTAGGAGCAAGCTTTTCATTGGTCTTGCCCATATCGCTGCTACCGGAAGTGGCGAATGGAATAATGGTTTTATTCTTTAGGTCATAGCTTTCCAGAAATGTATTGATGATTGTAGGGGCAACGTACCACCAGATAGGAAATCCGACAAAAATCGTATCGTATTCATCCATGTTGTCGCGTTTGGCGGCGATGGCAGGGCGGGAATCGGGATTGCTCATTTCAATAGTGCTGCGGGATTTCTTATCCATCCAGTTCAGATCGGCCTTTGTGTAAGGGACTTCGGGACGGATTTCAAAAATGTCTGCACCGATGGCATCTGCTAAATCTTCGGCAACTTTTGCGGTAATGCCGCTGGCAGAAAAATAGGCAACAAGCTTTTTGCTCATGACAATGCACTCCCTCAATATTTGATTTGATAATAGTATAGCACGGCAAGGGAGGGGTATCAAGAAGTGAAATGAAAGCAAAATTGCTTGGAAAATATTGGTGTCTCAATAGTTGGATTTGGATAATCATAACTTTGATATTGTATCTTAACTTAAAATGAGTTATAATACAGAAAAAGAGTTATGAATGGAGGCGATAGAGTGGAATACCTTAAGCGGGTTTTAGGAATTGAAGTGCTATATGAAAATAAAGCTTTAGAGCATTTGCCAAACTTCATCAGTACAAGGTATGATTCACAGAAAGTATCTCTGAATGGTCAAAAAACCGTTTTTTTGTATCCTAAAACCGAATTGGAGCAGGTGGAAACATTAAAAAAGCATCTGGAACGTGTGAAAAAGGTTGCGGATTGTCCTGTGATTTTAGTATTGGAACAGATCACTGCACGGCAGAAAGAGTATTTGCTTCGAGAGAAAATAGCATTTATTGTGGATGGAAAGCAAATTTATCTGCCCTTTATGGCAGCATATTTGCAGGAACGCTGTGATGCAGAAAAGAGTGACAGAGAAGAAATCTTGCCATCGGCACAGATGCTGTTGCTTTATTTTATTTATGAGGGAGCAAAGGAGCTGTCCACAAGTCAAGCTGCAAGAAATTTGGATTTGACACCAACATCTATTTCCAGAGCTTCTAAACAACTTGAAGGAATGGGATTTCTGCGATCAAGAAAAATTGGAGTGCAGAAGATACTGTTTTCGGAAAACTCCGCCAAAGAGTTGTTTTACAAAGCAGAGAAAGTTCTGCTCAATCCTGTGAAAAGGACGGTCTATGTTCCATGCGAGGAAGTAAAGACTGAATTGTTGGAGAGCGGATATTCCGCATTGGCGGAGTATTCGATGCTCAATGCGCCTAGTGTTCGGTGCTATGCTTCAGAAAAAGTATCTCAGTGGAATTACTGCATGACCAAGGATTTACAGGACTCAAATTCACAGGTGACTGTTGAAATGTGGAGATATGACCCACGAAAATTATCGAAGGAAAAAATGGTCGATGGACTTTCTCTAGCATTATCGCTCAAGGAAGATGCAGATGAACGGGTAGAAGAAGCAGTAGAAGAAATGTTAAATAATCTGTGGAGGAAGATAGATGGTAACAGGGATTGAAAGCTTTAAGGAATGGTTCAAGGGTAACGAAAGCCAGTATGCAATTATCGGTGGAACTGCGTGTGACATCTTGATGACGGAAGAAGGCTTAGACTTCCGTGCAACAAAAGACATTGACCTTGTTCTAATTATTGAAGCCGTGGATGCGGCTTTTGGAAGAAAATTCTGGGACTATGTAAAACAGGCTGGATACGAACATTGTAATAAAAGCTCTGGTATGCCGCAGTTTTATCGGTTCAGTCACCCGATGTCAAACCGTTATCCAGCGATGATCGAACTGTTCACTAGAAAACTGGATGCAATTCAACTTCCAGATGATGCAGTATTGACACCGCTGCCAATGGATGAGGACATATCTAGCTTGTCTGCAATCCTTTTGGATGATGATTACTATGAGTTCTTGAAGCAGGGGAAAGTGACTGTTGATGGAGTGACGGTTTTGGATGCTGCATATTTGATTCCATTCAAGGCGAAAGCATGGATGGATTTGACGGATCGCAAAGAAGCTGGAGAACACGTTGATAGTAAAAACATTAAGAAGCATAAAAATGACGTTTTTCGATTGACTGAACTGATTGACCCTACGGTCAAGATTGCCACTCCCAGTGGCGTGTATGAGGATATGCAGAAGTTTGTTGATCGAATGAAAAATGAAACGGTTGATGTTAAACAGTTGGGGCTTGTGGGACGAACGAAAGAACAGATTCTTCAGGAGATAGGAGAATTATATGCTATACAATAATCAGTGAGTTATAGAATAAAACACTATCTTGTAAGGAAGTGATATAACATGGAAAAGAAATACCAAATTTTTATTTCGTCAACTTATAAGGATTTGATAGAAGCACGTAGCAAAGTAAGGGATGCAATCCTGTCAATGATGCATTTCCCAGTTGGCATGGAGATGTTTAACGCTGCTGACGAAGAACAGTGGGAAATCATACAAGAGACGATTGATAGTTCGGATTATTATGTTTTGATTTTGGGACAGCGATATGGCTCTGTAATAGAATCTGGATCGGATGCTGGAATTAGCTATACGGAAAAGGAATTTCGCTATGCGAGAGAGAAGAAAATTCCTATTCTGGTATTCATAATTGATGATGATGTGGCAATTAAGCTGGAATTTATGGAAAAAGATCCAGAAAGTATAAAAAAGCTGGCTGATTTCAAGACAGAAGCTAAAAAAGGACGAACGGTACAGTGGTGGACTAATATTGACGAACTTGCTAGAGAGGTTTCAGAATCTTTACATCAGCAAATGGATCGAAAAAAGCGTCCAGGGTGGATAAGAGGAGATGCCTTTGATATTGAAGCAAGTCATGCGGAAATTCTCAGTTTGAATAAAAAGATAAGAGAACTTGAGCAGGAAAATGCTGAGCTGAAATCACAGATTGTAAAGAGGGTTCCTGAGTTGATGGCCGCAGTTGTGCTGGATCAACAGGAGGATGAAGAGGAGGATGAAAAAGGTCTTAAAACACATGGAAAATTGCTTATTGATAGCTCTGATAATGCATACAAAATCCAATTATATCATAATGATGGAGAATGCTACAAAAACAAGTATGAACCACTTGATTTAAGTTGCGTTGAATCACATTTAAAAAAGTATGTAAAAGAAAAGGACTTGCAGGCTTACAATGCAGCACTACCGTCTGAAGAAGAAATAAATGATTATGCACACAAGATGAGCGTATATAAGACAATAACAAACGGTGGTGTTGCGCTCAAGCTAAGAGTGCTTAATAAGGGAACAGCGAAAGCAACCGACATTAGAATCTCAATCGTATTTCCAAAAGATATTTTTGTATATGACATTGATGATATCGAAAAAATGAAGGAGCCGAAAGCACCAAAACTTCCACCGAATCCTATTGAAAAGGCAGAGGAACGTTTTATGAGCGACTTAAATCCAGTATATGGCTTGTTGAAAAATAGTATGGACGGAATGCAGCCATTCTACTCAGCTCGAAGCTTGCCGATTATAGACCCGGCAATTTTTAACAACTCCAATTCTTCTGTGTTTGAATCAATATCTATACGAGATAACTCAATATTTGCTGAATGCAATCAGTTGCCACATAAAGATGATACCGAGTTTGATGGGATATATATTGTTCCGGCTAGAAAAGGAAAATTCAAAGTAAGCGTTTCACTGATGTGTTCGGAATATATTGAACCGAAAGTTCATGATATTGAATTTGAAATTGTCTAATAATTAAAATAAGTACGAATAAGCCGCATAGGGCTTCCCAATGGTTTTAACCCAATGGGAAACTTTATGCGGCTTATTTTTTGCTTTTTTTGAAAAAATTGTTGTCCCTATCTTGACATCAGGGGGACCTGCAAGTTTTATCATGCCGCTGCAGATTGGAAAAACGCCCATCGTTGTGCCACGTCAGCATCAGTTCAATGAGCATGTGAATGACCATCAGGTGGAGTTTGCAAGAAATGTGGCGCAGAGAATGGGAACGATTATCCCGGTAGAAGATATTGAAACATTGGGAGATATCATAACGAACTATGATCAGATTGTTGCTGGCATGGGACATGGTATGAGCAGTAACAATGCAAAGTTTAATGAAGAACTTGAAAAACTGGTAGATGAATTGTATTGAGGATGGGTGGATGAGAAAAGTTGGAATCATGTCGATGCAGCGCATTGCAAACTACGGTTCGTTTTTGCAGGCATATGCATTGAAGCAGCTAATTGAGGAAGTTGGCTGTAATGTAGAATTTGTGGACTACCATGTGGGCGCACCCGTGATTACGGAAAATGCTGACAGTAAGAACAAGTTTGTACGAAAAATCGAGAAGGGTTTGGAAACCTTTCACTATCAGGCTCCCTTTGCACACAAGCTGTCGTTCATTCGTTATAAGCAGTCTTTTGCCAAAAAGTATATGCCGCTTTTAGGGATTACGGATGAAATGAATTATAACCCGACATTGGATTGTCTTGTGATTGGCAGCGATGAGGTTTTTAACTGCGTTCAGAAAAATTCCAATGTGGGTTATTCGTTGGAATTATTTGGAAAAGATAACCATGCAAAGCGGCTGATTACTTACGCGGCATCTTTCGGCAATACAACATTAGATAAGCTACGGCACTATGGAAAGGCTGATGAAGTTGGTAGCTATTTGAAACAGTTTGATGCTTTATCGGTACGCGATAAAAATTCGGGTAGGGTCGTAGAGGCGTTATCAGGGAAAGAGATAATTTATCATCTTGATCCAGTTCTTGCCTATGACTATATGCACGAATGTAATCAGATTCCAAACCTTGAGAAACAAGAAAAATATCTGATCGTATATGCGTATTCTGGGAGAATCTCGGAAGACGAGTCCAAGTGGATTAAGGAATATGCAAAGAAAAAGGGACTTAAGGTTTACGCTATTGGTGGAATCCAGAGCTGTGCTGATAAGTTTATTGATTGCTCTCCGTTCGAAGTATTGGCATACTTTAAAAACGCTGATGAAGTCATTACTGATACTTTTCATGGAAGCATATTTTCTGTTATCACGGAGTGCAAATTCACAACACTGGTTAGAAAGAGTGTCGGTAACAGTTACGGCAATGAGGAGAAGTTAACCGATCTTCTGGAACGTCTTGGACTAAGTAGCCGAATCACATATGACGTTAAGAACGCTGAAAAGATTAACCAGATTGAGATCGATTACAGTGCGGTAGGAAAAATACTCGCTGAACAGAGAAAGAGGACGAAGAAATATTTAGAGGAGCAGCTGGAATAATGCAAGAGAATATTTCAATTGTGAAAGATAAATGCTTTGGATGCCGGAGCTGTGAGCAAGTGTGTCCAAAGAAGTGTATAGATATAAAACCAAATGAAGAAGGCTTTTTATATCCGCTTGTAGAAGAATCGGTTTGCATTCATTGTGGACTATGTGTGAAATCTTGTCCAGCTGAAAACCCTGATGTACACAGAAATCATCCATCAGAATTGTATGGATTAAAGAACAAAGATGAAAAGGCCATCATGCGTTCTGCATCTGGAGGAGCGAGTGATGCAGCTGCAAAGGTCATTCTTGCCGAAGGTGGAGTGATATTCGGTGCTGCCTATGATGAGAATTTAAGAGTATCGCATATTGAAGTCAATAAGATAGACGATCTCTATAAGATTCAATCATCCAAGTATGTGCAGTCAAATGTTGCAGATTGTTATTCAAAAGCAAAAAAACACCTCCAAGAAGGACGAAAGGTGCTTTTTACTGGCACTCCATGTCAGATCGCTGGACTTTACGCATTTCTTAGAAAAGACTATGACAATCTATATACATTGGATTTGATTTGCCATGGTGTGCCTTCTCCATTATTTTTTGAGAAATATATTGATTATATGGGTAAAAAGATGGGCGGAAAAGTCATAGAGTATAACTTCCGCTCAAAAGATAAAAGAGGTTGGGGAACGCAGTATCTCGCCAAGACCAAGACCAAGACCAAGACCAATATACTTGCCTTAAGCAAATATGGCAAGCATTTTATGGATGGAGATTGCTATAGAATGAGTTGCTATCAATGTCCATTTGCCTGTATGGAACGATGTGGAGATCTAACTATCGGTGATTTTTGGGCAGTCAATAAATATATGCCAGAAATGTTTTCAAGTAATGGCGTTTCCTCGATTAGTGTAAATAGTGAAAAAGGGACAGAGCTACTCACTAAGATGAATGCTGAAATAAAACGGATTTCGGAAGAAGCTTTTGTTGCTAAACAAGGAAATCTGGTTCATGCAACCATAATCAAAGAAAATAGGTTTACAATATATCAAAGTATATGTAAGGAAGACTTTATGGATGGAATAACTGTGGGACTTCAACTAAAACAGAGATTAAAAGCATTTTTACCACAGAAATTCATTATGAAGTTGAAGGAAAAGTTATAAATGAATTCTTCTAAAATTAAAGTAGCAATGTGTGCTAATAGTTTGGGAATCAATGGCATTAGTACAGTGATTATGAATTATTGCACACATCTTGATAGAGATAAATTTGAAATCATAATATTCGCAGGACACCCCATAGCAGATGTTCATGCAGAGAATTGTGCTAAGTATGGGATAAGAATATTGGAGTTGCCAGAGAGAAAGAAGTCTCCTATTTCGTATTATAAGGCTCTTTATAGGGCAGTAAAAAAAGAAAAACCTGATATTTTCCACATACATGGAAATAGTGCGACAGTGACCCCTGAAATACTTATTGCATGGCTATGCAAAGTTAATGTTAGAATAATGCATTGCCACAATACGACATGTAATCATATGATGGAGCATAAACTGCTTAATCCAATTTTGCAGAAGATGGTAACGGGGCGTGTCGCCTGCAGCAATGATGCGGGAAAGTGGATTTTTGGGAAAAAGGATTTTCTAGTATTACAAAATGGCTTTGAGACAATCAAATATGTATTTGATAATCAAAAAAGGGATAAGTTGCGTCACGAACTAAAGCTGGAAGATAAGAGTGTAATAGGTCATGTTGGTAGATTTAATGATCAAAAAAATCAACGTTTTTTGCTGAATATATTTGAGAGGCTTGCAAAGATAAATAGCAAATCAGTACTGGTGCTTTTAGGTGATGGACCTGATTATAATGATATTGAAGAGTTAGTAAAAAAACATCCATATCGGAATCGGATATTCTTATTGGGAGAAAAAACAAATGTTTTTGATTACTACAATATTATGGACGAATTTGTGTTGCCTTCAAAGTATGAAGGATTAGGAATCGTCCTAATTGAAGCTCAGATCAATGGATTGCCTTGCGTTGCATCTGATGCAGTGCCACTTGATACGGCAGTAACTAATTATATTGATTATATCAGTTTGGAAGAAAGCCCGGAAGTTTGGGCTGAGAAGATAGAGATTCAATTAAAAAGAGAAATAGATCGCAAGAATGTCATGACAGATTATAAGGAAGAGCTAGATGCATTTGATATAAATCAAGCCTCAAAAAAATTAAACAGTTTTTATCTGGCCCAACGTATGAAATTAGGAGAGTAATAGGAAATGGATAACAGCACACTAGTAAGTGTCATCATCCCCGTGTTTAATGTGGAAAAATACTTAAGCAGCTGTGTGAATAGTGTGCTTAATCAAAGCTATACAAATTTAGAAATTATTTTGGTTGATGATGGATCAACAGACAATAGTGGATCTCTATGCGATGAGTTTCAAAAGAGAGACGATAGGGTAAAGGTATATCATAAGCCCAACGAAGGATTGGGGTATACGAGAAATTTTGGAATAGATCATGCAAGTGGAAAATACATAATGCTTTTAGATTCTGATGATTACATTGAACTTGAAATGATTCAAAGGATGTATGATAGAGCGATAGAAAACTCAGCTGATTTAGTTGTGGAAGGATATGTTAAAGTTTCGGAGTCGGGTGATATCTTGTTTAAGGATACTTACAGTGAGGCTTTGCTTACTGGTGATGCAGTAAAAAATGAATTTCTTCCGAGAATGATCGGAAGTTTACCAGGAAAGAAAGATAGCATTTTTACAACAGCAAATGCAAAGTTGTATTGTAGGGAAGTGTTGAATAAATATAATCTTAGATTTCCATCGGAACGTGTAATTCAATCAGAAGACTTAGCATTTCAGTTAAATGCGGCACCATATTTTAAAAGGGTTTACGTGAGCGGGGATTCTGGATATTTTTATAGAGTGAATCCGAAGAGTTTAACAACCATTTATAAGGAAAGCAGATTTGACGAGTGTATTAAGGTCTATAAATATGTAATTGCAAAAATTGATTTGTTAAACTTACCGCAATCGGCAAAATATCGTGCAGCAAAGATGTTATTTGTTCAGACAAAAAGTGCAGTTTTTCAGGAAAATTGGAAAATCAATAAAAAGTCTTACCATCAATCCTATTTGAGGATAAAGGATATACTCGATAATAAGTGTTTGAGCGAAGCAATTTGCGAGTATCCTATTTCTGAAATGTCGTTTCAGCAACGAGTATTTGTTTTAATGCTGAAGTACAGGATGGCGTTATTGTTAAACGCTTTGGTGCAGTTAAAGGGTGGTATGTAATGGCTTATAAAATAAAAATTCAAAAGAAAGATGCTTTAGCATTACTATTTGTACTTTTCACGCAGTCATTTTATATGATGCAAGGGACTAAATTATATTCGAATACAATGCGCATTATGGTTCCAATAGCGATTATTTGCGGATTTTTTTATTTAGTAGGCAACAGAATTACCAATGGGAATATTGAAAAGGTGCTGTTGTCCGTATTCGCATTTTTAATGCTAATTGCTTTTTTTAGGGGCAGAGATACAAGAATACTTATTGCGGCTATTGCGATATATGTTGGCATAAATACAGATGAAAAAAAGCTGGTATCATGGCTGTTTCATGTGAGGCTATTCCTTTTAGGAATTGCTGTTTTGGCTGGAGGGTATCATCATCCAAATACATTAGCGATGCATGCGGGAATTACACTACTAGTGTATTTTGCATATAAAGGTTATAAAGCAAATACATTATTTGCAATTCTATTTTTTTCTATATTTGCAGCTTGGACAAAATCAGGTGCATTTATAGTCTGTATGGGCTTAGCTTGTTTGCTGTTTACGCTGATTAGATGGAAGAGTGTCCAGCATATCTTGAACTCAAAACCAGTAGCATACTGTTTTCCTATCGCATTGGCATTAAATTTATTAAGTGCATTGTTGATAAATCAGAGCAGTCTTTCAAGAATAGGGCTTGCCAATGTGAAGATACCGGAGTGGCTGCAGAGAACAATTTCGTATATTGATTACGCAAGTACATCTAGAATATCGCTTGCACAGTATTCAATAGACCATTTTGGAATTTCCTTTTGGGGAGGAAATATCGACTACAGCAAACTTGAGATTGGGCTAAACGGTTATTTCAATTTAGACTCCGGATTGATGTGGCTTCTGCAAGGTCTTGGAATCATTCTTACGATTCTGTATATGATAATTACAGTATATCTTGTGATGGCATATCAGAAAAATTCTAATTATTATGGAATTATAATTGCTTTAACGATTGCTTTGTGGTCAATGAATGAAGATATGCTCTTGTCAGTAGGATTCAATATCTTATATTTTTTTGTTGGACGAGCAATATTAGATTTTAAATCAAGGAGAACAGCATGAGTATAGAAAAGGTTATTTCATACTGTTGGTTTGGACATAATCCACTACCTGAAAAGGTTAAGATTTGCATTTCATCGTGGAAGAGAATGTGTCCAGATTATAAAATTATTGAGTGGAATGAATCTAATTATGACATCAATAAACATCCGTATATGAGAGACGCTTATAAAAATAAAAAATGGGCGTTTGTATCAGATTATGCAAGACTAGATATTATCTATGAACATGGAGGTATCTATCTTGATACAGATGTTGAATTAGTTAGGCCGCTTGACACCCTATTGGATTGCAGTGCTTTCTTGTCTATTGATAAAGAAGACTTTTCTGTTAATACAGGACTGGGATTTGGAGCTGAAGCTAGAAATCCTTTAATAAAAAAATTGTTGTCGGCATACGATAATGCTAGGTTTATCAAAGAAGATGGATCACTAAATCTAAAAGCTTGCCCGGCTTATTCAACAGAGGTTTTGGAAAAACTAGGATATGTCAGGGAAGATAAAAGTCAAAATATAGAAGGGGTCAATATTCTTTCATCAGATTATTTTTGCCCAATGAATTTCAAGGATGGATCATTAAATAAGACGGAAAATACCATTGGAATCCACTGGTATGAGGCATCTTGGTTCTCCAAAGATGACAAGATAATTCATGATAAGGAAGCACTTTTTAACAGAAAATATCCAATTTTTATCAGCCGAATACTATCCAAAGGATATAGGTTATCATATAGACTGATTCAATATATAAAGGATGGAACGCTGATAGACAGAATAATGAGAAAGTGGTAATTGAAACAATGCACTTAATTACAGTATTTACACCTACATATAATAGAGCATATATCATTGAAAAACTCTATAGAAGTCTTCAACAACAAACGAAAAAAAATTTCGAATGGATTATAGTCGATGATAACTCGGCAGATAATACAGAGAATCTAATTGAGACATTCATGCGAGATGATAATGATTTTTCGATAAAGTATATTAAACAGGAACATGGGGGGAAGCATCGTGCAATAAATAAGGCACTTAAAGTTGCAGAGGGAAAGTATTTCTTTATTGTTGATAGTGATGATCAATTAACCGACAATGCAATTGAGTTAATTAACCAGTGGGTGACCGAAGTGGATTCGGATGATCAAATATGTGGCGTATCAGGAGAGCGCATATATCCTACCGGGGTATATATTGGTAGCAAAGCTAAGGTGAGTAGAGGAAACTATGTAGATGCGACATTTCTTGATAAGTCAAAGATGAATTTATCAGGAGACAAGGCTGAAGTATATAAAACGGAAGTGCTTAAAAAGTTCCCATTCCCAGAATTTAAAGGGGAGTATTTTGTGACTGAGAGTTTGGTGTGGGATGCGATAGGAGCAGCAGGGTATAAAATTCGCTGGTACAATGAACCAATTTATATTTGCGAGTATTTAGAAGATGGATTAACCAAAACTGGTGCGAATGAAATACAAGGTCATATTGATAATTATCAGGGTTTTTTGGCATATATTAAACAGTGTAGACAAGTGCATTCAAAGTATGATTACGTTCTTAATTTCTCAGATTATGAGCGAACAGCTAAATTTTTAAAGCTTAGCTGGAAACAAAGAGCATCGGAATTAGATATGGATATTATGACATATATCAGTTATAAGGTCATAATAAGACCTCTTGCACTCTTTATTAGAAAAGTTAGGCGGTTAGTAAGATAAATGTATGTGAACGGGCTAGTAAGCATTGTTGTTCCAGTATATAACGCAAAAGATTATTTACGAAGGTGTTTAGATTCGATACTGGAGCAAAGCTATCGTGATATAGAAATAATATTAATTAATGATGGATCAAAAGATGACTCATCTGAGATATGTAAGTATTATCAAAATTTAGATTCCAGAATTAAATATTTTTATAAAGAGAATGGCGGGGCAAGCAGTGCACGTAATTACGGGATAGACCAAGCCAGGGGGGAATTTATCACTTTTGTGGATGCAGATGATTGGCTATCAAATGATGCAATAGAAGTGCAAAGTTCTCGTATGCGCAGTGATAAGCTAGACTTACTTATTTTTGATCCGTATGTTTGTACGAAAAAAAACAAGTATGTTGATAGACTACCGCATTTTCCAAAAGATAAAGTCGTTTGTTCGAAAAATATAGCACCTGTCGCTCTACGTGAGGCTGCAGGTGCAGCATGGAGATGTTGTTATAGAACGGATCTTATAAGACAAAATAATATTTTATTTCCAGAGGGGATAAAATTATCTGAGGACTGTATCTTTAATCTAATTGCACTAGGAAAAGCTAAACGAATTAAATATATTGATAATTGCTTGTACTTTTATTTTATAAATGAAGATGGAGCAGTAAAATCTTATCATTATGACTATCCAGAAATAGTATATGATGCTCATCAAATTATATGTGAGTGCATATTGGAGTTATGGGGAGAGGAATATCTGGATGTTTTTGGGAAAACATTTTTATCCAACTGCTTTAAGGCATTCGATGCAATATGTCAGGCGAAGCAAGATAGTATTAAAAAGAAAAAGCATAGGTTGGAAAAATTTTGCCAAAGAGAGAACGTGAAAACTGCTTTTAAAAAATATGAGATAAATAATATTAGGGCATTTATGGTAAAAAGGCGATATTATTGGTTGCTACTATTTATTACACTTATTAAGTTGAAAATTAGAGGAATGCCTTTTGAGGTATAGAGTATGAAACAGAAATCAATCGGAATAAATGCAATTTTAAATGGTGGAAAAACAGTGCTTAATATGTTATTTCCACTCATTACCTTTCCATATGTTTCGAGGGTATTACAATCGGAAAACCTTGGTAAGTATAACTTTTCGCAATCTATTATTACTTACTTTATAATGATTGCAGGCCTTGGAATATCCCAATATGCAATCCGTGAAGGTGCAAAATATAGAGATAATAGAGAGAAATATGAAAATTTTGCTAGTGAAGTATTCTCAATAAATATTATTTCTTCACTTATTTCATATGTACTGTTGTTTATTTGCGTTTTTAATATTGGCAAGTTATATCCATATAGAATCATTATCTTGATTTTTAGTCTTGAAATTTTTTTTACGACAATCGGAACAGAGTGGATTTTTTCAACGTTTGAAGAGTATGGATATATAACGGTTAGAAGTATAGTATTTAAAGTTATATCCATGCTTCTTCTGTTTTTGCTCGTAAAGGATGCAGATGACTATTTGAAATATGCTGGGATTACCGTTTTTGCAAATGTAGGAGCAAATTCTCTTAATTATTTTTATCTAAAGAAAAGATGCCAATTACATTTTACGTTAAAATGTAATTGGGGACGCCATCTTCCACCTGTTCTTATTATGTTTGCCTCATCTATTGCCATTCAAATTTATGTTAATTCAGACATAACCATGTTAGGATTGATGTGTAATGATAAAGTGGTTGGAATATATACTGTAGCAGCGAAAATCTATAATATTGTAAAGAATATGTTGTCAGCAGTATTAGTTGTAATCATTCCAAGGGCTGCATTATTACTGGGGCAAAATAAACACGAAGAATATAAAAAGCTTATACAGGATATATTAAATGCGTTAATCGTATTGGTGGTTCCGGCAGTTGTTGGGCTGTTTTGCCTAAGCCAAGAAATTGTTGATTTAATCGCCGGATTAGGTTATGAACAGGCGAATTCTTCATTGAGACTATTAAGCATTGCGTTATTGTTCTGTTTGATGGGTTGGCTTTTTAATGACTGTGTACTTATTCCGGCTAGAAAAGAAAAAATTGTGCTTATGGCTACAACTATAAGTGCAATTGCAAATATGGCGATTAATTTGGTTTTAATCCCTTTATTTGCGGAGAATGCAGCTGCATTCTCTACAATAATAGCAGAAGCAATAATGATGGTTATTTGTATGTATGAGGGAAATAAAGTCGTAAAGTTAAATGATCATTACATATGGAAGAATATATTGCACGTTATATCAGGCTGCATTTTAATTATTTTAGTCTGTTTTGCTGTAAGAAATCTATTCATTAGCTCGGTGACGAGACTCATAATTGGAATAACTGGTTCAATTCTCATATACGGAGTATGGTTGTTTTTACTAAAAAACACATTTATTGTTTCTTCTAAAAACAAGATACTAAGTAAACTAAAAAAATAGCTTATTATGGAAGTTCACACGAATTGGATCTTGCAATTTTGACCTAATTCGGCTGTTATTTCACTTGTGAATGCAACGCATGCTGCAATGGAATTAAGGCGGTGTATAATGAGAAGTCGTAACCAGATAATGATGAGACAGATGGAAGAATTTGTTGACGATTATTGTATGACACTTTACACAACTCCCAAATTGTAGTAAATAGCCGATAATTTTCATACAGTCAAGAGTACAGTTTCCCGTTACTTTGGTGTTGTATAATAAAAGTTGACATAGGGAACTCAAAGGGCCAATATATAGAAAAGGACAAACAGGAGACAACGAAAGATGGCTCGGAATCAATGAAAATACAATGTGGAATATAAGGTGCAGGCCGTAAAGCTATCGAATGAAATAGGATCCTCGAAAGCAGCGGTCGAATTGGGGATACCGGTAGATACGCTGTACGGATGGGTCAAGGCTGCCAAAGAGGGGCGCTTGGACATCGGAGGCGGAGCGCATACACCGCAAACCGCAATGAGTCTGGTCGAAGAATTGAATATCCTGCGCAAGCAGGTAAAGCAGCAGGAGAAAGAAATACGGCGGCTAAAGGAAGAAAATGAATTTCTAGCAGAAGCCAGCGCTTTTTTCGCCGCCAGCCGTCGGAAGTCAGCAAAGGGCAGCGAATGAAATTCATCGCCCTAAAAACAGAAGACGGCAAGAGGAAAGGAAGAATTGCATTTTGCTGTAAAATGCTGGGTGTAAGCCGGCAAGGGTTCTATCGGTATCTGGTAAATAGAAATCGACCGTGGAGATACCAACGACTTGCCGAAATCATGCGGGAAATTTGCAATGAGGATCAATGCAACGATACATATGGACGTATGCGGATGTATCAGGCTTTACAGATGAAAAAGCCGGATGGCGTAGAGATTCCGGGAGAAAAGACGGTATATCGTATCATGAAAAAGATCGGACTGACTCATCATCCAAAACGCAAGCCCAATGGAATCACAAAGGCTGACCGAGAGGCAATGAAATTAGACGACCTGCTGAAAAGAGACTTTCGTTCCGATGAGCCTCTTAAAAAATGCATTACGGATATTACAGAGATTAAAGCAAAAGATGGAAAGCTCTACACTTCCGTCATCTTTGACTGCTTCGATCTAAGTGTTTTGGAAATTGCTATGAGTACAAACATGAAGGCAGAGCTGTGCGTTCAGATATTGGACAACGCAATGGCTTCTTATCCGGCTTTGCACGGTGCAATTATTCATTCTGACCGCGGTGCTCAGTATACAAGCAATCTATACCGCAGAGCAATCACTCGGTATGGTATCTGCCAAAGTATGAATAGTGCAGGCGTGCGCTGCCATGACAATGCCCGCTGTGAGAGCATGTGGGCAAGGATGAAAACAGAACTATTATATGACCGCTACGATCCGGAACAGTTGACCGTGGAGCAGCTGAAATCGCTGGTTTGGAGATATTTTATGAGCTATTGGAACAATCGCCGTATTTGCTCCGCTAATGGCGGCTTACCACCCATGGTGAAGCGCAGCAGATTCTATGCTGCTCAGGCAATGGCTGCATGATGCGGCTACTCTTTGAGTTTTATTTGTCAACTGATATTGACAATATCAAATGAACAAGTTTAACGGTTGCAAAAACTAACTTGTATGCGAAGGGTAATGGAGAATTGTAGCTGTTGAGAAAAGAGAATAATGCTATGCGAAACGGTAAGGTTCGATTTTGAACTTTGCCGTTTTCCTTTTGCTCAAAATTTGTGAAATTTCCAAAACTGTATTCCAAAACGGTCCTGCGGATTCCTATTAGTGTAGAGGCTTTCAAAATCTTTTGTAAAACGGCTTTCCTCTGTTTCTATAAGTAGGAAAATGAACAAAATCTATATTCTAAAATTAGGCAGTTCAACAAAATTTGAAAATCTGGTT
>OGYW01000739.1_pt1 | contig 30924 bp, 27 predicted proteins | sample 1576621 | NCBI WGS metagenome assembly OGYW01 (sample SAMEA3541528, study PRJEB24748) | human gut metagenome | biome: human gut; feature: human-associated habitat; material: faeces | place: China | collected 2012 | reverse complement strand
TGTTTACGAACAACCAGGTACCCGTCTGTTCTACTTTGCATTCAATGTTGAAAAGAAACCGTGGGATAACCAAAAACTGCGTCAGGCTGTAGCTTGCGCAATCGACAAGAAATCCGTTCTGGACGCTGCTCTGAATGGCAAAGGCACTCTGCAAAAAACCATTCTGAACCGTGGCCTGTGGGGCTTCTATGATGAAATGCCCGGCTATGACTACAACCTGGAGCGTGCTAAACAGCTGATGAAGGAATCCGGCGTAACCGGTCCTATCAAAACCACTCTGACCTATGCAACCGGCGCTCCCTATGAGCAGATTGCAACTGTTATCCAAGCTAACCTGGCACAAATCGGTATTACCGTAGATCTGGTTCCGATGGAGCAAGCTGCTCTGAAGGCTGCCTGCAAGGACGGCAAACAAAGCCTGTTCCTGTGGCGCTGGAACGAAGACTCCAAGGTTGACTTTGTATATCGTGACCTGTTCTACACCGGTTCCGGCTCCAACTATCATCACTTCTCCGATCCGAAGGCTGACAAGCTGATTGATGATGTTGCAACCCTGAAGGATCAGAACAAACGTATGGAAGCCGGCGTTGAGCTGCAAAAATACCTGGTTGACGAATGCCCGCAGGTTCCTCTGTACATTGCTAACCTGGTAGTTGCCTACAATAAAGACCTGAAAGGTCAATATTTCTACGGCGGCGGCAACCACGATTGGCGTCATGCTTATATCGCTAAATAATTTTGCTGAAAAATTTACAAAGGCGTAAAACAAGGGAGGCGTAGTCCTCTCTTGTTTTATCATAGCACCTTTTATTTGAGTTCTACGGAAAGGAGCTTTGTTGAATGCTTAAATATGTTGTCAACAGACTCCTCAGTTTGATTCCGGTAATTTTAGTAACCTCTTTTCTGATTTACTGGGCAATGAGTCTTACTGAGGGCGACCCCGCAATGATGATTGCCGGCGACGGCGCTTCGAAGGAAATGATTGATCAGATCCGCCATGAGCTTGGTCTGGACCAGCCTTTCCTGCTGCAATACTTTAACTACATGAGAGGTATGCTTGTAGGTGATATGGGCAAATCCTATGTAACCAACAAGGACGTATTCCATACCTTCTTCCAATATCTGCCGAACACCCTGTATCTGGGCGGTGCTGCTGTTATTATTGCTACTCTGGTATCCATTCCTCTGGGCATCTACACCGCTATCCACCAGAACACCTGGAAGGATACCGCAGGCATGATTTTCGCTCTGTTCGGTACCTCCATGCCTAACTTCTGGCTGGGCCTGATGCTGATTATTATCTTTGCTCTGCATCTGAGATTATTCCCGACCGGCGGCAACTTCGGCTGGAAGAGCCTGGTTCTGCCTGCTGTAACCGTAGGCTTCGGTCTGGCAGCTTTGATTACCCGTATTACCCGTTCCTCCATGCTGGACGTTATGCGTCAGGATTATATGACCACCGCACGTGCCAAAGGCTGCAGCGAGCATCGTGTAATCTACAAGCATGGTCTGAAAAACGCACTGATTCCTATTATAACTGCTATCGGTCTGCAAATGTCTTTGGTTATCACCGGCTCCGTACTGGCTGAAACCGTATTCAGCTGGCCCGGCATCGGCCGTCTGGTATACGAATCTATTACCAGACGTGACATTCCGATGGTAACAGGTTCTATTATTCTGTGTTCTATTTTGATGTGCCTGATTAACCTGGTTGTCGACCTGGTATACGCATTCTTTGATCCACGTATCAAGGCACAGTACAGCAAGAAGGGGTGAGGAAGATGGCTGCAAAGAAAAGAACTAAAAGACGCACCATGTTCCAGGAAACCTGGCATCGTCTGCTGAAAAATAAGGGCGCTGTAATCGGCATGGCCTTTCTGGCACTGCTGTGCGTCATCGCTCTGGTAAGTCCCTTGGTATTCAACTATGAAACCGATGTTATCGGTCAGAACCTGGCTATTAAGCTGCAGCCTCCCAGCGGGGAGCACTGGTTTGGCACCGATGAATACGGCCGTGACCTGTTTGCCCGCGTTATGTACGGCGCACGCTATTCCATGGCTATCGGTATCGGTTCCGTAGGCTTCGGTTTGCTTGTTGGCACCATTTTAGGCTCTATTGCCGGCTTCTACGGCGGCAAGGCCGATGATATCATCATGCGCGGTATTGATATTTTCTACTCCATTCCTAACATTCTGAAGGCAGTAGTAATCGTATCTCTGCTGGGCACCAGCACCATTAACCTGATTATTGCTCTGGCAATATCCTGCGCAACCAACTATGCGCGTATCGTGCGTGCTTCCGTTATGACAGTGCGCGACCTGGAATATGTTGAATCCTCCTATGCGATGGGCCTGCCCACTTGGAAGATTATTCTCAGACATATCCTGCCGAACTGCCTGTCTCCGATTATCGTACAGACTACTCTGCTGATCGGTACCACCATTATTTCCGCTTCCTCCCTGAGCTTCCTGGGTATCGGCGTACCGGCGCCTGCTCCCGAATGGGGCGCGCTGCTGTCCGGCGGCAGAGGTCATATTCGTGATGCCAGCTACATTTGTGTTATTCCCGGTTTAGCTATTATGTTTACCGTATTAGCCTTGAACCTGTTGGGCGATGGCCTGCGCGATGCGCTGGATCCTAAGCTGAAGAAATAAGGGGGCTGCATTATGGATTTAGTATTAGATATTAAGGACCTTGTGGTCCATTATGAAACAGAAGACAGCGATGTGCATGCAGTAAACGGCATTGATATCGCTATCGGAAAAAAACGTACTCTGGGCTTGGTAGGTGAAACCGGTGCGGGCAAAACTACTACCGCACTGTCTATCATGAACCTTGTTCCGGATCCTCCGGGAGTTATCAAAAGCGGTACGATTAAGCTTGAAGGCAAAAACGTACTCGAAATGAGCGAGCGTGAGCTGGAGGAAATGCGCGGTAACGACGTGGCAATGATTTTCCAGGACCCGATGACCGCTCTGAACCCTGTTATGACCGTAGGCGAGCAGATTGCCGAAAGTCTGGAGCTGCACCAGAACCTTACTCCGGAGCAATCTCTGGAAAAGGCTAAGGATATGCTGAAGCTTGTTGGTATTGCCGAGGCAAGAGCCAACGACTATCCGCATCAGTTCTCCGGCGGTATGAAGCAACGTGTAGTTATTGCTATCGCGCTGGCCTGCAGCCCCAAGCTGCTGATTGCCGATGAACCGACCACCGCGTTGGATGTAACCATTCAGGCGCAGGTATTGGAGCTGATGAAGGACCTCATCAACAATCGCGATATGTCCATGCTGATGATTACCCACAGCCTGGGTATCGTTGCCGAGGTCTGCGATGATATGGCAGTTATGTATGCCGGCCGTATTGTAGAGAAGGGCACTGTTGACGATGTATTCAACAATATGCGCCATCCTTACACCGAGGGCCTGTTCAATAGCCTGCCTAACCTGAAGGAGCAGGGCGAAATGCTGGAGCCTATCAAAGGCCTGATGCCCGACCCGGCGGATTTGCCGCCCGGATGCACCTTCGCTCCGCGTTGTCCCTATGCTACCGAAGCATGCTCTGCCTCCGTGCCTGAGCTGCATTCCGTAGATGGCAGCAAAACTCATTTTGTAGCCTGCCACGCTTATTCCAGAGCGGGATTTGCTTTAAGGAGGAACCAAAAATGAGTAATGCTCCGCTGTTAGTTATTGACAATCTGTCCAAATATTTTAATACCGCTGCAGGTCAGCTGCACGCTGTCGACGGTGTAAGCTTTACTCTGGAGGAAGGTAAAACTCTGGGTATCGTAGGCGAATCCGGCTGCGGTAAATCTACTACCGGCCGTTGCATCCTGAAGCTGATTGAGCCCACCAGCGGCAAAATCATCTTCCAAGGCAACGATATCACCAAGCTGAGCCGTAAGGAAATGCGCCCGTTGCGCCAAAAGATGCAGATGGTATTCCAGGATCCGTTCTCTTCTCTGGACCCGCGTGAAACCGTTATGCAGCTTATCAGTGAGCCGATTATCGAGCATAAGCTGATTAAAGGCAGGGAAGCGATTGAAGAACGCACTCTGGAGCTGATGCGTACCGTTGGCTTGGCAGAGCGCTATGCCAATGTCTATCCGCATGAGCTGGACGGTGGCCGTCGTCAGCGTATCGGCATTGCCCGCGCTTTGGCGATGAACCCAAAAATCATTGTTTGCGACGAGCCTGTTTCCGCGCTGGACGTTTCCATTCAGGCGCAGATTCTGAACCTGCTCAAACAGCTGCAAAAGGATTTGGGACTGACCTATATCTTCATTACCCATGACCTGTCCGTTGTAAAATATTTTTCGGATGATATTGCTGTTATGTATATGGGCACTATGGTAGAAAAAGCACCTGCTAATCTGCTGTTCAAAAATCCGCTGCATCCTTACACAAAGGCACTGCTTTCGGCAATTCCTCTGCCTATCGTGGGCAAGGATAAGCCCAAGCGTCAGGTTATCAAGGGCGAAATTACCGCGCCTATCAACCTGCCGGATGCCTGCCGTTTCATGAAGCGCTGCGACTGCCCAGTTGCCGGCGTTTGCGATAAAGGCAATCCGGTATTGCGCGAGGTTGAGCCGCAGCATTTTGTGGCCTGCTCCTGCGTAAAATAATTAAAAAAAATAAATCGACTTCCTAAAGCTGAAATGTTGGTTTTGGGAGGTCGATTTTTTGTTTATTTAAGTGTTGGGAGTTTTTCTTGTTAAGCGGTTTCTTTTTTTGCTTGCGCTTATACTTAAATTTTAAATTTTATAGTGCTTTGTGATATAATAATATTATGTGAAACAAAAATAATGGTTAAATGAAAGTGAGGCGAGAGGTGTGCTGATGAATACAACGGAGTATCTCTCCATTATTGAAAATATTAAGCGTGAAATAAATGCTGCGCAATATCGTGCTGCGCTTCATGTGAATGCAGATATGCTGCTGCTTTATTATGATATTGGTTGTGTTATTAATGAGCATAAAACCTGGGGAAGCAAGTTTATTGATAATCTTGCTGCTGATATTCGCTTGGCATTTCCGAAAAGCAAAGGTTACTCCGTCCGTAATCTTAAGTATATGGCAAAGTTTGCTGAAACTTATCCGGAACGAGAATTTGTGCAACAGGTTGTTGCACAAATTCCTTGGGGGCATAATATAGTTATTCTGGATAAAGTAAATAATTTGGAAGAACGAAAATGGTACATCAAAAATTCAGCACAAAATGGTTGGTCACGTAATGTGCTAATACATCAGATTGAAAGCAGTTTGTATCAGCGACAGGTTTTAGCAGAGAAAGTTTCTAATTTTGAAAATCGTTTACCGTCTCCACAAAGCGAATTAGCCGCACAGACCATGAAGGATCCCTACGTATTTGACTTTATTACTTTCAAAGAGGATATGCTGGAACGAGATGTTGAACAAGCTCTTGTTCGAGATGTTACTAGACTGCTTTTGGAGCTTGGAACAGGATTTGCGTTTTTGGGAAATCAATACCATCTGAATGTAGGCGGTGATGATTTTTATATTGATTTGTTGTTTTATAATATCAATTTACGCTGTTATGTAGTTATAGAACTGAAAACAGGTGATTTCAAGCCTGAATATGCAGGAAAGCTGAACTTCTACCTCTCCGCAGTAGATGGTATTTTGAAAAAGGAACAAGATAATCCGTCTATAGGCTTGCTTCTGTGTAAGAGCAAGAACAACGTTGTTGCAGAATATTCCCTGAAGGATATATCGAAACCTATTGGTGTAAGCGAGTACAAAATAACTAGCAGTTTGCCGGATAGTCTAGAAAAGCAGCTGCCTTCTATCGAGGATATTCAGAAGCGAATCCAATAAAGTTGCCTGCTCCTGCGTAAAATAATTTATACTGAAAAAATTAACCGCCCTCTGAAAAGCTGATTTCAGGGGGCGGTTTTGTCTAATATTTGTTGCTTTCGTCCAATTATATACCAATTTTGGACGAAAGGTGAAGGAGCTGGATGAAAGAAATGATTTAGCCTGATTATCTTAGATGGGTTTGCTGCTCAGTCGAATGTAAGGTATTGCTTGCGTAAAATGTATTTTTACCGGAGCCGTATCTGCTTATCACGCCTTCTTCTGTTAATTTCTTGAGAGCTGCAGCTGCCGAAGAAGAGCTGATGCTTGGACAAGAATTTAAAATATCATTCTTGGTGAAACGTCCTAGTTTTTGTGTAACGTAGTATCTGACAATATCATAGGCAGTGCTTTTAGATCCTGCTTGTTCTGAAATGGTAATACGTTCTTCGAATTCACGATAACATGCTAAAATGATGCCAAGCATGTATTTTATGAACGGCCGGGGATTATTTTTTTCTGTGTGCCAATTTTCGTCAGAAGCAGCCAGGCTTTCGTAATATACTTCTTTTGTATCTGCAATAGCTTTTTCAATACTTATATATTGTCCGACTACATAACCGCTGCGGTATAATAACAGTAAAGTTAATAATCTGCTCATTCGGCCGTTACCGTCATTAAACGGATGAATGCAAAGAAAATCCAAAATAAAGCAAGGTATCAGCAGCAGTGGATCAACTAATTCTTTGTTGAGGGTATTTTCGTAGCTCGCACAAATATTTTCTATGGCTTGCGGTGTTTCATATGGTAAAAGAGGCTTAAAAATTATTTGCATCGTGCCATCAGGCAAACGCATATCTATCTCATTAGCCGTATTTTTAAAAATACCACCATAGGAAAGATTAGTGAATTTTAATAACTCTTTATGTAATTGTAAAATATAATTTGGCTTAACAGGTATGTAAGGATAATTTTCGTGTATTAGATTTAAAGCGTTCCTATAACCTAAAATTTCCTTCTCATCACGATTTTTAGGTGTGGTCTTATCTTCACACAACTGTTTTAAACGGCTTTTCGTGGTAATAATACCTTCAATTCTGTTGGATGCTTCCGTGCTTTGAATTTTGGCTACCTCAACTAACCGTTCTAATTCCATAGGCTTTTGGCGCAGATATAAAGCCTGACGTCCTTTATACTCATGAATTTTTGCTATGTATGATAAAATTTCAGTGTCCCAAAGCATTGTTGACAATTTTGCATAGTCAAAATTTCTCATTTATCCACACCTTCTTTCTTCCAATATTTGTTACTTTCGTCCAATTATATACCAATTTTGGACGAAAAGCAAACAGGTTGGATGAAAGGAGAAAATAATAAATCATTTTACCCCTCTTTATCTTTTGCTCAAAAAGTGCTATAATAAACATCAAATTGAATCGACCCCTGATAACACGATGAACAAGCAAGTAGGCTTAAGGCTGTGTTTAAGAGAGCGAAGTCGCCGGCTGTAAGCTTCGCACACAAAATTATGCCGAAGTTCCCTTGGGAGTGTCCTGCCTGAAGGCCGCATGGCTGCGTAGGGTGGGCGTAAGGCTGCGTTAAAGCTTGCAAATGAAGGAACAAATTTGGGTGGTACCGCGAAAGTTTTTCGCCCCTGTAAACTTTTATCAGTTTTGCAGGGGCGTTTTCTTATTTTTTGCTGACAGCTGATAAAGCATCATCTGCTGCGGTTATTCCGCATATCTGATACTTTCTGAGCCGTCCAATGAAGAAAGGATGAAATCAATGAAAGAAAAATTAGAAGCATTAAAAGCACAGGCTTTGGAAGAGCTTGCTGCCGTAACTTCTCTTGATGCGCTCAAGGACTTGCGCGTCAAATATCTGGGCAAAAAAGGCCCGATGACCGAAATCCTGCGCGGCATGGGCAAGCTGCCTGCCGAAGAGCGTCCGAAAATCGGCCAGATTGTTAACGAAATCAAGGCTGAGCTGGAAGGCAAAATCAATGAAGCAACCGCCGTGCTGGAGAAAAAAGCGTTGGCTGACAAGCTCGCTAACGAGCAGGTTGATATTACTCTGCCGGGCCGCAAGCCGAAAGCAGGTCACCTGCATCCCGTAACCCTGACTATGCGTGAGATTAAGAAAATCTTCATGCGCATGGGCTTTGACGTTTGCGACGGTCCGGAAATTGAGGATGTATACCACAACTTCACCGCACTGAACCTGCCTCCTGATCATCCGGCACTGGATATGCAGGATTCCTTCTATATCACCGAAAACTATCTGCTGCGCACCCAAACCTCCGGCGTGCAGGCGCGTACCTTGGAAAGCAAGGAGCCTAACACTCCGATTCGCATGATTTGCCCCGGTACCGTTTACCGCTGCGACTATGACGCAACTCACTCCCCGATGTTCCATCAGGTAGAAGGTCTGGTTGTAGATAAAAACATCAGCCTGGCAGATTTGAAGGGAACTCTGGAGCTGTTCTGTAAGCAAATGTTTGGCGAGGATGTTAAGGTGCGCCTGCGTCCTTCCTACTTCCCCTTTACCGAGCCTTCCGTAGAAGTGGACGTATCCTGCCCGATTTGCCATGCTAAGGGCGGCGGCTGCCATGTCTGCAAGGACAGCGGCTGGCTGGAAATCCTTGGCGCCGGTGTTGTACATCCCAACGTATTGCGCATGAGCGGTTATGATCCCGAGAAAATGACCGGTTTTGCTTTTGGTCTGGGCGTTGAACGTATCGCTATGCTGAAATACGGCATTGACGATTTGCGCCTGTTCTTCGAAAACGACCAACGCTTCATCAGTCAGTTCAAATAAGGAGGATCAATCATGCTTGCATCTTTAGAATGGTTAAAACAATATGTAGATATTAACATCTCCGTTGCGGAGCTGTGCGATAAAATTACCCGTGTCGGCCTGGAGGTTGACACCGTTACCCAACTGGGCAAGGGCCTGGAGGGTGTTATCACCGGTAAGGTTATGGAAATTCACCGTCATCCCGACAGCGATCACCTGTGGGTTTGCATGCTGGATTACGGCCAGGGCGGCGAGCCGGTGCAGATTCTTACCGGCGCGCAAAATGTACATCAATATGACATTGTGCCTGTTGCCGTAGTTGGCAGCGTACTGCCTCCGAGCGAGCGCAACCCGCAAGGCCTGAAGCTGAAAAAAGCTAAAATGCGCGGTCTTGATTCCTTCGGCATGCTGTGCAGTGCCGATGAGCTGGGTATTGAATCCAAGCTGCTGCTGCCGGAGCAAAGAAACGGCATCTTCCTTCTGCCGGAAAATACTCCAATCGGCGTAGACATCAAAACCGTTTTAGGCTTGGATGATACCGTTATCGATATCGACCTGACCAGCAACCGTGCGGACTGCTTTAGCATTATCGGCCTGGCGCGCGAAATCAGCGCTATTACCGGCTGCCCGCTGAAAATGCCTGCTATGGACGTTAAGGAAGCTGCCGCAGGTAAGGCCAGCGATTATGTAAACGTTAAAATTGACGCACCGGAGCTGTGCTCCCGCTTTGCTACCCGTGTGCTGAAGGACATCAAAATCATGCCTTCTCCCGAATGGATGCAGCGCCGTCTGCGTGCCTGCGGCGTGCGCCCCATCAGCAACGTAGTTGACGTTACCAACTATGTTATGCTGGAGCTGGGCCAGCCGATGCATGCTTATGATGCCGATAAGGTTGCAGGCCACACTCTGATTGTGCGCCGTGCTCAAGAGGGCGAAAAGCTTGTTACCCTCGACGGCAAGGAGCGCGAGCTGACCTCTGCGATGATTACCATCGGTGATGCCGAAAAGGCTGCCGGTCTGGGCGGTGTTATGGGCGGCCTTTTGACCGAGGTTACCGACGAAACCAAGAACGTTATTCTGGAGGCTGCTTCCTTCCACGGTCCATCTATCCGCCGCACCTCCCGTGCGCTGGGCCTGCGCAGTGAAGCCAGCGGCCGCTTTGAGCGCGGTGTGGATACCATCCGCGACCATGACGCACTGAACCGTGCTGCTCACCTGTTGGAAGAAATGGGTGCCTGCGAAACCTTCAGTGGTATCGTAGAGGCTTATCCTGAGGAGCTGAAGCCGGCAGTAATTACCACTACCGCAGCAAAGATTAACGGCCGCATTGGCGTGAATATTGCTGAGGAAGAAATGGTTGCTATTCTTACGAAATTGGGCTTCGGCGTAGAAGCAAAGGACGGCGAGCTGCTGATTACCGCTCCCACCTGGCGCCGTGATATCGACTGCGATGCCGATATCAGCGAAGAGATTGCCCGTATGCATGGTTATGACTTCATCGAAAGCCATCAGCCGGAGCTGACCATCACCCAAGGCAGCCAATCTGTGCTGGACGATGTTAAGGACGACGTACAGGATTACATGGTAGGCGCAGGCCTGAGCGAAATGATGACCTACAGCTTCATCAAGGCTAACGCTTACGATAAAATGCTGCTGCCGGCAGATGATGCACGCCGTAACTGCATCGAGCTGCTGAACCCGATTACCGACGCCTTCTCCGTAATGCGTACCACCATGATTCCGAGCGCACTGCAGACTGCCTCCTTCAACCTGCGCAACCACAACAGCAGCGTTGCCCTGTTTGAAATCGGCCGTATCTTCCTGCCGAAGGCACTGCCGCTGACCGAGGATCCCGAGGAGCGTCAGCTGCTGACCGCAGTACTGAGCGGCAGCCGCAAGGCACTCAACTGGTGCGACGATAAGGGCAGCGTTGACTTCTATGATATGAAGGGCATCGTTGAAGGCCTGCTGGAAGCAATGCAGGTGAGCGATTACACCATGACCCGCAGCCAACAGCCGTATCTGCATCCGGGCAAGAGCTGTGACATCGTTGTCAATGGCGAGGTTATCGGCTCCTTTGGCGAGGTGCACCCGGTAGTTCAGGAAAACTTTGAGCTGGATCAGGTTACCTACGTACTGGAAATGGCCGTAGAGCCGTTGGTAGCAAGCGCAACCGCTGTACCGCAATACAAGCATCTGCCCAAGTTCCCGAGCATGAGCCGTGATATTGCCGTTGTTGTTCCGGCAGAGGTAACCAACGCCGAGCTGGAGCAGGTTATCCGTGCGCATGCAGGCGAGCTGCTTCAGGGTGTGCGTGTATTCGATATCTACACCGGCAAGCAGGTTGCCGCAGGCTGCAAATCCATGGCCTTCAACCTGACCTATCAGGCTGCAGACCGCACCCTGACCGACGCTGAGGTTGATGCTTCTATGAAGAAGGTAATCGCTGAGGTTGCCGAAGCATATAAGGCTAAGCTGAGAGATTAATTAAGATATTATTATTACATATAAAAGGACTCGCTGCCGCATTTTAGCGGTGGCGAGTCTTTTGCGTTGGTATAAAAATTCCGTTATAAAAATATCTGCTTTACAAAATCCTATCAATGTACTATGATAATAGTGAGAACCAATATTTTTTATTGAGGGGGTTTTCTTATGTACAAATTATGGAATATGTTAGCAGAAATGCAATCAGATGCTTATGAATGGGTGGAGCTTTCCCACTCTATGAACAATGACAGCCCGGTGTGGAGCGGTATTCCCGCAGGCTCGGTAGAGGTTAGCAAGACAGTTTTCGATTGGGGCAACCCGATGCTGGAATGTTTGATTCAAACCTTCAAATTTCCCGGCCAATACGGCACGCATATTGACTTTCCCGGTCACTTTGTTAAGGATATGCCTTTATCCGAAGCGTTCGGCGCGCAGCAGATGCTGTTTCCCCTGTGCGTGATTGATATCACTGCCAAGGTTGCGGAGGATGTGCATTACGCTGTAACGGTGGAGGACATCAAGGCTTATGAAGCGGAATACGGAGCAATTCCCGACGGCGCCTTTGTGGCACTGCGTACTGACTGGTATAAAAATTGGCCGGATATGGATAAGCTGAGCGGTATTGCTGCAGATGGCAGCGAAAACTTCCCCGGCTGGTCCTTGCCGGCGCTGCAATATATTTATGAAGAGCGCAATGCTGCAGCCAATGGTCACGAAACACTGGATACCGATGCTTCGGCAGAGGCTGCCAAGGCAGGAGATTTAGCGTGCGAGCGTTATGTGCTGGGCAAGGGCAAGCTGCAGATTGAAGTGCTGCAGAACCTGGACCGTGTGGCACCTGCGGGAGCATTGCTTGTTGCTGCCTGGTCGCGTATCGAAGGAGCGACGGGCCTGCCGGCGCGCGTGTTGGCGATTACTCCGAAAAAATAATAAATTTACAAGTGTTAAACTGACAGATTAAGAAAGAAGCGTACATACGACGTGTGAGTATGTACGCTTTTTTATGTGCGTGAAAAGTAATGAAGAAAACAGGAGCTTTTACCAATTGCAGGAGAGAAAAGAGAGAGAAGTGTGTGCGATAACTGAGTTTGCTTTTACGTCAAGCTTGTAAAATTTTAATCACAATAAACTGTCTTAATTTGTATTATGAGGCGAAAAAGGGTAAGGGTTTAAAATAAATCGGACAAAAGCCAAAAGAAATAATTTAAACTCTCAGGTTAAAGACCTCTGTGTATACATAAAATTTTTCGTACATTGCCTTGCATTATTGATAATGAAAGTGGTATAATGAATTCAGGTAAACTTCAAAATTAGATGCCTTGACTAATTTTGTTGTATTTATTAAAATTTAATGAAAAGAAGGGGTTTCTATGAAAAAGATGTTGGCAAAAGCTGTAGCACTTAGCTTAGTATTGGGTGGCGTTGGTTTTGTTGCAAATGATGCATTGGCTGCTGAAATTGGTCCTGCAGTAGATGTAGAAACAATATATGGCGATTGGGATAAAGTACTGAGCCATAAAGATGGCCAAGCAATTAATGCTGAAGTTGCTACCAATAAAGCAAACATTGATACCAATAAAGCAAACATTGCTAAAAATGCAGAAAATATCTCTGCTAACCAAAAAGCAATTGATAAAGAAGTACAAGATCGTAAAGAAGCAATTACGCAAGAAAGAAATGCACGTACAGTTGCTGAATTAAACTTGGGTGAACAGATTACTCAAGAGAAAAATGCACGCGTAGAAGCTGACAACAAACTGAGCGAAGCAATTAAAACTGAAGAAAAAGCTCGTAAATATGACAGCTTAATCTTAGATGATAAGATTACCCAAGAGAAAAATGCACGCATTGATGCTGATAAAGCAGAAGCAGCAGCTCGTGAAGATGCTGACAACAAGCTGAACGCTAAAATCGATGGCAACGCTGCAAAAGTTCAAGAGCAACTGGACGCTCAAGACAACAAAAACAAAGCACAAGATGAATCCATCAAAGCAAACGGCCAAGCTATCGCTGCTAACAAAGATGCAATCAAAGCTAACGCTGATGCAATTAAAGCAAACAAAGCAGAAGCTGATGCAACAAATCAATATTTTAACAGCCGTATCGAAAACAATACCGCTAACATCGATAAAAACAAAGTTGCTATCGAGAACGAAACCCAAGCTCGCGTAGATGCTGACAAAGCACTGAGAGCAGATCTCAATCAAGAAACTATTGATAGAGTAGATGCAGATAATCGTTTGCAAACCGCAATCGATCAAAAAGCTGACAAGACCACTGTAGCAGAAAACACTGCAGCAATTGAGTCTAACAAAGCTGCAATCGCTCAAGAGAAAAAAGATCGTGACCATGCAGACCAAAAACTGCAAGATCAAATCACTATCAACAAAGGTCAAATCGAAAACGAAGCAACCAACCGTGCTAATGAAGACAAACGCATCGAAGCTAAATTTGATGGCGAAGTTTCCCGTCTGGATGGCAGAATCGACAAACTGGATGCTAACGTAGAAAAAGTCGGCGCTATGGCTGCTGCTATCGCTAACCTGCACACCATGGGTTATGATCCGGAAGCTCCGACCGAAATCGCTGTAGGCGTTGGCCAATACCGCGACAAGACCGGTCTGGCTCTGGGTGCATTCCACTATCCTAACCGCGACTTCATGCTGAGCTTCAGCGTATCCACCGCTGGCGACGAATTCATGGGCGGCATTGGTGCAACTTGGAGATTCGGCCGTAAATCTCCGGAAGAACTGCGTCAAGCTGAAGCTGAAAAAGCTGCAAAAGCAAAACTGGCTAAAGCAGAAGCTGCTAAAAAAGCTGCAAAAGACGCTCGCGTAGCTGCTCAACAAAAGAGACATGCAGAAATGCTGGCTGCTCGCACCGGTAAATAATTAATTTTAAAGAATTAATTTAAAATCCACTAATCATCAAGAGGGCAAGGGTGACTTTGCCCTCTTTTTGTTATATAATGGATATAATAAAACTGTTGATTATGCGAGGTGCAAAAAATGCGTTACATTAAGCTTTTGATAATGCTGATATTATTGAGCATTGCTGCCGTAGGCAACTGCCAGAACCTGCAGAAGGCAGGCGAAACCGATGTCGGTACACTTTATGTGAATGTTGATTCGGTGCAGAGCCTGAGCAAAAGCGGGCAGCTGTATCTGGCTGTGTTTGCGGAGGAGCAGTTCACAGACGCTGAATTTTTAAAGTCACTGCGCGAGGATGAATCGCTGCAGAATGCTGTAAGTGCCATGTATTTATATCTTTTTAACAACAATGGTACGGAATATACTGTAGCGGCACATTATATAATTGATAAAGACGGCAAAGTGTGCCTTGATATGGGTGGTGAAACAGCAGTGCAGCAAACAAAGGGCAAAAAGGAAATGCTTAATGTATATACCAAGGCCTTGGATGCATTAAACAAAAAAGCACAGCAGAGTAAATGGCTACGCAAATAAAAGCCTGCCGCAGAACCCGGACTGCGTGGCATCTGCGGGAGCATTGCTTCTTGCGGTTGAGCGTTCGTGCCGGAGGTTAAAGAAAAAATTTTATAAACTTTAAACTGACAGATTAAGAAAGAAGCGTACATACGGAGTGTGAGTATGTACGCTTTTTTATGTGCGTGATATAATAAATATATCAGCAAATGAAGCTGCTGATTTATAAAAGAAAAGGGAAGTAAAATACACATGCGTAAATTAAAGCTTGTTTTTCAGATTATTATAGCCTTCATCGTGGCGCTGGCTGCGTACAGCGGTCTTTATCAGCCAAACGCCGAAAGTGTGCGTGCGGCGGTAAAAAATAACCTGCCGCAGAGCATGCAGCAAAAGCAGGACACAGGCACAGCGCAGGGCAGACTGCGCATCAGCGTGCTGGATGTGGGGCAGGCGGATGCGATTTTGCTGCAGGACGGCAAGCGTAATATCATGATTGACGTGGGCAACGACGTTAAGGACAAGGTAGGCGACAGCGGCGGCAGGCAGGCGCTGATTAAGGCGCTCGACAAGGCCGGCGTCAGCAAAATCAAGACGGTTTTTGTGACACACCATCACCGTGACCACATGGGCAATATCATGTATGTGCGCGGCAAATACGGTGTCAGCAATATTTATGACAGCGGTTATGTGAACAACGGTTACAAAGCGTCCGTGGCGCTGAACAGTGATTTGCGCGCCGGCAGGTATAACGGACAGGCGCTGAAGGCCGGGGATACGATTAAAATTGACAAAAATTATTATATCGAGGTGCTGGCACCGGGGGATTTCCTTAATAAAAAGGACCTGAAGAATATGAATAATACTAGCCTGGTGCTGATGCTGCATTACGGCAGCTTTAAGATGCTGCTGACGGGTGATGCGGAGGCGCCGGTGGAGGATGCGCTGCAGCAAAAATACGGCACTGCGCTGCAGGCTGATGTGCTGAAGGTGGGCCATCACGGCAGCAAGACATCGTCCTATTGGCCGTTCATTAGCAAGGTTAAGCCTAAATATGCACTCATCAGCTGCGGTGATTTTTCGATTTACAAGCATCCGAACAAGAACGTGGTGGGCAGCTTAACGCATCTTGGCGCGAAGGTGCTGACAACGCATGACCATGGTACGCTGACGGTAATAACGGATGGCAAGAGTTTTGATGTGCTGACGGAGCGGTAGAAGGTTGCCTAAGGAGAAGATGTGGGGTAGAATAGGGAATAGAAATTCTTTGCAAATAACAAGAGAATAGATAAATAGGTTTGAAAGGTGTGATAGTGATGAAGAAAATAGTGTGTTTGTTGGTTTTCCTGCTGTCATTGACTGCAACGTGTGCAGCCTTTAATCCGCCGCAGCCGCCTAGATGGTATTGGGTAGGTTCTAATGCTCATTATGGGACGTGGATTGATACTGCAACGGCAAGATTTTATACAGGTAGCGAAAAGTATGCGCATAGGAATCATCAATGTGCACTTGTATGGGTGGAATGGTATGACGCAGATAAAGATAAATATGTTATTTCACATGATGAATTTGACCTTGACTGCAGAATGGTAAGAACATTACATGCTACGCTTTATGATAGTCAAAATAGAGTAATTGATTCGTCCAACAGAAGCTATGCTGATTTTGAGGATATTATTCCCGGCAGTAATGGAGAAGCGGTATATGATGCAGTGGTTATGTTGAAGGAAACAAGAGAAAACGCACGGAGGTTGTAATGATGAAGCATTATGAGGTAGTGGCAGCTGTAATTGAGCATGACGGCAAGATTTTGTGCATGCAGCGTAATAAAGGCAAGTTTGATTATGTAAGCTATAAATTTGAGTTCCCCGGCGGTAAGGTAGAGGCCGGCGAAGAGCGTCATACTGCGCTGGAACGCGAGCTGCGTGAGGAAATGGATATGGATATCAGCATTCCTGAGGATGCGTATCTGATGACGGTGGAGCACACCTATCCGGATTTTGCGATTACCATGCATGCGTATGTGTGCAAGCTGGCACAGCCCAAGTTCGTTATGAAGGAGCATGTGGCAGCAAAATGGCTGGCTCCGGCAGATTTAAGCAGCTTGGATTGGGCAGCAGCAGATATGCCGATTGTAGAGCGTTTGCAGCATGAGGAGATTGATTAATCGTGAACAGCAGTGAACTTGCCTTGTATCTTGAGGCGGGCTTTATTGATTTTAATATTGAAACTGACGAGCGCTTTTTGCCGAAGATATTAACCAATAACCAGCAGGAGCAGGTAAAGGTATTAGAAAACCTGCTGTTTGAGCTGGAGCATTGTGATGAATTTTTCTTTTCTGTAGCGTTTGTGACTAATAGCGGTATTGCCTGCTTGATTGATACGCTGAAGGAATTGGAAAATAAGCATATCAAGGGCAAAATTTTGGCTTCGCAATACCAAAACTTTACGGAACCGCGAGCGCTGCGCAGATTGCTGCAGTTTCCTAATCTGGAATTGAAGATAATCACCTCTGACTATAATTTCCATGCCAAGGGTTACTTGTTCCATACACACGCAACCTCTGCTAAGGATGAAAATTACACTATGATTGTCGGCAGCAGTAATTTGACGCAAAGTGCGCTGACTGTTAACCGTGAGTGGAATGTGCAGCTTTCTTCCATGAAGGATGGTGCTTTAATCAGGCAGATGCAGGAGGAGCTTAATCAGGCGTGGGATGATGCTACACCTGTTACTGAGAAATGGATTGCTGCTTATGAGCGCATTTATGGTGAAGCGCGCAGTCAAAGACAGCATGCTTATACCAAAATACATAAGCTGTATAAAATCAATCCTAATAAAATGCAGGCAGCAGCCTTGCAAAATATTGCAGTGCTTAGGGCAGAGGGAAAGAATCGCGCTTTGCTGATTTCTGCTACCGGTACAGGCAAAACGTATCTTTCTGCCTTTGATGTGCGGGCAGCGCAGCCTAAACGTTGCTTGTTTATAGTACATCGTGGGCTGATTGCGCGTAAATCTAAGGAGAGCTTTGAGCAGATCATTGATGAGCATATCACGACCGGTTTGTTTACCAGCGGTCACAGAGAAATAGACAGGGACTATGTTTTTGCTACCGTACAGACCTTGGTGAAGGATGAAAACCTGCATGCCTTTGCGCCGGATGCGTTTGATTATATTATTATCGACGAAGCGCATCATGCCGGAGCCAAAAGCTACCAAAAAGTGCTGAGCTATTTTAAGCCCAAATTTTTACTAGGTATGACGGCAACGCCAGAGCGTTCTGATGACTGCGATATTTTTAAAACCTTTGACCATAATATTGCTTACGAAATCCGTTTGCATCAGGCCTTGGCTGAAAATATGCTGGTGCCGTTTCATTATCACGGCGTAAGCGAAATTGTTGTAGATGGCGAGCTTTTAGATGATAATGCCGATTTTGTGCGCCTGACAAGTGAAGAACGTGTCAAAAATATCCTGTATTATGCAGATTTTTATGGATGTGACCAGGGGCGCGTCAAGGGTATAGTCTTTTGCAGCAGGATAGAAGAAGCGAAAGCCTTGTCGGAAGCGTTTAATAAGCATGGCAAAAAAGCAGCCTTTTTGGCTGGTGCTACCAGTGAGGAAGAGCGTGCAAGGCTTATCAAGCGTCTTGAAAGCGACGAGGAGGGCGTAGATAAGCTCGATTATCTTTTCTCTGTTGATGTTTTGAATGAGGGCGTAGATATTCCTTCTGTAAATCAGATTATCATGCTGCGTCCTACGCAGTCTGCCATTGTCTTTGTACAGCAGCTTGGCCGTGGTCTGCGTAAGAGCAAGGCAAAGCGCTATCTGGAGGTTATTGATTTTATCGGTAACTATGAAAACAATTACATGCTGCCAATAGCTTTGTATGGCGACCGTAGCGGCAGTAAGGAAAAGCTGCGTCGCATTGTGCATAATAACTTTTTACCGGGGGCATCGACGGTTTATTTTACCGATGTAGTTCGTGAGCGCATTTTTGAATCCTTAAATAAAAATAATTTTCTGGAGCTGCGTCAGCTAAAGGAATCCTACCAATTAGTAAAGTCTAAGCTTGGTCATGCACCGATGATGCTTGATTTTCTGGATTTGGGTGACAAAGATCCATATCTGTTTATCCAAAAGAAAAAATCCTATTACAATTTCAGGCAGTATGCAGATTCTTACGAAAGCACGATGAGTGCAACGCATGGCAGGCTGCTGGAGTTTATTAGCTTGGAGCTTGCTAATGGCAGACGCTTGGAAGAGGTTGCGCTGCTGCGCTATTTAATGCAGCATACGCAAATTGATGTGTCTGCATTTATTCAATATATGCAGGACAAGTATCAGATTACTACCTCTGCAGTAACTGTTGCCAGCGTAGTGAATGTATTGACTATGCAGTTTTTTAAAACTGCGGATGCCCCAAAATATGGTAATATACCGTTGGTAAATGCGAATGCAGACAGCTTATGCTTAAGTGAAAAATTTAGCAGCATGCTTGCAAATAAAGAGTTTTACAGCTATGTTAATGATGCTTTGGCCTATGCAGAAAAACGCTTTTTGTTCGATTATAAGCCGACGAAATTTTATCATGGCTTCAAGCTATATGGTTCATATACGCGTAAGGATGTCTGCCGTATATTGAACTGGGCGAAGGATGAAAGTGCTGTTATTTATGGCTATAGGGTTAAATACAACACCTGCCCGATATTTGTAACCTATAAAAAGGATGAAAATATCAGTGAAAGCACTAAATATGATGACAGATTTGCCAGTCCTACGATTTTTAACTGGCAGACGCGCAGCAGAGTAAATATTGATTCGCCTGAGGTTGTAGCGATTGAACAGCCGGAAACACTGAAGCTCCTGTTTATCAAAAAGAGTGATGCTGAGGGCTCAGAGTTTTACTTTATGGGCGAAATGCTGCATAAGCAGAGCATCGGTACCACGATTACCGGCAATAAGGGCGAAAAGCTTTCTATTGTGCAAATGTTTTACGAAATGAAAACGCCGGTAGAGGCAAAGATTTATGATTATTTTGAAGGATGATGCTTATAGTCTTATGTGAAAGTCTTTTAGATGACGAGCTTGGCGTTAAGCAGAAACCCTACGGAGGTACACCATGGAAAAACCAATAGTAAAAGACGAAGCCTTTTTGGCACAAAAATCCCAGCCTGCAACCTTTATGGATATTGCAGTAGCGCAGGATTTATTAGATACGCTCGCAGCTCATGCGAACCGCTGCGTGGGCTTGGCAGCAAATATGATTGGCGTGCAAAAATGCGTTATTGCTGTAAATATCGGCCCTACGAATATTACGATGCTGAACCCGGAGATTATCAAGCGCTCCGGCAAGTATATGACGGAGGAAGGCTGCCTGTCACTTGAAGGCGAGCGTGCTGCAGTACGCTACGAAAAAATTACCGTGGCCTATCAGGACATGCAGTTTAAAAAGTGCAAGCAAAGCTTTAGCGGCTTTACGGCGCAGATTATCCAGCATGAGATTGACCATTGCCATGGTATTATAATTTAAGCGCGGGATGGCCCGAGAGGCTGCAAAGCGCTTGTTGAGTTAAAAAGAATGTTGAAGCTTATCTTAGAAAATATCGTCACTGCTCCCGAACGGCTTGGCCTGCCAACAGCGTATGCGGAGTCCGACGTGCTGCTTTACAGGCAGTACGGACGTTATGACACGGTTGCCGTGCAGCGCGAGGGCGGGCAATTATTAAAGCGTGCGGAAGCATTGCAGGAGGAGTATGATATCACTGCATTGCCAAGGCTTGCCAAGCAATATGCCGAGTGGAGCAAAAAGCTGCAGCAGCTAAAGTTCAAACGCTTGCTGCACGGCGAGTTTGCTGCTGGCAAGGGGATTACGCTTTATGTGAATGCAATCAAGCAGGAATGTGCTGAGCATGGCTGGGATTACGCAGCCTATTATGATTCCGTGCTGGTGCATGAGCGTGTGCATCTGCTGCATTATCAGGCGGTGCTGGCGCACTTTGGCGCTGCCGGCGCTGCGGTACAGAGTGCGGAGTACAAGCAGGCGCAGCGCTATTGGTACGGTCGGCAGACGGAGGCGGCGCAGGCTGCCGTGGTCAAGGAAACGCTGGCGGAGTTTGCCCGTTGGCTGTGGTGCCTGCAGCAGGGGCATTTGGCGCTGGCGCAGGCGCTTTTGCAGACGCCCGAGGAGGAGCGGACGTGCATTCCGTACTATCCTTATGCAGGGGTGCGGGGACTGTGCGCGTTGCATACAAGTTCGCCGCAGGCTGCAGTGCGGGCGTATAGCGAGCTGTGGCAGCTGTCGCTGACGAGCTGGCAGCAGGCGTATGAACGGATAAAAGAGCTGAACGCAGCAAAATAGGGACAAAAAATAACAGCCCAATTCTCATATCAGAGTCTTGGGCTGTTTTCTTATGCAATTTTTTAGGCAAAGCCAAGCATTAAGCCGATTTGTCTTACGATAAACGCCACGCACCAAGCCACAACGAGCTCATAGCCCATAAGGCAGAGCGTACTGGTATCCGAGTTCAGCTCGCGGCGGATGGTAGCCAGCGCTGCTACACAGGGCGGATAGAGCAGGCAGAACACCAGGAAGGTGTAGGCTGTGAGCGGCGAAAAGAGGCTTGCCAGATCAGGAGCACCGCCGCTGCCGACTGCGAGCACAGAAAGCGTACTGATAACAACCTCTTTAGCAGTGATGCCGCAGATGAGCGAGGTTGTTGCCTGCCAGCTGCCGAAGCCGAGCGGTGCGAAAACCGGCGCCGCCAGCTTGCCGATGGAGGCGATAATGCTGTCGGAGGCATCTACCATGTAAAAGCGCACATCAAAGTTTTGCAGGAACCAGACGATGATGCTGACGAGGAAAATAACTGTGAAGGCCTTATGCAGAAAGTCCTTGGCCTTTTCCCACATATGCATGATGATGTTGCGCACCGTCGGCAGACGGTAGGCAGGCAGCTCCATGACAAAGGGGACCGGCTTGCCACGGAACACCAGGCTGTTGAGCAAAAAGCCGGAGAGAACAGCAACGCAGATACCGGTGAGGTAGAGCGAAAGCATGACCAGACCGCCACTGTGTGGAAAGAAGGCGGCAATGAACATACCGTAGATGGGGAGCTTGGCGCTGCAGCTCATGAACGGTGTGAGCATAATGGTCATTTTGCGGTCGCGCTCACTGGCGAGGGTGCGCGAGGCCATGATTGCCGGCACGCTGCAGCCGAAGCCGATGATCATCGGAACAAAGGACGAACCGGAGAGGCCGATTTTACGCAGCATCTTATCCATAACGAAGGCAACACGCGCCATGTAACCACTGTCCTCGAGCATCGAAAGGAAGAAGAATAGCGTAACGATGGTCGGCAGGAAGGAAAGCACGGCACCGACACCGGAGAAGATGCCGTCGATAATCAGCGAATGCATCGGCGGTGCAATATCCAGCACGGTGAGCGTGTTATCAACCGAAGCTGTTACAGCATCGATAACATTGCTGAGGATGTCGCTGAGAAAGGCGCCGATAACGTCAAACGTGAGCCAGAATACAAAGCCCATGATAAGCACGAAAATAGGAATAGCATAAAATTTATGCGTCAGATAATGGTCGATTTTGACGGAGCGCAGCTGTGCTTCCGTATTCTTGGGCTTCTGCACGGTCTGCGCGCAGAGATCCTCGATATAGGCGTAGCGCATATCTGCCAGCGCCGCTTCCTTATCCGTTTTGAGGTTTTGCTCCATTTCGGTAACGAAGTGGCCGATGATATCGCATTCGTTTTCCGAAAGCTGCAGCGCCTTGGCGAAGTCGCTGTCGCCTTCGATAAGCTTGGTGGCAGTAAAGCGCAGCGGCAGGTTCTGGCGGCGTGCTTTAGTTTCAATCAAATGGGCGATACTGTGAATAGCGGTATGCACAGGACCGCTGCAGAAATCAAGGCGTTGTGGCAGCTGCTGGTTTTGCGCTACCTCTACGGCGCGGCGCAAAAGCTCGCCTACGCCCTCGCCGGAGTTGGCGGTTATGGGGACAACAGGTACGGTCAGCGAATCCTCCATTGCTTTAATGTCAATGCTGCCGCCGCTGCCGGTGAGCTCGTCCATCATGTTGAGGGCGATGACCATCGGGATATTCAGCTCGATGAGCTGCAGCGAAAGATAGAGGCTACGTTCGATATTAGTTGCGTCAATGACGTTGATAATTGCGTCCGGCTTATTGTATAAAAGCAGGTCACGCGTAACAATTTCCTCCGAGGTGTAGGGAGAAAGCGAGTAGATGCCGGGCAGATCGATAACGCCTGCGTCGGGAACGGCGAGAATGGTACCTTCCTTTTTCTGGACGGTTACGCCGGGAAAGTTGCCGACGTGCTGGTTACTGCCGGTGAGATAGTTGAACAGCGTGCTTTTACCGCAGTTCTGGTTGCCGACGAGGGCGAAATGCAGCTTCATGCTTCGCTCACCTCCGGCGTAACGGTGATTTTTGCGGCTTCCTCTGCACGCAGCGTCAGCTCATAGCCACGCAGAGAGATTTCCAGCGGGTCACCGAGCGGTGCGCGTTTGCGTACCATGACGCGGGTGCGGGGCGTGAGCCCCATATCCAGCAGACGGCGACGCAGAATGCTGCCTTCGCCGCCGACCTTAGAGATGATAGCTTCCTGACCTAAGGGAAGCTTATCTAATGTTGTAGTTTCCATGATTTGACCTTCTTTGATTGATTTTGCTTAAGCTTTAATTATATATATGAAGCATGAAGCGGTCAAGCAAAACAGAGCCTTTAGCGATAAACTTTAATTAAAAAACATCTGCCCTGCCTTTGCATTTTTACATAACAGTGCCGTTGGTGAGGCGGATTTTTTCTGCCTTGGCTTCTGCCAGCTGGCCCTGATTAATCATACCGTATTTATGCATAGCCGCCAGCACCAGCAGCTGGCGTTTTTTGCAGCCCTCGGGGTTTTCCAGCGGATTGAGGCCGGTTGGCGCATAGGGAAGCGAGGCGATAACGGCGGCCTCGGCCAGAGTCAGCGCCGAAGGTGCCTTGCCGAAGTAGGTTCTGCTGGCTTGTTTAATGCCGGTGCTGCCTGCGCCGAAGTAGGTGGTGTTCAGATAAAGCTCCAGAATTTCGTCCTTGCTGTAATTGTCCTCCAGCATGAGCGAGAGTATTGCTTCTTCGATTTTGCGCTCCATACTTTGCTCGTGCGAAAGAAAAACGTTTTTGACAAACTGTTGCGTCAGCGTGCTGCCGCCCTGTACTACCTCGCCGGCGTTGATATTGGCCAGTGCGGCGCGCAGAATGCCTTCCACGGCAATAGCGCCGTGATTATAAAACCCATGGTCCTCAATAGCGATAAGTGCCTGCGGTATATCGCGCGACATGGCATCAAGAGCGGTCCAGTTCGGGTTTTGGCGGATAGGGTCGATAACCTCATCCATATTAAAGGCCAGATAGAATTTATGTACGGGCGATGGCCATTCCTCCTTGGGAGGAAGCAGGCTGGTGAAAAGAGCCATAGCTGCGGATTTTTCGTGCTTGCTGATTTTTTGCTGCTCCTGCTGTACGGGGGTGGTAGGCTGAGCCTTATCCGTAATGTTGTCATAACCCACCATGCCTATAAAAATAAGCAAAGCCATGATAATGATTTTAAACATAAGATACACCTCGTTAGTAATTTTGATATATTTTAAACAGTGACGTGTATAGCTTTCACGTCTATTGTAACAATAAAGTGTGAATTTGGCAAAAAATACTGGTATATTTACCTTTTAGGTAGTAAAATAAGATTGTAAAATGGATTATTGTCCCTTAAATTTTACAAAAAAATTCACAAATTGCTTGCAAAAATATACAATTTAGTTGTATAATTATCGAGTACAAAGGAGGATGGATATGAAAGCAAGTGTTATCGGTGCAACAGGCTATGCAGGAGTTGAGCTTCTGCGACTTCTGGACGGACATCCGGAAGCGGAAATTGCCGTGATTACCTCTGAAAGCAGTACGGGAGAGGCGATTGCTTCTATGTATCCGCATTTGTCGGGACGTATTGAAAAGAATCTGCAGTCGATGCAGGAGCTGGATGCTATTGCTGCAGCAAGTGATGTGATTTTTATTGCCTTGCCTCATGGCCATGCGATGAAGATAGGCAAGCAGTTGCGAGGAAGCAAGACCAAGATTATTGACCTCGGCGGCGATTATAGATTTAAGGATTACCATGTGTTTGAACAGTGGTACAAGGTGAAGCATGAGGACCCGGAGGCACAGGCTGTCTACGGTCTGACCGAGCTTTTCCGTGATAAGGTGCGCGGGGCGCAGCTGGTGGCAAATCCCGGCTGTTACACAACCTGCAGCATTTTGGCGCTGGTGCCGCTTTTAAAATATAAGCTGATTGAAACTAAGGGCATTGTGATTGATGCCAAAAGCGGTGCGACAGGTGCGGGACGCAGCCTGAAGGCAGGCAGCCTTTACTGCAGCGTCAACGAAAGCTTTAAGGTCTACGGTGTTGCTTCGCACCGCCATACGCCGGAAATCGAGCAGATTTACAGCGAGTTTGCCGGTGAGGATGTAGTGATTCAGTTTACACCGCATCTGCTGCCTGTGGACCGCGGTATTTATGCAACCTGCTACGCACAGCTGAAGCAGAGCGTAACGGATGCCCAAATTGAAGAGGCCTATCAGGCGATGTACGGCGATGAATTTTTCATCCGTCTGCGCGGCAAAGGAGTTTGCCCGGAATTGAAGAATATCCGCGGCTCCAACTATGTGGACCTTGGCTGGCAGACCGATAAGCGTACAGGACGCATTATTGTTATGAATTGTATTGATAATCTTGTTAAGGGTGCTGCGGGACAGGCAGTGCAGAACATGAATGTGATGTTTGGCATTGATGAAACTGCCGGCCTGCGTCAGCTGCCGCTTGTTCCTTAAGCTTGTTATAACTATTATACTATAAAATGGTGCTTAGCGGTGATGCCGCCGTAGAAGAAAAGATATAAGCACCTGAGAAAGAGGGGAATCTCATGAAGAAAACCGAAGGCTGGGTGACTGCACCGCAGGGCTTTATTGCTGCCGGCGTCAAGGCCGGTATCAAAGCCAGCGGTAATCATGATGTAGCTGTAATTTTCAGTACCGTGCCTGCTGCCTGCGGTGCGGTATTTACACAAAATAAAATGTGCGCTGCTCCTGTGCTCGTGAGCCGCGAGGTCAACAAGCACGGCTATGCGCAGGCTATTGCCGTAAACAGCGGCTGTGCCAACGCCTGCACGGGCGAGCAGGGATTGGCGGATGCCAAGAAAATGCAGGCGCATACGGCAGAGCTTTTAGGCATCTCTCCGGAAGCAGTCTTTGTCTGCTCCACCGGTGTTATCGGCCAGTTCCTGCCGATGGACAACCTTTTGACAGGCATTGCCGATGCTGTTGACAGCTTGGACGAATGCGAGGGCGAAAGCTGCGCTATGGCGATTCAGACTACGGATACCTTTATCAAGCATGCTGCCTATGAAACGGAAATCGGCGGCAAAAAGGTAACCTTTGCCGGTATTGCCAAGGGTGCGGGCATGATTCATCCGAACATGGCAACTATGCTGACCTTCATTACTACCGATGCCGCTGTTGCTCCCGATGTGCTGAAGCGCGCGGTAAAAAAGGCTGCCGACAAATCCTTCAACATGGTTGTTGTTGACGGCGATACCAGCACCAATGACAGTATGATTGTGCTGGCCAACGGTCTTGCCGAAAACGGAATTATTCTTTCGGAGGAGCATCCGGATTATCCGGCCTTTTTTGAAGCGCTGGTTGCCTGTGCAACCGACCTTGCTAAAATGATTGCTCATGACGGCGAGGGTGCTACCAAATTCCTGGAGGTAAATGTTACCGGTGCCGCAACCTGGGCGGATGCCAAAACCGCAGCGATGGCTATTGCCAAATCGCCGCTGGTAAAAACAGCCTTCTTCGGTGAGGATCCGAACTGGGGACGCATTGTCTGCGCTGCAGGCTACAGTGGCGCTGCCATGGAGGCAGATAAGGTAAACCTGTCTATCGGCGGCATCCGTCTGGTAGAAAACGGCATGAACTGCAATGTGCCTGCCGAAAAGCTGGCGCCGACCATGGCTGAGTATGATATTTCCATGAGCATCGACCTGGGGGCCGGTGAGGAAAGCGCAACTGTGTGGACTTGCGATTTTAGTTATGAGTATGTGAAGATTAACGGCGAATACCATACTTGAGAGAAGGCATCTTTAGAGAGAAGCAATAATAAATATAAACGTAAAACAAATATAAAAAAATGAGGGAGGACATCACCTATGTTAATGAACGAACAACAAGTACAGACCTTAATGGAAGCACTGCCGTATCTGAGCAATTTTAAAGATAAAACCATTGTCGTAAAATATGGCGGCAATGCTATGCTTAACGATGAGCTGAAAAACAAGGTGCTGCAGGATATTCTGTTCCTGCAATACGCCGGCATGCGTCCGGTGGTTGTTCACGGCGGCGGCCCGGAAATCAGCCGTCAGCTGGAAAAGGCCGGTAAAAAGAGCGAATTTGTCGGCGGTCTGCGTGTAACCGATGCCGAATCCGCAGCTATTGCCGAAATGGCGCTTGTAGGCAAAATGAACACTGACCTTGTCGGCCGTCTGAATGCTTTGGGTGGTAAGGCTGTCGGCCTCAACGGCAAGGATGCTAACCTGTTGAAGGCTAAAAAATATCTGGCTGATGTTTATGAAAACGGTGAGGTTAACCTGGTAGATATCGGTTTTGTAGGCAGCGTTAAGGAGGTCAACACTGATTTGATTAACTGCCTGCTGGATGGCGGTTATATTCCTGTAATCGCTCCGACCGGCGTTGGTGATGAGGGTGAAACCTACAACATTAATGCAGATGTTGCTGCCGGTGAAATTGCCGGTGCACTGAAGGCAGAAAAGCTGCTGGTACTGACTGATGTCCGTGGTATTTATTCCGCATATCCGGATGAAAGCAGCTTTATTTCTACTCTGACCTTTGAAAAAGCTCATGAGCTTATCCTTAAGGGCTGCATTGACGGCGGTATGATTCCTAAGGTTCGCTCCTGCATTAAGGCTCTTAGCGGCGGTGCCAAGAAAACACATATCATTGACGGCCGTGCCGAGCATTCTATTCTGATGGAGCTGTTTAGCGATAAGGGCGTTGGTACCGAGGTAGTTAAAGAAATCTGACAGCAGGGGCTTGCATGAGGGGGAGATATTCTTGACGATGGATAAAAAAACAATTATAGAAGAAACAGAAAAATATTATCTGCCTGTATTCGGCAGATATCCGATGGTTATGGAGCTTGGCCAAGGCTGCCGTGTGTGGGACAACGAGGGCAATGAGTATGTGGATGCCTTTGCAGGTATTGCTGTCAACAGCCTGGGCTACAATCATCCTGTGCTGGTGAAGGCTATCAGCGAGCAGGCTGCCAAGCTGATGCATTGCTCCAACCTGTATTATACTGAGATTCAGGCTAAGGCGTTGCGTATGGTGGCCGAGGCTACCGGCATGGACCGCATTTTCTTTGCCAACTGTGGCGCAGAGGGTAATGAGGGCGCTATGAAGCTGGCGCGTAAATACGGCGTGAGCAAAGCACCTACGAAATATAAAATTATTTCTGCAGACGAATCCTTCCACGGACGTACCTTTGATACGCTGGCTGCTACCGGCCATGATTATTATCATGTCGGCTACGGTCCGCTGAGCCCCGGACATGTGCTTGTACCCTACGGCGATATCAAGGCGCTGGAGGCTCAGATGGATGACGATGTCTGCGCTGTTCTGCTGGAGCCTATCCAGGGTGAGGGCGGCGTACATGTATCGTCTGACGAATATCTGCAGCAGGTGCGTGCGCTGTGCGACAAGCATGATGCACTGCTGATTTTCGACGAGGTGCAGACCGGTGTTGCGCGTACCGGCAAATGGTTCGCTTATATGCACAGCGGCGTGAAGCCTGATATCCTGACCTTTGCCAAGGGCATCGGCGGCGGCTTCCCTGTTGCAGGCTTTGCTGTGCCGGAGCGTCTGGCGCATGTGTTCAAGCCCGGCGACCACGGCGGCACCTTCGGCGGCAACCCGCTGGCCTGCGCCGCTGTATACGCAACGCTGACGACTATCAAGTCCGAAGGACTGGTAGACAAGGTTGCGGAGAAGGGTGAATACTTTAAGAATGAACTGCGTAAGCTGCAGGAAAAATATCCTGACAAGGTTACCGATGTCCGCGGCTGCGGCCTGATGCTTGGCATGGAGGTTGCCGGTGAGGGCAAGCCGATTGTGGAAAGCTGTTTGGCGAACAATGTTATTGTGAACTGCACTGCAGGCAATGTTATCCGCATTGTGCCGCCGCTGATTATCAGCAAGGAAGAAATTGATATTGTGGTTGCTGCGCTGGATAAGGCGCTGGCGGCCTGTTAAAAACGAGAGGGGATAAAAAATGAGTTTAAAAGACAAAGACCTGATTTCTATTCATGACCTTAGCGTAGGCGAGGTCGCAACAATTCTTGATGTGGCAAAAAAATTGAAACGTAAGCAAAAGGCCGGTGAGCCTCACCAGTATCTGAAGGGCAAAACTTTGGCTATGCTGTTCTCTAAGGCTTCTACACGTACCAGAACCTCTTTTGAGGTAGGCTTCTGGCAGCTGGGCGGCCATCCGATTTATCTGAGCGATTCCGCTTCCCAGATCGGCCGTGGCGAACCGATTCGCGATACCGCACGTGTACTTTCCCGTTTTGTTGACGGTATTATGATCCGTACCTTCTCTCACGATTCCGTTATTGAGCTGGCTAAATATGCAAGCGTTCCCGTTATCAACGGCCTGACCGATTTGCTGCATCCTTGTCAGGCTCTGACCGATATCTTCACTATTCAGGAGAAGATGAAGGTGCTCAAAGGCCGTAAGCTGGTTTATGTAGGCGATGGCAATAACATGGCACACTCTCTGATGTTTGCCTGCGCCAAGGTGGGCATGAACATGATCTGCGCCAGCCCGAAGGGCTATCAGCCTGATCCGGAAATCCTGCGTCTGGCGCAGGAGGATGCTGCCCAGACCGGCTGCAGCATTACCGTAGAGGAGGATCTCTTCAAGGCTGCCAAGGGCGCCGATGTGCTCTATACCGATGTATGGACCAGCATGGGCGAGGAAGCGGAGCGTGAGGTTCGTTTCAAAGCACTGCATAATTATCAGATTAACCAGGCGCTGCTGAACGAAGCACGTCCGGAAGCAATCGTTCTGCACTGCCTGCCCGCACACCGCGGTGAAGAAATTACCGAGGAAGTGCTGGAAGGACCGCAATCTGTTGTATTTGACCAGGCAGAGAACAGACTGCACGTACAAAAGGCTATTATGGCGCTGCTGATGAGCGACGAAGTACTCTAAATCAGGTCTTGAATGTATAAATATAACGGCTGAGCGTATAGTTTATATGCTTAGCCGTTCTTGTATACAGATAAAATTTTCTGAAACAAGCTATATTTTAGGTTTTTTGTTACATCTAGTACACAAAAAGTATTGTATACATGCGCTTAAATACTTGATTTATGCATAAAAAGGGTATATAATACAAGAAGTTTGTAAGTTTATTCACTAATGCATAGCATTATACAGAAATGGGAGGCTATTATAATGAAAAAAGAAGATATTAAGAAAGTAGTTCTGGCTTACTCCGGTGGCCTTGATACATCCGTAATCATCCCCTGGCTGAAAGAGCATTACAACAACTGTGAGGTTATCGCTGCCTGCGCTGACCTTGGCCAAGGCGACGAGCTGGAGCCCGTTCATGATAAAGCACTGAAAACCGGTGCAAGCAAATGCTACATCATGGACCTGAAAGAAGAATTCATCAGCGACTATGTATGGCCCACCGTTAAGGCCGGTGCTGTATACGAAAAGAAATACCTGCTGGGTACTTCCTTCGCTCGTCCGCTGATTGCTAAAAAATTAGTTGAAATCGCTGAAAAAGAAGGCGCTGACGCTATTGCCCACGGCGCTACAGGCAAAGGCAACGACCAGGTACGGTTCGAACTGACGGTTAAAGCGTTGGCTCCGGAAATCAAACTGATTGCACCGTGGAGAATGTGGGATCTTAAATCCCGTGAAGATGAAATCAAATATGCGGAAGCACATAATGTGCCGGTTGATTACAAATCGGAAGAAAATCCGTATCCCTACAGCATGGACTGGAACATCTGGCATTTGAGCCACGAAGGTGATGATCTGGAAGATCCGGCAAATGCTCCGAAAGATATGGTATACATGGTTTCTACGCAGCCGGAAAAAGCACCGGATACACCGGAATATGTAGAACTGCAGTTTGAAAAAGGGATTCCTGTTGCTGTTAACGGCAAAAAGATTCCCCGTTGTTGGGATTGACCGTAAGGCCGTAGTATTTGGTGTCCCGAAACTCCA
>OGYW01000738.1_pt1 | contig 30968 bp, 30 predicted proteins | sample 1576621 | NCBI WGS metagenome assembly OGYW01 (sample SAMEA3541528, study PRJEB24748) | human gut metagenome | biome: human gut; feature: human-associated habitat; material: faeces | place: China | collected 2012 | reverse complement strand
AAATTCATTAGAATTTTCAAGGTTGTCTTATTGTTCAGTTGTCAAAGATCTTTTTTGTGATCCACTTCGTATAAGAAGCTTTATCATTATATCACTTCGTTCTTAGCTTGTCAAGAACTTTTTTAATTTATTTTGTTGACCCGTTCTTCATAAGAACCGCAGCAACTTTTACATCATATCATGTTCTTTCTTGCTTGTCAAGAACTTTTTTAATTCTTTTTTGAAACATTTTTTTCAAATCCCTTTGAAACAATATGTTCCTCACTGTCTCTCACAGACAGCTTAAATATAATATCATGCCATTTCTTTTATGTCAACACCTTTTTTCATTTTTTCTATTTTTATTATTTAACACTCTCATCATTATTTCAAAAAGAAGGTATCCTGCAAATGAATCATTAAATGACATTTGCAAAATACCTTCTTTTTATTGTTGTAATAATTTCTGTGTTTCTATCTGTATCTGCTGTTTGATCATCTGTTCTAATGGATTCGTTTCCACCATTGTCTGCATAACTTTACTTCCGCCAACGATCTGAGCATATTCAGATTCCATTCCAACATGTGGCATCAATGAAATAAAAAATACAACTACCATAATGATCAAGGAACCTTTGATCAATCCAAGTGCTGCTCCTGCTACCTTGTTAATAAACCCAACACCTGGAACCCTTGTAACTTTATTTGCAAAACGTATTACCACTGAAAAAATAATTTTACACACAATCATCAACCCCATATATGCAATCATATATGCAATTCGATCTGTAACAATCGTCCCCTGGATCTCTGGTACATTTTGAATCACTATTTCTTTAAAATATGCAGCACCTTTATAAGCGATTGCAAAAGTTAAAATCCATGATGCAAGATTCAGCATACTTTTAATGAGTCCTCTTCGATAACCTATGATCATCTGCAAGATCAAATAGATTCCAAAAACAGCTACGATAATTTCTCCCATATGTACTCCATTCTAGTATATCTCCGATAAATTTGTACTATTTTCGTAAGTTATCAAATATTTCTGTCTTTTTCCTGTTGGTGAAATATTGACAATTCGTTTTTTAAAATCTTTCTTAAACATTTCATGTCCAGCAAAATTCACAATTGAACAATGATAATTTCCAGCCAACAATAATTCTTTCTCTCCTAATAATAATTTATTATATTCTGAAGAGAATTTATGTGACATCAATTTTCTTCCTGTTTTATTATATACGACTGCTTCATATTTTTCTTGATCTGTTTTTTTCTGATCTTCAAATACGAATGCTGCGTAATCATCATTCACCGCAACACTACTCACATCTTTATCAAATGATATCGTTTGCTTTTTAGAAATTGTTTTTCCTACTTTAAAGAAAATCATCTGATCATCTCCAATTGCCACAGCTTTAGAATCACCCATAAAGCTCACTTTCGGAATTACCGTATCTTTAAAATCAAAGCCACCGATCATCTGATCTCCACTGTCTTCACCTTCCTGTCCAAAATTATACAGTGCAACTCTGCTTTTTACATTAATCCCATCAACGACAAGATAACTGACTAAAAGATTTTGTCCATCTGATGACAGATCAATATCCATTGGATATCCATTTTGATCAGATGTGACTTTGATACTTACCAGTTTCTTCTGTACTGCATCATATAATTCTATATAATTTCCATTATCACCGTGAAGAATTAAAGCAATTACACCTTGTTTTGCCACTTCCAAATCTACGATTGGATAAGATACACTAAATTTTTTCATCTGTCCATCTGAATCAAGTAACGCAATCTCATTCCCATTCTTAGATGCAACTACAATATAGTCCCCACAATAAGATGCCTGTGGATTCTTAATGGAATATGTTTTATTCCATTTTTCATTTCCTTTTCCATCTAAGAAAGAAATCCCATCTTCGCTGTAACAAATCGTTCCTTTCTTATATGCAAATGACTGAAATGATTCTGTCAGCTCTTTTGTGATCGTTTTTACAACCTTCATCCTGTGATATGTCCGATAGCGATATGCAAATATTGTACATATACATACAACCACAAACGCTATGATCAATCCCATACGATATTTTTTCTTTTTTTCTCTTAGAAATAATGCATTCTGAATATTCTCATTGGAATTGACATAAAGAGAAAACCCTGATTTCGTCTTTTGTTCCATAAAATACCTTCCATTTTCTAATCAATCATCATCTCTGAATACAGGTAAGTATACCTTATTCAATGAAATGTGTCCAGTCTACACATATTTCCTAGTTTAAATATCATCGAAGTGTTCCAGGAATGATCAACTTCTGTCCTGGGTAAATCTGATTTTCGTCAGACAATGCATTTGCCTTTTTGATTCTTTGAACAAGCTTCTGGGTCCCATATACCTTCCGACTGATCGATACTAATGTCTCTCCACTTTTTACGGTATATGTATAAGACTTGTATTGCCCAGAACTTACTTTTTGAGTTTTCTGTTTTTGTTTTATTGTGGGTTGTGTTGTTTTTTGTTCCTTTTTATGTATTGAAGTTTGTGTTGCCGAATCTAATGTTTTTGTTATTTTTACACTCGTTGTTGATGATTTTGTTGATGATTTTGTTGAAATTTGATCCGACACCCCTTTTCCCATCGTATGCACCGCACCATTTACAACCTCTTTAAAATTTATACTCTGATCTTGTCCAGCATAATAATACATCGTACCTCCCATGATCATCATGATCGTAACTGCTGCTGCCGTTGAAATATTCCGAATCCTTCCTTTTCTCTGATTACTCTTGGTTTTTTTGGATATCTTTTCACGAAACTGCTGGATCAATTTCTCATCTCTTCGACTCTCCATCATTTTTTCATATGTCTGCACCTCTTTTATATCTTGTCTTCGTTCCACAAGATAATTCTGCATCATCGGATTTTTTTCATAATATATATAGTATCCATTTTGCCTTGAGAGATCTTCTCCTCGAAAAACATAAAATGCATCTTCTCCTTCCAGATCATCCATCATATATAACACTTTTCCTTCTCCTGGAAAATTTTCAAAATGTGTCTTTTTTATTTTATCATTGAGTCGAACCGAAAATCCCATTCTTAAAAGTGCCCATCCGATGACATCCAGACCAGAAAACAATCGCTCCTTCTGTTGATATATCTCTCTCCATACTTCATCATCAAATACTGTTTCATCAAGATCCAATTCCAGATTCTGTCCCTCGATCGCTCCTCTTATAAAAATAACAAGATCATTTCCAATCTGCTTTTTCTCTCCAAATAAAATTGCTCCTCTTACATATGTATTTTTGTCCATGGATAAAGAATTTAAAAATGTTATAACGTAATCTTCAATATATACTTTTGTGTGTCCTGCTGGACTTCCAATCTGCCTGATATTTTTAGGCAACTGCTGCTCTGTTTTCACGAAAAAACCTCCTTTTCTTCCATTTCACAAAAACCTTATCATAAAGAGATAAAAATTTTTATCAAACAACGTCGAGACGTTAAATTTTTTTTACATACTTCTTTTCTTTTTGTATACACTAAAAAGAGAATTTAAATCAGGAGGACGATCTATTGTTAAAAAAAATATCTTACTATCATCCAGATTCCCCTTATGCTCTTATGAAATTTCAAAATGATCTGCTACATTATCTCAAAATAAAGCATAAAAAAAATCAGCCCCTCGTCATTGTCTGTATCGGTACAGACCGCGCGACTGGTGACTGTCTTGGACCACTCGTTGGTCAGGCATTGCTTCCTTCTCCTCAATATTCAGTTTTTGGGACTTTAAAAGAGCCTATTCACGCTAAAAATCTCAATCAAACTTTTAAAGAAATTTATTCTGTCTGCCAAAATCCTTTCATCATCGCTGTCGATTCCTGTCTCGGTTATGCACAGCATGTTGGATATATTACACTCTCCCCTCTCCCACTGCTTCCTGGCCGAGGCGTTTCAAAACAACTCCCACCGATCGGGCAATTATCAATCACTGGAATTGTAAATGTCTTTTCTGATTCCGTTTCAAACGAATCTGTAATTCAAAACACTCGACTTCACACCGTTATAAAATTAGCGGATTTTATCACAAATGGTATAAAATCCGCTAATATCCCTTCTATATATCAAGTTTCATGTCCCCATCCTTGATCAATCCTGCTCTACGCATCGCTTCCGAAATAAAATATGTCAAAAATGCAGGAGCTATGATCTGCATGACCAGTATCATGACAATAACAGTCACTGCAGAAGTTCCTCCTGTTGTCATCGTCTTATATGTCATCATTGGTCCCACAAACCCTGCCGTTCCCATACCAGAACCAATTGCATTATTCGTCATTTTTAAAACTACAGTAGAGATCGGACCAAGAATGGCACTTGTAATGATCGGTGGCAGCCAGATCAATGGTTTTCTTACAATATTGGGAACCTGTAACATCGATGTTCCTATTCCCTGTGCCAAAAGTCCTCCAATTCCATTCTCCCGTAAACTAGCCGTCGCAAATCCGATCATCTGTGCACAACAGCCAATCGTTGCTGCTCCTGCGGCAATTCCAGAAAGATTCAAAATAATTCCAAGTGCTGCTGAACTGATCGGAAGAGTTAACGCCATACCCATCAATACAGAAACAACAATTCCCATCAAAAATGGCTGCTGTTCTGTTCCCCATCGAATCATCTCTCCGATTTGTTTCATGAGATCTGAAATATATGGTCCAACCGTTAACCCCACGATTCCACCACATACGATCGTTGTTAATGGCGTCAAAATAATATCAAGCTTTGTTCTTCCAATGAAAATCCTTCCAATCTCTATTCCTATGTAAGCCGCTACAAATGCTCCAAGAGGCTCTCCTGGGCCACTTAATAGGATTTTGCCACTTGAACTTACACTTCCATTCAATAAGCCAGAAGCAAAAGCTCCGATCATACCCGTACTTGCGGCAGATGCACATACAAGTGTTGATTCTCCTAATTTACTTGCAACTCCAATTCCAATTCCAGCTCCCGTCAATACTTTAGCAATCGATGCAACCATAACGATCATATTTCCTATATCTCCTCCTATGATCGTTCCGGCTTGTTCTAAAATCGTTCCAATGATCAATGTTGCAAATAATCCTATTGCCATTCCTGACAATCCATCTATAAAAATCCGTTTTAAAATTTTCATGCTCCATCTCCCTTTTAACGTAGTGTTTTTTTTAGTATAACATACCTATTTTGCTTTACAAGAAACAAAAATACTTCTATACTAAGTCAAAAGAAGTAACTATTTATCAATTTATTAAGACAGGAGTTTATTTATGTTTCGTATGTGGGGCAAGATTTTTCATGAAAATCATATGTTAAAAGACACTGTAATCTGTATAGATAGTGATCTGAATCGAACTAGAAAAGTATATCAGGCATTGGAAGAGATCTGTTATGAATTTGATCTTTCTAAACCACTCTGGCTTGATCACAATAAAAACGACTTTATCCATCATTCAAAAACCAGATTTAATTCTGACAGTTTTGTAGAAGATATTGATTTTGATTTTCTTGAAATTCAGGTAATTGAAGAAGACTAAATAATTTTATATTTTCTTTTGAAATCGTTTACAAAACCACAAGACAAATGGAGATTATTTATATGAAGGGAAACGGTCACCCCACAAACAATCAGAATATTTCTGAATATGTTGCACTTTTATATCAGAAATATTCGCATAAATTATACTGTAATGCTTTTCATTACACGTCAAATCCAAGTATTGCTGAAGATGGTGTTCAGCAGATATTTGAAAGAATTCTTTTACATCCTGACACAGCATTACATGTACCTGAACACGAGATTATCTATTATCTCTTTGCTATACAGCGTAATGTGATGCATACACTAACTATGGATGAGTATAAAAATTCTCACTATCCTTTAGATTATGATGATGGTAACGATATTTCTCGTAATCTCATTGATCCTGAGGATCTGTTTATCCGTTATATTTATCTTGATTCTCTCAAGATCATTTTCTCAACACTAACACCCGATTTTCGTGATACTATAATTTTTCATTATTTCTATGGATTTAAATATAGTGAGATTGCATGTATATTTCATATTTCTGAAAGAGCGGTTAAGAAAAGAATTGCTGTAGCCAAGAAACGAGTAAGAACTATGTTTCAGAAAGAGGATTTCCTATGAACAATACGAATAAGAATATTTTTTTATTTTCTGGTTCCCTTTTTTCTTCAAAAATCGGTTTACTATATATAAGGGAGTGAACATTATATTTTAAACGCATAATAATAACAGCAGGATTACCGATTACAAGATAACAACAGGCAGTCAAAAAAACAGGACACCCTGTATTCGTCCGTATATAGAATATAATTTTCATTGATGACAGGTCTCATCTCTGAATCATATCTCAGATATAATGGATTCTCTCTTATAAATTCCACAAATGTATGGATTCTCATCATCTCCATACAAAATACAACAGGTCAGAGATTAATACTCTGACCTGTTATTCATTTTCTATTTTGTTGTACTTCCAAAGCCGCCATTTCTGACTTCTGTTGCATCATCATCGATCGTAACTCCGTACTGCATAAAGATTCCCTGTACCATGCCAGTTCCCTGTGCCACTGAAACTGTCTTACCTTCATTGGTGTCATTTGTTAATTTTACAAAAATGTGGCCTTCATTGTCAGAATAAAAATAATCGCTGTCAATAATACCTACTGTATTATTCATCTGAAGACGGAATTTAAATCCTAATCCACTTCTTGGGAAAATATTTAATACCCAATCAGATTCAATAAAAACTCGGATTCCTGTTGGAATCTTGATTGTTTCTCCTGGTTTTAATTCAAAATCAACCGGACTAAAAAAGTCGTATCCTGCTGATCCTCTAGTTGCTCTCTTTGGCAATTTGATCTGGTCATAGATTTCTTTGATTTCTTCTTCTGAAGCTCCTGGAAAACTATCATCCCAGCTTTCTTTGAACTGTTCAAAACTTACTTTATGAAATTGTGCTATCTTATTCATCTGTATCTCCTAATTATAAATGATATTCTGCGTATCTGTTAATATTTATAACGTTCCTTATTTTATCAAACTAACGAATTTCTTTCAATAGTCCGGCAGTTTTTTCAATCCTTCAAATCGATATGCCTCTTTTTTTAGGTTTATGATCACTGTCTCCAACGCTTCTGCGTTTGATCGCGATATATTATGTATGAGTGGGATCGCACCTTTATGCGTATATTTTTGAAAATGTTCTATCACATAGTCTTTTCCAGGCTGTTGATCCACCTTAAAATCCACATAAGCCATACTCCAGAAAATTGTCCGATATCCCATCTTTTTGGTTAATGATAGTGTTCTCTCATTATACTCTCCCATTGGAGGTCTGATAAAAGGATCCATATCATATCCTGTTGCTTCTTTACAATACTGTGCACAATCTATGATTTCCTGTTTATTATCGCGATCTGACAATGTTGGCATACTCTTATGATGCACCGTGTGATTTCCTACGATATGCCCTTCTTTTTTCATACGCTTTACAAGTTTTGCTTCCTCTCTGATAAATGGTTTTGTTACAAAAAAAGCTGCTACAACTTTTTGTCTTTTCAAAACATCCAGAATTTTTGGAGTAAATCCATTTTCATATCCGCAATCAAACGTCAGATAAATCTTTTTTTCTGTACATTTGGGATCTACATAATATGCATCATATTTTGACAGATCTATTTTCTGTGAAACCTCTGGCTGCTGATGTTCTTCATTTCTTTTAAACCACCAACTTTCAATCCCTTGCGAAACATTTCCCACCGTCTTGTATATCTGTATTGTTGAATCTTGGTACGTATCCTGCTTTTTCTTTTTCTGCTCTTCGATTTGTCCCCTGCATCCACTAAGTAATATTCCTGTTATACAAACTAAGATCATCTGAAAAATCCTTCGATATTTCATAAAAGCACTCACACAACCCCTTTTTCTTATATGTATTATCCAATTTCTCACTTTATAAGTCTTTTATAAAATCTTTTAATATCTGCAGATCTTCATCTGTCAGCTGACATTCTCTGGAACTTGCAATCTCTCCCCAATGCTCTTCGATATTCGCTACCTGTTTCTTTTCTTTTTTTATCTCTTCTTTTTTCTTATTTTCTAAATTTTCTTTATAATTTTGTTTTTTTGTATAATTCAACATTCGATTTGGTAATATATTTTCCAAATAGTTGATCAGATTAATTTTTATTTTCCTCTTCATCTGATCCATTTTTGTTAAATAATCCATCATAAAGATGGCAATTCCACATACAACTCCAATGATCAAATTTCTTCCCCAGAAATTAATATCTGCATTCATTGCTATTCCACGAATAGCGCCCAAACATCCAAGACCTACACAGATAATTGCACAAAACCCTGGAATCTGTTCCAGGAAAAACGAATTTATCCCCAATATCTTGTCCGCTTCAAAATATTTATCCACAATACAGCTGATATTATTCACTTTCGTTTGCAGGTTATAATAGTTTTCTATTTTCTTTTTTAATGTACCGATCCAATACCGTTTTGGTCTCTCCATTTCTTCTGAAGATACTAACAATCTATGATAATTTGCCCAAACTATGACCTTAGTAAGAACTGCGATCACCATTGCTGTTATAAATCCTTTCATAAAAAAAGTTTCCCTTAACATTTCCATAGATACCACTCCTTTTCATCATATATATGTTACTTATGATTATAAAAGGATATCTATCGAAACTTAAGAGAAACCGTCCTACAAAGTTAGACTACATTCTGTCTAATATTCCAAGAACCAGACGAACAATGTGTTTTATTGCCGCTTTTTCAAATTCTTCGTAACTTCCTGCTGCTTCCTGATCTGCTTTATCAGAGATTGCACGAAGAATGATAAATGGAATTTGATTTAAATGTGCTGCCTGTGCCATCGCTGCACCTTCCATCTCTGCACAGTATCCATCAAATTCATTGATCAAATAATGTTTCTTCTCATTATCTGAAATAAACTGATCCCCACTGACTACTCTTCCAACATAGCTGTGGATATCTGGATTCACTTCGTCACATGTCCTCTTGGCAAGTTCGATCAGATCTTTATCTGCCTCAAAATAAGAAGTATCCATTCTAGGGATTTCCCCAACTTTATATCCAAAAACAGTTGCATCTACATCATGCTGAACTGCATCTTTGGAGATTACAATGTCCCCGATCTCAATGTCTTTATATAGTCCACCTGCAACACCTGTATTGATCACAGCTTTTACATCAAAACGATCTGCAAGAATTTGTGTGCATAATGCCATATTTACCTTACCAATCCCACTCTGCACGATCACAACTTCTTTATCTTTTAACTTTCCACAATAAAAATCCATACCTGCACAGGTTACTTTTTCTTTTTCTTCCATAGCTTCGATCAGCTGACTGACTTCTTCTTCCATGGCTCCAATGATACCAATCATATGTTATCTCCTTTTCTTTTATGTTGATTTCAGTTTACGAGAAATCGTAATTTATGTCAAATAAGAATCTCTTGAAATACACTCTCTCTTGCACTATAATTTGTTGTGTATCTAGGCATTTTACCAGATACTTAATTTTTGAAATATATTTACAGGAGGATAATAGAATTATGGTATATAAAACAAAAGGAACTTGTTCCAGTGAAATTGAATTTGAGGTAGAAAACGGAATCTTAACAGATATCCATTTTGTTGGTGGATGTCAGGGAAATACAACTGGTGTCGCTGCATTAGCAAAGGGACTGCCTATTGATGAAGTTATCGACAAATTATCTGGAATTCAGTGTGGTTTCCGTGGAACTTCTTGTCCAGACCAGCTTTCTAAAGCACTGATCGCGTACAAAGAAAATAATTAATCGGGGTGAAAAGATCATGAAACGAATCGTATTAACCGGTGGAGGAACTGCCGGACATGTTACACCAAATATGGCACTTGTACCGAAACTGATCGATGAAGGGTATAATATTTATTATATTGGTTCTTACGAAGGTATGGAAAAGAAACTGATCGAAGATATCGGTGTTACTTACTATGGAATTTCTTCTGGAAAGCTTCGCCGCTATTTTGATATCAAAAACTTCTCTGATCCATTCAGAGTTATTAAAGGATTTTTTGAAGCAAAGAAGATCTTAAAGAAACTTCGTCCAGACGTTGTATTTTCCAAAGGTGGCTTTGTCACTGTGCCTGTTGTGATTGCTGCCAAACAGCTCCATATTCCCGTGATCATTCATGAATCTGATATGACTCCAGGATTAGCAAACAAGTTAAGTATTCCTAGTGCAAGTAAAGTATGCTGCAACTTCCCTGAGACAGTAAAACTTCTTCCTGAAGGAAAAGCTGTACTAACAGGTTCTCCGATCCGTGAAGAATTATTTACAGGAAAATGCGAAGAAGGACTTCGTCTGTGTGGATTTACAGAAGAAAAACCTGTACTTCTTGTTATTGGTGGAAGTCTTGGATCTGTTGCGATCAACAATGCGATCCGCAGTAACATTGATGCGTTACTTGAAAAATACCAGATCATTCATCTGTGTGGACGTAATAACTTAGATGAAAGCCTTGAGGGCAGAGAAGGTTACAAACAGTTTGAATATGTCAAAGATGAGTTAAAACATTATTTTGCCTGTGCAAATGTTGTTGTATCCCGTGCTGGAGCAAATGCGATCTGTGAGCTTCTTGCACTTAGAAAGCCAAATATCCTGATTCCTCTTGGATTAGAAGCCAGCCGTGGAGATCAGATCCTAAATGCTGAATCTTTTGAGAATCAGGGATACAGCTATGTGCTTCAGGAGAAGGATGTTACAAGCGAAACTTTATTGAATGCTGTTAACAGCGTTTATGAAGATCGTGATAAATATATTGAAGCTATGAATCATAGTAAACTTGCAAATCCGATCGAGACGATCGTGAATCTGGCAAATCAATTAGCTTCTCGAAAAAAGAAACGATAATCTTATCAATTGCTCATAAAAAACGAGAGAAATTAAAAATTTCTCTCGTTTTTTATTTTTACATGTATTATAACATAAAAAATTAAAAAATTAGCATATTTTTTAATTTTTTATGTTATACTTCTATTATTATTAAAATTCACTTTATATTTTTTAAGGAGGACAACTATGGATTATCACATTTTAAAAAAATATCGATATACAAACCGAAATCAATTTGAATCTATCTATTCTTCCCGATATAAAAATGAACTGGCATTACATTATGATTTTGAAATTCATGGTTTTCCATGCTTTTCACTCCCAACTACCGAAATTTTAAATTTAACATCAAGAATCTATAAACTTACCCAGACTTTAATCTATTTAAAATCAAAACTCCCTCAGATTGCTCTGGAGCAATATACTCAAACTTGTCTTGTAGATGAAGTAAAACTTACAAATGAAATTGAAGGCGTAAATAGTACTCGACGTGAGATCCAAGATATATTAAATACACAATCGATCACAAAAAAAAATATGCGTCTTTATGGATTAGTTCAAAAATATAATTTACTAAAAAATTCTGAAAAAATTTCAATTCATAATTGTTCTGACATTCGAAATATTTACAATGAATTAGTGAGTGAAGAAATTAAAAATAATGATCCTTTGAATCTTCCAGATGGAATTTTTTTTCGAAGAAAATCTGTTTCCGTTTACAGTCCACATATGAAAGAAATTCACCGTGGAATATCTGGAGAAACCGAAATTATTGCCTGTATGGAAAAAGCTTTATTTATATTGCATAATAAATCCATTCCTCCTTTGATTCGAATCTCCGTCTTTCATTATCTATTTGGATATATCCATCCATTTTATGATGGAAACGGAAGAACAAATCGTTTTATCAGCAGTTATCTTCTATCTAAGGAATTAGAGCCTCTGATCAGCTATCATTTAGCAAAAACAATAAAACAAAATATTTCCAAATATTATAAAAGTTTTGATTATACAAATGATACTGATAATCGTGGTGACCTGACTGGTTTTATTACAAATTTTCTAGAAATTATTCTTGCATCCATTGAAGCATTAATCGATTCTCTAGAAGACAAAATAGAACGTTTGCATTATTTTGAGCGAATATTATTGTCTAATTTTAAAGATAAAACGGATTATGGAATTCTTCATTTACTATTGCAGAATTCTTTATTTGGTCTGGAACCATTGTCTGCCAGAGAAATGGCTGAAATGCTTGATAAATCTTATGTTACGATTAATAATCGTTTGAAGAAAGATTCCATCAAAACACTATTACGATCTGATATACCTCATAAATATGATTTGGATTTAGATATTTTAAAAACTTTATGATTAGATAACAACAAAACACGAGACTGCTACCTTCTATGGCAATCTCGTGTTTTTATTTTTCAGAAAAAAACTATACGCTACTATTTATTTTTTCATTATTTCACTTTGCAAGATCTTACTGCACTGTATGCACCATAAACTTTAGATTTTCCTACTTTCTTGTATGCACGTACTTTTACAAAGTATTTTTTATTTGCTTTTAACTTCTTGATGACTTTCTTATATGTCTTGTAAGATTTTACTGTGTATGTCTTTGCACCTTTGAAGTTTTTCTTAGTTGCGATCTTGATCTGGTATCCAGATACGTTTTTGTCTTTCTTCCATGTAACTGTTAATTTTTTCTTTCCTGCCTTTACTTTTGCTGTCTGCTTCTTAACTGTTACTTTTTTAACTGGTTTTACAGCTGGTTTTGTTGCTGTTGTTGTAGCTGCAGGCTTTGTTGCTGTTGTAGCATCTGATGGCTTTGTTGCTGTTGTATCTGACTTGTTTGTATATGTAAATTCTAATGTTTTATTATATCCAGTCGCTGTTACAACAATGTTATATGTACCTTCTGCTTTTAATGCATCTGCTGTTGTCACCAATGTTCCATCTTCATTGATCAATTTTACAGATCCTTTTCCTGATGCTGCATACTCTTTTCCGTTCACAGATACTTTCTGAATATTTTTTACAAAGTTTGCAAAATCATCTGCCTGTACATCTTTTGCTGCTACTAATGCAGGTGCTTTAACATTATTGTTATATACTGCCACAACATTATCTGTAGTTAAGGTAAAACTTGTGCTAAATGGTACATATTTTGAGCTTTTATCTGTTACATTTAATGTATACTGTCCTGGTTTCACACCTGTTGCATTATATTTTAATGTTCCATTTTCAACACTGACGTTTGTTAACCCTTCTACTGCATATTCTGCATCATACGCTTTTGGTAATGTTGGCACAGTTACTTTTGCACTTCCTGAAGTTACATCTGCATTTTCAACTTTAAATGCACTTGTATCAAACTTATATGGTACATATGTATCATCAATATCATATTTCACTACACCATTTTCTGTATAATATGTTACTGCATCAATTGTTTTTCCCATCATAGATGCATAATGTTCTCCAGAAATTGGGCAACCATGAGACTGCGTTGTAAATCCTGTTCCCCATGCAAGTTCTGTCCCTTTCCAGATGTTTTCTACATGTCTTAATCCATATTGTGTTCCATCAGTTGTTGTGATCACTGCTGCAAGAACTTTCGTATTCTTACTGATCTTATCACTATCCGCAACCTTATCAAAGTTTAAATTTAATTGATAATCTCCATAATTAGATGATGTCTTAAACTTCTCAATCACTGCACCTTCTACTCTTTTTTCAGTTGCTGTGGTCTTGCCAAAAGAATAACTTCCATCTTCATTTACAGTTAATTCTTTATAGTATGCTGGTGCTGATTCTGTACTTAATACATAATACGAATAATCTGCACTTTCAAATAAAGCATCTTTGCCTTTATATTCTGTTGTTGTTTCTTTTCCTTTCATATTTACAGTAATTGAAACTTTAGAATCATCTGTAATTTTTGTTAATTTAGACAGATCTGTTCCTGCTTTGATCTTTACAGGATAAGTGATTCCTGAAATATGCTCTCCAGTATTGTCTGCATGATAAGATCCATTGGCTAATGTACTTCTTGTTTTTGCCTTTGTTGCTGAAGTTGTCGCATCCACTTTCACAGTATTCTTATTTAATTCTGCCTTATAAAAATCAGCATATGGGATATTCATCAACACATAGATATCTTGTTCCTTATTCGTTTCATCTGCTTTAACAACAGCCACACCATTGTTAAATACTGCTGGCACACTGACAGGTCCTGCCAACATTGCAGCAGCCATAGCTACTGTTAAACCTTTTTTCCACATTCCTTTTCTCATGTGAACCTCCTTTAAATTGTAATAATTAATAGCTTTATACAAAGATACAAATACTGAAATATCTTCATATATTTATCTTGATTTTTGCATGTTTTGACCATAATTGAGAATTTTTCACATTAAATTAGTCTTAGCTAACTATCATTTTTTAAGAAAGATGCCTTTATAAGGAATCGGGCACCTTCTTATTTCTTCCATTTACCTTACAGACTTTGTGCAAAAATACAGACCCCAATAAATAATGCAAGCTTCAGGAGAACGATAAGGATCTCATTACCTTTTAATTTCTTACCTGAACCCAGATGAATATTTTGCTTCGGACACACATCCACACATTGCATGCAGTGGATACATTCCCCACCATTCTTCTGGTCCCTTTTGATCTGATAATCTACAGGGCACTTAATCTCACATGCACGGCACTTTGGAATGCAGTTGCTTCGGTCTCTATCGAGTACAGAAAACGGCAATATCGGTAACCATGCAAAGATTGCTCCCATTGGACATAGATATTGGCAGAAAAATCTTTCTTTAAGGCACATACCCACCAGTATAAGTACAAAGATGACCCATCCAGCTAAATAACCGGCGTCTGGAATCTTACCTGTGTACAACATGGAAAATACTTCCCAAGGACTGGTTCCATGGAACTTTTTTGTAAATCCTAATGCATAAATCAGCATTAAGACTAATAACACTATATATTTCATTTTCTGAAGTTTCCGTCCTGTTTCTTCTGATACCCACGGAAGCTTCTTTTTTACTTTTTTCTGAACCCATTGGGATAGGGCATACATTCCATCCCCCAAGGTTCCAAATGCACAGGCATATCCGCAGAAGAATCTGCCAAATAAAATGGTAAATCCACATAATACGATCAGCATTACAAGAAATGCATTCTGCTCGATTGGCTTGCCTGCCCTGATCTGTTCGATCACATACCTCACACCAGAAAATGCTGATGTATATAATGCCGGCATCCATAGGAAAAAAATGATCTGAATGATCTGCCGGGTGAGGCGTCTTAAGTCTCTCTTTTGTCTAAGGTTCATTATGACGCCTCCTTCAAAGCATTTTGTACCGCTGCAATGATACCTTTCGAACTGTACGTCGCTCCGCTGGCTACATCAACATCAGCTGTCTGCTTTTGTTTCATTGTATCTATGATTTTTTTTGCATTATTAAAATATGCACTGTCTTCATTTTTCGCTTCCTTAATCTGAATATTGCTGATGGAACCATTCTTTATGGTTACACTCACAACGATCTGACCCCCGAATCCCTGACCGCTGCCTTCATAGGTTCCATCTTTCCATGAACCCGAACCACCGTTCTCAGCTGCGATCTTCGCTTCTTTTTCTGCCCTGATCGTTGCAATATTATGATATGCAAAACATACTCCAACGATTAGCACAAGATTTAGAAGTCTCATTAAGAAATGCTTATATTGTTTTAATTGTTTCATATCTTTTTTTGTTCCTCTACCTATTGGTTAATCTTTGAAATTGCGTTCTTATATGCATTGATCAAGGCATTGCTTGAACATGTTGCTCCTGTTACCACGTCATATTTTTTTGAAGTATCCAATCCATTTGCGATCAATTGTGGAACTATCTTGTTTTCTGCATCTTTATACCATGATTGCATGCTTTTATCTGACCATTTTATATTCTGGATTCCTTTTACCTTTCCATCAGATGAAACTACAACTTCTAAAGTAAGATCATATGCATCAAAATCTCCATCTTCATCTGGTTCACATGCAGCACTTCCTATGTATGTTTGATCAGTTGGCGTTGTTGGCACCACTGTTGTATTATTATCAGACGAATTATCATTATTCGTATTATTATTTGTACTATTATTCGTATTATTTGTTTCTACTGTAGTTTCCGTATCTTTTTTCGCCAAGGCTTTCTTTAACGCATCTCTGACTGCTTCCATGATACCTTTTGAACTATATGTAGCACCACTAACTACATCAACTTTATCTGTATTAGCTGATTGTACCGCAATAATGCTAAATGGCACTTCAGACCATGCACGTTCAAAATATGCTGCATCATCTTTCTCATTTTTCACAAGTTTGATCTCTACGATTTTGCTCTTCTTGATACGAACACTGACAATGATCTTTCCTCTGAATCCTGTTCCAGTTCCTTCGTAAACACCATCTTTGTATGTACCTGATACTTTCTCTGTTGTATCTTTCTTCGTTGTATCCTTTGTCGTAGATGTAGAACTGCTGTCACTAGATGATTTGTTAACGGCCGCTTTGCTTAACGCATTACGCACGGCTTTGATAATACCATTGGAACTAAATGTAGCCCCACTGACAGCATCTACATTTGTGCTCTGCTTCTTAACCATCAATGGAAGTAAAATACCTTTTGCACGGTTAAAATACGCTGCATCATCATGATTTTCCAAAATTTTAATTGATTTGATCTTATTCTTTTTGATCGTCACAGAAACTTTTACAGTACCATGATATCCAGATGCTGTTCCAATAAATGTACCATCTTTGTATGTTCCTGATTCATCCGCTTTACCAACACTTCCTGCAGATTTTGCAGAAGAATTGCCTGCTTTTGCAGATGATTTATCTTCTTCCCCTGTTAACGCATTTTTTACTGCCTTAATGATTCCATTTGAACTGTAAGTTGCTCCACTGACAACATCAACTTTTAAGGACTGCTTTGTCAGAATATTTTTGATCACACCTGCTGATGCACGATTGAAAAATGCGGCATCATCGGAATTACTTAATACTTTGATCGCTGTGATCTTATGATCTTTTACAGTAACTGAAACCTTTACCAAACCACGATATCCGTTTGCCTGTCCTTCATAAGTTCCATCCTTGATCTTGCTTAGATCAATATCCCCAGCATTTGCTTTCTTTGTTTTCTTTTTCGCTTGTGTCGTTGCAGCTTCTACCTGATTTTCAGAATTATTTTTTGATTTTTCTGACTTTGGTGCCGTATATCCAAAAACACTGTTTCCAACCAGACTGATCACAAAAATCGCAGGCACAAACTGAATCAGATTGACTTTCTTTAACTGATCAATGATCTTCATTTTTGTTTTTCCTTCTCTCTTTCTATCTGTTAACGTTTTATTTTTTTATTACTGTAAAATCACTATCTGAACTAAAATGATCTTTGATTCCCTGTGAAATATATACCTTATTATTTTCATCAACAAGGATCATATTGAATTCTTTGCTGTGTTCCTTCCAGTAAGAAATAGCTTTATCCTTCCCCATAACAAACAATGTTGTTGACAATGTATCAGATAATGTACCATTTTTACTGATGATCGTTACTGATTTCAGATCTTTTTCGGATGGTTTTCCAGTTGCTGGATCAATGATATGATGATATGTTTTCCCATCTTTCTCAAAGTATCTTTCATATGCTCCAGATGTAATGACTGCTTCATCAGCAGCTTCATATGCACCGATCATACTTTCTGTATCATCTGGTGACTGCACTCCGACTTTCCATCGGCTTCCATCTGTTTTTGTTCCGATTGCCTGTACGTTACCACCAAGACTGATCACACCGCTTTTCACACCATCCTTTTTATAGATTTTTGCAATTCTTTGTGATGTGTATCCTTTAGCAATTCCTCCAAGATCAATCTTCATATTCTTCTCTAATGTCACAACATTTGTTTTCTTATTAATTTTGATTTTCTGACTATTTACGTTTTTCAGAAGTTTCTGAATTTCTCTGTCCGATGGCACACGATATTTCTGTGTCGGGAATCCCCATAATTCCACGATCGGATAGATAGAAATATCAAAAGCATCGTTTGATTCTTTTGATTTTTTCTTTGCAAATTCGATCAATTCTAATGTCTCATCAGATATTTTCATTTTTTTCTTCTGATTCAGCTGATAGATCTCACTGTTTTTATCTACCGCTGACCATAGCTGATCTAATCGCTCAATCTCACTCTTAGCATCATCCACTGCTTTTTGCGCATTCTTTCCATATGCTTTCAGATTCATATAGGTATCCATGGCAAAAACTTGCGCACTTGCTTCCTGTGTACTTGCTTCACTACTTGTTTCTGTCTTCTTTTCGTCCTGTTTCTTGGCACATCCGGCGAATGATAGTACCCCTAAAACACTGATCATCACTATGCATATTAACTTTTTTAGTTTCATTTATTTCATCCTTCTAGGTTAGTATTTCCTAACCTATAGTTTATAATTTTTTTAATTTTGTTTCAAGAATAGTAAGTGAGTTTTTTTTTCATTAAGAAAAAAGGAACTGTCTTTTCTGACAATTCCTTTTTTGACGTTCTATTCTAACCGTTATTTCTTAATCTCATAGTATCCATTTGTCTTCTTAGTACGCTTGCTTACTTTGACATAATACATTCCTTTTTTCTTTGGAAGTTTTACTGTCTTTTCTAAGTGTTTTGCAGATGTTTTTACTGTCTTAACTGGTTTTTTCTTACCTTTCTCATAGACTGTAAACTTAAATCCACCTTGATCTGCAACTGTTAAAATCTTCAATTTGCTTTGCTTTTTGCTAGATTTTACAGATACTTTATACCAACGGGCTGCTTTTTCATTCATTGTATACATCTCTGTTGCATTTAGATTCTTTGCTTTGGATTTCTTATAGGCAACTTTCTTTTTGGCATAATTTTTTGTCGTATACAACATTGTATTGAGCTGCTCTTTTGGAGCCTTCAATACTAGACGGTAGTTTCCTTTACTAAGTCCATAACCTACTGCGATCTGTGTTTCGTCTTCGTTTGTTGGTTTAAATGACTTTGTTCTTCCGATTGTGATCCATTTTCCTTTTTCATTTTTCTGAACTTTATAGCTTGTATTTCCACCATCTTCTACCATGGATGCAACAACAAAACCTGCAAATCCTCTTTTTGTCATTTTAAATGTGTGATAAGTTTCTTTTTCTTCACCTTTTTGCATATTGAGGTCGTTTTTTGCTAACCCACCACATTCATTTTGTAATACGTAAGCTGTGATCAATCCTTCTTTACAGTTCTTTGGAAACTCTATATAATAAGTTTCTCCTGCATTTACCTGCGCCTTTACATAGGACAGTGGCAATTTCTTGATCATTTTTTTATTGGAATCATATAGAATTGCTTCCTGTTTATTATCCCCAACAACTGCCAGTCCTAAAGCTCCTGATTCTACTGGAGTGAGCTTGATCAGATCTGGATTTTTAAAATAATTCTGATCATAATATTTGATCCCGCCAGTCAGCGCATAATATAAGGCATCTTCAAGAGTTCCAAATTTGTATGCTTTAATTTCTTTTTGATTCCATTCTTCCGGCTCTGTTTTTCTTGCTGTTTTCTTCATTACTGTTTTACTCGGAAAATATGATGTAACTGCTTTTGATACTAAGCCATCCGCTGCTGATACTTTAACCTGCGGACACAGCATCGCTGCTGATATGACTGCTGCCATAAGAATACGAAATGACCTACTTTTCATTTTTTTCATCCTGTTTCCCTCCTTGTGATTCTTAATATGTATATGTTCCCAAATAATATGCCCCTGTTGTTTTGCTTGTAAGTTTCGTAACTTTCACATAATATGCTCCTTTTTTCTTTGGAAGTTTTACTGTCTTAACTTTATCATTCTTTGTGACTTTTACTGTTTTTAATCGTTTTCCCTTTTGATAAACACAGAATTTAAAACCTCCGCCTACAGAATCTTTGGACAACGTAACTGCTTTTCTTTTTTTGGTAGATGAAACAGAAACCTTATACCAACGGGCTGCTTTTTCTGTGGAAGTATATATACTGTCAATATCTGATTTTAGATGGATCGCTTTAGATTTCTTATAAGCTGCCTTTTTCTTTGATTTATCCCTTGTATATTCTACATTAATGATCTGATCTTTCGGTGTTTTTAACGCCAGACGATATTTTCCTGCCTCTAATCCATAGAGCACTGTACTGTCATATTTATCTGGTTTTACCGTTGTGCTGTATCCGACTTTTTTCCATGTCCCATTTACATTTTTCTCAATGTATACTCCAACTTTTTCATGTTTCTTTCCGATGGATGTAATATCAAATTGTACTTTTGAGCGTTTCGCTACGGAAAATGGATGATAGGTTGTTGTCCCTTTTCCAAGTTCATAATAACTTTTCTGATTCGCCATGGAAGTAAATTCGGTTTTGATCACACCAGTTAAAATGATCACTTTGTCTATCTTCTCTGGCAGTTTTACATAAAATTCATCTCCTGTTTTCACGATACCTACATATTCTTTGTCCCCGCCATCATTTAAATTATTTACTATAATTCTTTTCTTTGACGCATCATATACTGGTATTTTTGTCTCATCGTTACTTACGACACCAACCATAAACAGCCCTGGATCTGCAACTTTGATCTTTACCCAACGGTCACTGCCTTTATAATTCTTATTATATAAATGCATTCCACCGCTCACCAGATATTTCATCATATCTACTTCTGAATCAAACTGATATGCAGTCAATTCCTCTTTGTTCCATTCTTCTGGTTCAACATATCTGGCTGTCTTTTTCTGTGTTATCTTGTCTGTATTAATATTTGTCCTTACATTTGCAGATACTGATGGGCTACACATTGCAATGCTTAAACCTGCTGCTATCAGAACTGCTCCCATTTTCTTGATTCCCCTTCTTGCCATAGAAATTCCTCCTTATATTTTGATTTGGATTAATAATACCCTATTTCATACGTTCCATTTGTTTTCTTTGTAAGCTTTGAGATTCTGATATAATATGTTCCTTTTTTCTTTGGCATTTTCGCTATCTTCGCATTTGCATTTCCTGTTACCTTAATTGTTTTAATTGCTTTTTTCTTTCCCTTTTTATAAATTGTAAACTTGTATCCTCCAGAAACTGTGTTCTTTCCAAGATTCAGAATTCTTTTCTTCTTTGTAGATGTAATACTTATTTTATACCATCTTGAAGTTTTCTCTCCTGTTGTATATATATTCGATGTTTGTCCATCCAGTTTGATCTTCTTTGCCTTTGATTTCTTATATGCTACCTTTTTACTTTTAGAACTGCTTGTATATGAGACTGCATTTAACTGTGTTGTCGGTGCTTTGATCGCTAGGCGATATTCACCTTTAGTCAATCCATGAACAAAATCATCATCATAAGATGCTGGCTTGATCTTTACCATATCATCGATTCTTTTCCATTGTCCGTTTTCTTTCTTTTCGATGTGTGCATAAGTGATCCCACTGTTTCGATCGATCGCTGAAATGTTAAATTCCACCGCAGATCTCTTCTTAATTGAAAATGGATGATATGTGGTACTTCCAGTTCCTGATTCATAATAAGTATCTGATGCTTTCATAGATCCAAATCCATCTTTGATCACACCTGTTGTCACAAATATTTTATCGATTTTTTCTGGCATTTGAAGATAGAAGACCTCACCTGCTTTTGCAAGCCTTCCATATTCCAGGTCTCCATCAGATGTCGTTTGAGCTAAAACTTTCTCCTTCGTTGAATCATAGAGATTTATCTTCTGCGATCTATTTCCATCTGTTTGTGTTGCAATTGTAAAATACCCTGAATCTGCAACCGTAATTTTGACCATATGATCCTTTTCCTGAAATTTATCATTGTATAGATGTGTACCACCTGTCTGAAGATAATCTTCAAATTTATCTGTAGATCCAAACTGATATGCTGTGATTTCTGTATAATTCCATTCTTTTGGAGTCGTATATCTCTCTTGCATTTGCATTCTCTGTCCCGCATAAACTATCATCTTGGGACAACTCATAGATACTCCGATCACTGCTGTCATCATTAATGTTGCTGTTTTCTTTAAAATCTTTCTCATGTCTATCATCTCTCCTGCTTAATCATTCTATTACTTCATTATTCGTCACAAATAACCTGATCCATCAAAATATCATGCTCCTCTGTCGGTACCTGATCCATCATTAACTCTTTATAACATACCAGAATCTTTGGAAATGTTACTCCATCTAAAAAACAGTCATAGAATCCTGCTCCATGTCCAAGTCTACGGCCTTCTCTATCTGCACTTACACAAGGTATTACCGCCATATCAATCTTCTCTTTCGATAAGATTGGACACCTTCTGGATGGTTCCATGATTCCATATGCCCCTTCCTCAAAATCATCTAAAGCATGAATCTGTCTCACTTCCATGATTCCTTTCCCAATACACAATGGAACTCCGACATTCTTCCCCTGTTTCAGTGCCAATGCTATCAGCTGCCATGTATCAACTTCATTTTTCATACTTGCATAACAAAAAATAGTTTTTGCCTCTTGAAATTCTTTTAACTCTTTTACCTGTTCAAAAATCGACTGATCTGCTTTTTCTATATAATTTTTGTCTAATTTTTTCATCCATTCTTTTACTTGTTGTCTTGCTTCTTTTTTCGTCATGATGTCCTCCAGTTTTTATAAAATTACGCACAAAAAATGAACCTAATTTCTTAGGTTCATTTTATCATAATTTTCTTTCATTGTATGCTATTTCATTATAATGTTTTATATAATTTCATAATCTTCTCGCCAGTTGCAACATCTTCTGAAAATGCAGTCGCACTTCCTGCTGCTGTCCCCATCTTCAGTGCTTCATTATAATCTCCATTACTTCTCAAATATCCTGTGATAAATCCTGCTACCATGGAATCTCCAGCTCCTACAGAGTTCTTAACTTCTCCTTTTGGACAAGGTGTTACATGAACTTCTCCTTCTTCTGTGATCAGGATTGCTCCATCTCCTGCCATGGAAACTAACACATTTCTTGCGCCTTTTTCCTGAAGTTTCTTTGCATACTCAACAATCTCATCATTTGTCTTTAGCACAACATCAAACATTTCTCCTAATTCATGATTGTTTGGTTTGATCAGGAATGGATGATATTTTAATACGTTTAACAACAAGTCTTTTGTTGCATCTACAACGATTCGGATATCTTTTCCCTGCAGACGTCCCATGATTCTTTCATATACATCTGATGGAAGTGTTGCTGGAATACTTCCTGCAAGAACTAAAATATCTCCATCTTCTAATTCATCTAATTTCTTAAACATCTGCTCTAATTCATCATCATGAATAACTGGTCCTAATCCATTGATCTCGCTTTCTTCGTTGGATTTTACCTTAACATTGATACGTGTCATTCCTTCACGTACTCTGATAAAATCTGGCTTAAATCCAAGTTCTTTCGCTCCTGATTCAATAACATCTCCTGTAAATCCAGCTATAAATCCAAGTCCTACACTATCTACTCCAAGATTAGCAAGTAGATGAGATACATTAATACCTTTTCCTCCGCAGAAAATGTATTCTCTTGTTGTCCTGTTTACCTGTCCTAATGTCAGATTATCTACTTTAATTACATAATCAATTGCTGGATTAAATGTTACTGTATAAATCATGAAAATACCTCCTCAATGTTTGTGATTCTTTTGAACTCTTTGTTTTCTAAATGATCTGTAATGACCTCTGCCTTCTTTAAATCCGCAAATTTAATAGTTGAGATCACATTGAATTTGCTTGCATCCGAAAGAATATATCTTTTCTGACACTGTTCCATCGCTTTCTTCTTAACTGCTGCCTCTTTCTGATCTGGCGTTGTAAATCCCCGCTTCAGATCAATCCCATTTGTTCCGAAAAAGCCCTTGGTAAAGTTATATTTATCAAGCTGTTCTAATGCTTCTTCTCCGACTAATGCTTCTGTTACCGCCTTAATCTCGCCTCCGATCAAATGGACCTTAAATCCTGCGTTCATCAGTTTTCTCGCATGTGTGATCCCATTTGTCACATAAATAACGTCATATTCTTTGAGATAATCTAACATCAACTCTGTCGTTGTTCCTGCATCAAGATATACGATATCTTCTTTATTGATCAAAGATGCTGCATATTTTGCAATCTTTCGCTTCTCTTCCTGGTGTTTCTTTGACTTGGTTATGACTTCTTCTTCTCTTGATAACACAGACTTGATCGCAGTAGCTCCTCCATGAACCTTGATCAAAAGACCTTGTCGGTTTAATTCCGTTAAATCCCTTCGTATCGTGGACTCTGAGGTGTTCAGTTTTTCTGTCAGTTCTACCACGGTGACTGACTGTTTCTCTCTTAAAATCTCTAAAATGCGTTCAAATCGCTCTTGCGCTAACACAATATCACCTCTTTTCGCTTTTATTTAAGTATATCACAATTTCAATCATAGTCAATCATTTTCTTTCATTTTCAATCATGTATATTCTTCATAGTTTATTCAGATTTTCAAAATAATTTGAACACATTTGATTTTTATACTAATGAACATAAGGAGGTACTGTAAAATTAAATGCTTCCAAACAGACATTAACCGGTAACATTATTAATAGCTCAAAAAAAGAAATGACAGATTTTGATCTTCTGTCATTTCTTTCTCTATTTTTCTTTGAGCATACTCTTGCTTCCTAGATAAGTTGCGATCATATATCCAATATAAATTACGATCACAAGGATCAATGACTGGACTGCTGCTTGCGTTATATTGATCTGTCCCAATGTTGATATCAGGATTTTTGCTGTTTTAATTCCTACATAAGAATGAACCAATGCCAAACTTAATGGCAAACAGAAGTATAAGATGATCTGTGCTTTGATCGCGTGATTGATCATTTTTTGTGAAGTTCCGATTTTACTTAATAATTTGTATTTTTCAATATTATCTGCATTCTCACTCAATTGCTGTAATGCAAGTACCGCTGCACATGTAATTAAAAATACAAGACCGATATATATTGCAATGTATGTAATGATCGTACTTAACCCAGTACTCTGTTCATATACTTCCTCTTTTGAAATTATCGCTGAATATGGTGAATTTGGCATCTTACTATTTATGATCATCTGCTTTAAATATTCCGTATATTTTCTTGATACTTTCTGTGCATTTCCCTTCCAGTTCAGATTTAAATATAATGTAGAATGATCAATCTTTAATGACTGGATAATTTCATCATTTAAAATGACTGTTCCCATATCTGTTTTAGCTGCTGTTACCATATATGTATCTTTTTGTAAGCCATATTTCATTTTATATGTTTTTCCATCCAATGTAAGTTTTTGCTTATCACTAGCTACCTTTTCCATTATCGGTATCAGATTGCCATAATCACAATTCAATATATATTCATCTGATTTCAAGGTTAATTCTTTTTCTCCGATTGCTTTTCGGATTTTATTATATTCAGATAGTTTTGCAAAAGTTAGTGGAGTCTCATAAAGTTTCTTCACATAATCTTTTGTATAATCTGAATACTTTTCTCTTCCCTTTAATAATGGCTCCATTTTATATCTGCATTTGCGAAATGTACCATTCTGATATATTGTGATCGGTAAAATTTCTTTTGCATCTTTTTTTATCGTTAATCCAAGATCATCTAATTTCTTTATAAACTTTTGCTGCTGTTCTTCCTGATATCCTTTTTCCGATAATCCATAAAAAGTATAATCAAACTTTGTCATATCTTCTAAATCTGTTTTCACTGAAGACGCCAATCCACTTCCTGTCGCAAATGCACTGATTGCTAAAAACAGCATCAAACACAGCATTGACATAGAAACAAATGTTGTGGTGATCTTTGAATTGATCTGTCTTAGCACAAACATATTTAATCCATTATAATAAAATTTCTTACTTCTTTTTGCCAATTCTAATAAGAATCCTGATAACGAAAAGAAAAAGAGAAATGTTCCTGTTACACCAAGTAATACGCTGATCTTAAAATCATTGTCCACAGCAAGCATCTGGTTTTTTTGAATTAAATGATATGCTATTCCAAGAATCCCAATGGATATCAAAAACAGAATGACCGACAATATAGGATTTTTTAATCTTGTTTTCTGATTTTTCTTTGCTGAATTCAACAGATTGATCAGTTTATATTTTGATATCGTAATTCCATTAAATATCATCACAATAATAAAAATAATTGCAAAATACAAAATAGTCTGAATAAATGCCGTTTGCGAGAAAACAAACTTAAACTCTTTCATCTGAACCGCAAACATCTTTGCTGTCAACATCGCAAGTCCTTGTGATAAAAACACACCTGAAACCAATCCTGCGATCAATGCCAAAACACCGATCAATAAAGTCTCTATCAGAAGAATCTTTGATACCTGTCGTTTTTCCATTCCTAACAACAGATAGATTCCCATTTCCTTATGCCGCCGCTTCATTAGAAACTGATTTGCATAAACAATCAGAAATCCAAGAATAATTGCAACAAACACAGAAATTCCATTAATGATCACAGACATTAGATGCATCATTGATTTCTGGCTTGCATTCAGCTTTAAGACAGCCTGTTGTGCCTGAACAGAATTAAACATATAAAACAAACAAATTCCAAATGTTAATGTCAGAAAATAAATCGTATAATCACGGATACTCTTTTTGACATTACTAAATGCGATCTTAGAATACATTTGTACTGTCACCTCCAAGCAATGTCACAACCTCAATGATACGGTCAAAAAATCGTTTCCTCGAATCATTTCCTCGAACCAATTCATTAAAAATCTTTCCATCCTTGATAAACAAAATACGTTTACAGTAACTGGCTGTAAATGCATCATGTGTTACCATCAGAATCGTTGCATTTAATTCCACATTCATCGTTTCCATACTGTCAAGCAGCATTCTGGCCGCCTTGCTGTCCAAAGCTCCTGTTGGCTCATCCGCTAAGATCAGAGATGGTTTTGTAATCATCGCTCGGGCACTTGCCACTCTCTGCTTCTGTCCTCCTGACATTTGATATGGATATTTGTTCAATACTTCTGTGATCATCAACTTTTCTGCGATTGATCTGACTCTGCCTTCAATTTCTCTTGCAGGAATTTTCATGATCGTAAGCGCCAACGCAATGTTTTCAAATGCTGTCAATGTATCTAACAGATTAAAGTCTTGGAAGATAAATCCTAATTCCTCTCGTCTGAATCTTGAAAGATGTTTTCCTTTCAATTTTGTGATATCCATTCCATTGATCATAATATTTCCCGCAGTCACATGATCGATCGTTGAAATACAATTTAATAATGTCGTCTTCCCACTTCCGGAAGCCCCCATAATTCCAATATACTCCCCCTCTTCCACTTCAAAACTGATACGATCGATCGCTTTTGTAAGATTCGCTTTACTCCCATAATATTTTTCTATATTATCTACTTTCAATACAGAACTCATTTTTCCATCTCCTTATCTTTTTTGGTTTCTCTTATTGTCTTGTCTATAATATACCAGTAAATCATCTTCGTATCCATCGAACTTCCTTACACAAAACTTACAATTTTGTCATATTGCTATTTTATCAAAAAGCTACTATACTAAACTTAACATGACTATATAAAGGAGGGTCTCAACATGTTTTTAAAAAATGAAGATGTAAAAATTGGCACAATTCCTGATGCAAATGGTTCTGATAACCCATTAAAGAAAATGGAATTCTTAACAGAAAAAGAAATGAAAGATAGCAGTCGTCTGTTCGGAAAAGTCATCGTACCACCTGGTTCTGCTCTTGCATATCACACTCATGAAGGTGAAGGCGAAGCTTACCATATCCTTCAGGGAAAAGGACTTTATAATGACAATGGTACAAAATATGAAGTACATCCAGGAGATACTACATTCACATGTGATGGAGCTGGACATGCCATTGAGAATATCGGAGACGAAGATCTTGTATTTATGGCACTAATCTTACTTGATAAATAATCTTGAAATCTAAAATAATATGTAAAGAGGTGTCTATTTGTTAAAAACAATAGGCACCTCTTTAATTTATCTTAAAATCTATGAAATTCTGGTTTCATCTTTTCAAAAGTATAAATTCCATCAAAACCAATATCTTTTAAAATCTTCTGTGACTCCATTACGCAGTCACCGATCCGGTCTGCATTATGTGCATCTGATCCAATCGTAATGATCTTACCTCCCATATCATGATACAGTTTCAGAATTTCTTTTGATGGCATTAGACTTTTCAGTTTATATGCACGGCTTGAAGTATTAAGTTCAATTCCTTTTCCGTCTGCGATCACAACTTCAAAAATCTGCTCGATCAGATCCTGAATCTTTTCAAATTCGATCTCTCCTTGCTTATCATATCTTTTGATCACATCAAGATGACCAAGAATGCTGTAATCTTTGTATACTTTAACAACATCCAAAATCTCCTGATAATACCTTCGATTGTATTCTAACTGTGTCTTTCCTTCCTGTGGCTCTTGTCTCCAATATTCTTTGTTTTCAACTTGATGACAAGAAAAGATTACAAAATCAAACGGATACTGTCTGAATGTTTCTTCATACGCTTTCGTCGTATGCGTCTGAATTCCAAATTCAATTCCTGTCTTTAATGTAATCTGCCCTTTATACTTATCTTTCATTTTTTCCATTTCTTCAAAATAAGCATCATAATCACAATTAACGACGGTTGGCACATCATAATCTGAATGTTCTGTAAAACATAATTCATCCATCCCTAATTTGATTGCTTTCTGAATCTCAAGTTCCATTGGGAAATCTGTGTCTTCACTAAAATGTGAATGTACATGATAATCTGCAAACATTGTAAACCTCCTGTCTGATCATTCTTCATTTAAAAAAATCATAGAATTTCTTGGGAAGCCAATCGTTACTTTCGTGTATTCTTCTTCTTTAGATTCGATGTAAAAACTTAGTTGTAATTTGCTGCAAAGTTTCTTACACAAATATAACCCCATCCCTGTTGATTTTTGATAGTTTCTTCCTGTAGTTCCAGTATACCCTTTGTCCGTGATCCTTGGCAAATCTTTTGGTGAGATTCCAATTCCATTGTCTCTGATTTCCAGAAGTATTTCATTCTTTTCACATCTTGCACAAAATGATATTTCTGCTTCTTCTTTTTTATATTTTATTGCATTGCTGATAACTTGATTTAATATAAATAAAACCCATTTTTCATCGCTGAAGATCTTCTGATCCAGATTCTCTATTTTAATTTTTATCTTATTTCCAATCAGACTTTTTGCATTTGCTTTTACCGCATTTTCTACCACTTCTTTTAAACTTAACTCTTTCACTAGATAGTCTTTCTCTACACTATTACTCCTCGCATAATACAATGCCTGCTCTAAATAATAATTGATCTGCTGCATTTCTTCATCCATTGCCCGTGTAATCTCACTTGGATGATTTTCAAGAATCAGTCTTGTTGCTGCCAATGGTGTTTTTACTTCATGAATCCACATCTCAATATATTCTCGGTATCCTGCTGCCTCTATCTTATATTCCAATATCTCATCATTCATGGACTTGTTGCACGTCTTCAATATTTCATATAGAAACTCTCCTTCTGCAAAATCTGGCAATTCTAACATTTCTGTTATCATGCATTTTTGTTCCAGTATATCCAGTTTTGCTTTCACTTTTTTATAATACCGATATTTTTTCATATACCGCTGGCATAAATAAACTCCTTCCAGAATCAATCCAATCAGCAGCAAATATATCATAAGAAAATAATTCACTTGAAAAATAAAAAGCAACACTTCCAATAATCCCAAAAATACAATATATATCAGAATCTGGGCATACTCCATTCTAAAAAAATCTTTGGTTTTCATATCATATAACCCTGCCCTCTTTTTGTTTTTATAAAATCTTTCAGTCCTGCTGCTTCTAATTTTTTCCTTACACGATTGACATTCACCGTTAATGTATTATCATCAATAAATTCATTTGACTGCCATAAGGATTCCATTAATTGATCCCTGCTTACAATACTCTCTTTATGTTGCAGTAATGTATACAATATCCTCATCTCATTTTTACTAAGTTCGATTATCTGATCTTTATAAATAACAGTACTGCTATTGAGTTGTAGTTTCAAGCCTTGATATTGTAAAAAATCATTTACTTTTTCTTTGTGTGTTCGTTTTAACATTGCAGAAATTCTTGCCAACAAAATCTGTGTATTGTATGGTTTTGTGATAAAATCATCCGCTCCAAGATTTATACTCATTAGCTCATCCATCTCGCTATCCCTACTTGTAACAACAATGATCGGTACTTCTGATTTTTCTCTGATCGCTCTGCACACATAATAACCATCATAAAACGGAAGATTAATATCTAATAAAATCAGATCTACATCTTCTCTCAAGCAATCTTCAACAACTGTATCAAAACGATCTAACACTATGATCTCATATCCATATTTACTTAACAAAATCTTTAATTCATTACGAATTGGTTCATGATCTTCCACGATAATGATCTTTGCTTTCATTTGCTTCCTTATCACCTTTCCTTAAACCTTTCCTTATCGTATATAATATCATAAACCTTTATAAAAGAAAAAGCGCCTCACATTTTGAGACGCTCTTTTTGAATTTCTATTTCTTATTTTTTAGGCTGCAGAGATTCTTTTCCACCCATATATGGTCTTAAAACTTCTGGAATTGCAACGCTTCCATCTTCTCTTAAGTTGTTCTCTAAGAATGCGATCAGCATTCTAGGTGGTGCTACTACTGTATTATTTAATGTATGCGCAAAGTAATTTCCATTTTCACCTTTGACACGGATGCGCAGTCTTCTTGCCTGTGCATCACCAAGGTTAGAACAGCTTCCTACTTCAAAGTATTTCTTC
>OGYW01000730.1_pt1 | contig 31095 bp, 28 predicted proteins | sample 1576621 | NCBI WGS metagenome assembly OGYW01 (sample SAMEA3541528, study PRJEB24748) | human gut metagenome | biome: human gut; feature: human-associated habitat; material: faeces | place: China | collected 2012 | reverse complement strand
ATAATGCACATGCATAATGCAATGATTGATGTATTTTAAGGAGTTGGAGGGACTTATGGCAGGACATTATTGTGTGAAATACAAAGAGACGCAGAATACATTGAAAAAGATCTGCGAATTGTTTCGAGTAGATGAAAGCGATATTACGATCAAGTTCGCAGTGATCTTGTTAGGGATACTTGTTTTTGTCTTATTTCCGAAGCAGGGATTGGAAGGTACAAAGATGTTTTTGTTCATACTAAAATTTGTTGTTGGATGGATCGTCGTATTTTTTTGTGCGATTTTATTTAATCGAACAATTTGGAGGAAAGCGTTGGATGCAACAGCAGTAGGAGATGCAGAAGATCAGTATCGGAAAAGATACAAGATGAATGGCGGAACTGTATATACAGAGCTTGATTTTTACGAAGATCATTTTGACAGTGTGATGGAAAAGAAGACAAGATCTTTTCAGTATACACAGGTTGTGAAGTTATTAGAATCCGAGGAAGCCTTTGCAGTCGTTATAAAGGTCGAGCCGGACGGCGTTGGTTCGCCGAGGTCAATGTGCGGTTTCCCGAAGGATGCACTGGAGCAGGGCAACATTGAAGACTTAAAAGCTTTTTTGTTGGAGCGTTGCACGAATATGAAGCGTAAAAAGGTGAAAAAATTCTAAATTTACGAAGATGTATTAAGAAAGCGTGAGGAGTGAAAAATTCCTTGCGCTCTTTTTGCATAATTAAAAGATTAATAAAAAAACATCAATGCTGATAAGAATTTAACAAAAATAAAGGAAAATACTTGCAGATTGATGTCGGAAAAGATATAATATAATTGGCTAAAATTTGGTTTTACTTTTCCAAGAAGTATAAACCTTAAAATAAGGAAAATGGAGGGCTGGACTATGGGCAACATGGCAACAGAAAATGCAGCAGGTAATCGTATTTTATCGGTTCTTGATGCAGGAAGCTTTGTTGAGATCGGTGGCGCTGTAACAGCAAGAACAACAGATTTCAACATGCAGGACAAAGAAACTCCGGCAGACGGTGTGGTGACCGGATATGGAGTAGTAGACGGTAATTTAGTGTATGTGTACAGCCAGGATGTTTCCGTACTGAACGGAACCGTTGGTGAAATGCATGCCAAGAAGATTACCAGACTTTATGATATGGCTATGAAGACCGGTGCTCCGGTGATCGGCCTGATCGATTGTGCAGGTCTCCGTCTTCAGGAGGCAACTGACGCATTGGAAGCATTCGGTGAAATTTATATGAAACAGACTCTGGCATCCGGACTGATTCCACAGATCACAGGTATCTTCGGTACCTGCGGTGGTGGTATGGCACTTGTACCGGCACTGACAGACTTCACACTGATGATGGAAGGTACTTCTTATATGTTCCTTACCGGACCAAAAGTTGTGAAGACCGTAACAGGTGAAGACGTTAGCCAGGAAAACCTCGGTGGCGCAAGCGTTCACTCCACTAAATCAGGTGTGACTCATTTCACCGCTAAAACAGAAGAAGAAGGTTTCGAGCTGATTCGTAAACTGTTGAGTTATATTCCTCAAAACAACCTCGAAGAAGCTCCTTATGTAGATTGCACAGACCCAATCGACCGTCTGGAAGATTCTTTGAACGATATTATCCCCGACAGCCCTACTAAACCGTATGACATGTACGAAGTGATCGGCGCTATTGTGGACAACGGTGAATTCCTTGAAATCCAGAAAGATTATGCAAAGAATATCATCATCGGTTTCGCCCGTTTCAACGGACAATCGGTAGGTATCGTTGCTAATCAGCCTAAGTATCTGGCTGGTGTGCTCGATAGCAACGCATCTCGTAAGGGTGCACGTTTCGTTCGTTTCTGCGATGCATTCAATATTCCTATCGTATCGTTGGTAGACGTACCGGGATTCCTTCCGGGAACAGGTCAGGAATACAATGGCGTTATCCTTCATGGTGCTAAACTGTTGTATGCTTACGGTGAAGCTACTGTGCCTAAGGTTACGATTACATTGCGTAAATCCTACGGTGGTTCTCACATCGTAATGAGCTGTAAGCAACTTCGCGGTGACATGAACTACGCATGGCCGACTGCTGAAATCGCAGTAATGGGTGGAGCAGGAGCAGTAGAAGTATTGTACGCACGCGAAGCCAAAGATCAGGAAAACCCTGCTCAATTCCTTGCAGAGAAAGAAGCAGAATACACGAAATTGTTCGCCAATCCTTACAATGCAGCTAAATATGGCTACATCGACGATGTGATTGAACCGCGCAACACACGTTTCCGTGTGATCCGTGCTTTGCAGCAGTTGCAGACTAAGAAATTGAGCAATCCGGCTAAGAAGCATGGTAATATTCCGTTGTAATCCTACTTTTCACATTAAAACAAGAACGATTATGAACAAAACCAAAATCGGAATATTCCTTTCTTTGCTGTTGCTGATTGGTCTGACTTCTTGTGGAGAGCAAAAGTCGAACAATAAGCTGGTGCTAAACGAAATCCTGATAGACAATCAGAGTAATTTTCAGGACGATTACGGATTGCACAGCGCATGGATTGAAATATTCAATAAATCATTCGGTAGCGCCGACCTGGCAGCTTGCTTGCTGAAAGTAAGCAGCCAACCGGGCGATACAGTTACTTATTTTATCCCGAAAGGTGATATACTTACCTTAGTGAAACCCCGCCAACATGCACTATTCTGGGCAGATGGCGAACCTAACCGTGGTACTTTCCATACCAGCTTCAAGCTGAATCCGGAAACAGCTAATTGGGTTGGTCTGTTCGACTCCGGCAAGAAGTTGCTCGACCAGATTGTAGTGCCCGCAGGCACTCTCGGTCCCAATCAATCATACGCTCGTGTAAGCGACGGGGCAGCTGAATGGGAAGTAAAAAGTGGAAGCGGTGACAAATACGTGACTCCGAGCACCAACAACAAGACTCTTGACAGCAATTCCAAGATGGAAAAGTTTGAAGAACACGATGCTGATGGCGTTGGAATGTCCATTTCTGCCATGAGCGTAGTATTCTGCGGATTGATTCTTCTCTTTATTGCTTTCAAGATTGTAGGAAAAGTAGCTGTTAATTTGAGCAAGCGCAACGCTATGAAATCTAAAGGAATTGACAAGCATGAAGCTAAGGAACTGTCACAGGCTCCGGGCGAAGTATACGCTGCTATTTCTATGGCATTACACGAAATGCAGGATGAGGTGCACGACGTAGAAGAAACGGTGCTGACCATCACCCGCGTAAAACGCAGCTACTCACCATGGAGTTCGAAGATTTACACTTTGCGTGAAACTCCTCCCAGAAAGTAAGTCACCTTTTAAAAAGTAAAAACGATGAAAGAATATAAATATAAAATCAACGGTAACTCATATAAAGTAACCATCGGAGATATTGAAGACAACATCGCTCATGTAGAAGTGAACGGTACACACTATAAAGTAGAAATGGAGAAACAGCCGAAGCCTGTTGCGAAACCCGTGACAGTACGCCCGATGCCTAATGCTCCTGCTGCTCCTACTCAAGTAGTGAAACCGACCGCTCCGTCTACCGGAAAATCAGGAGTAAAATCTCCGCTGCCGGGTGTGATCCTCGACATCAAAGTGAATGTAGGCGATACTGTAAAGAAAGGACAGACCATTATCATATTGGAAGCCATGAAGATGGAAAACAATATCAATGCGGATAAGGACGGTAAGATTACTGCCATCAACGTCAACAAGGGAGACTCTGTTCTTGAAGGTAATGACCTCGTAATTATTGAATAATATGGGAGACTTTATAAACTTTTTAGGAAATAACCTGGCCGACTTCTGGACATACACAGGCTTTGCCAATGCTACGGTAGGGCATGTAGTCATGATTCTCGTTGGCTTGGTATTCATCTATTTGGCAATAGCCAAAGAGTTCGAACCAATGTTGCTGATTCCTATCGGTTTCGGTATGTTGATCGGTAATATACCTTTTAATATGGATGCCGGGCTGAAAGTCGGTATTTATGAAGAAGGTTCTGTATTGAATATATTGTATCAGGGAGTGACCTCCGGCTGGTATCCGCCACTCATCTTTTTGGGTATCGGTGCCATGACGGACTTCTCGGCACTTATCTCTAATCCAAAATTGATGCTAATTGGTGCAGCTGCACAGTTCGGTATCTTCGGTGCATATATGATCGCGTTAGAAATGGGCTTCGATCCGATGCAAGCCGGTGCTATCGGTATCATTGGTGGAGCAGACGGCCCGACGGCCATCTTCCTTTCTTCCAAGCTAGCACCTAACCTGATGGGAGCCATTGCGGTGTCCGCCTACTCCTATATGGCGTTAGTTCCGGTGATACAGCCGCCTATCATGCGTCTGCTCACCACCAAGAACGAACGTGTCATCCGCATGAAACCGCCACGTGCCGTTTCTCACACGGAGAAGGTGATTTTCCCGATCATCGGTTTGTTGCTGACTTGTTTCCTGGTTCCTTCCGGTCTGCCTTTGCTGGGTATGCTGTTCTTCGGTAACCTGTTGAAAGAAAGTGGTGTAACCCGCCGTTTGGCTAATACAGCCAGTGGTCCGTTGATTGATACAATCACTATCCTGTTGGGTCTGACAGTAGGTGCTTCTACACAAGCATCCGAATTCCTGACGCTTGACTCTATCAAGATCTTTGCCCTCGGTGCATTGTCATTTGTTATTGCAACTGCCTCCGGTGTCATCTTCGTTAAGATCTTCAATATCTTCCTGAAGAAAGGTAATAAGATCAATCCGTTGATCGGTAATGCAGGTGTTTCTGCTGTTCCCGACTCTGCACGTATCTCACAAGTGATTGGTTTGGAATATGATTCGACCAACTATTTGCTGATGCACGCTATGGGTCCGAACGTTGCCGGAGTGATCGGTTCAGCTGTTGCTGCCGGTATTCTGCTTGGATTCTTGATGTAAGAAACATTATATAATAGATAAGAACACCCGTGTTACATTCAGTTGTGACACGGGTGTTCTTTATTACAGCCATAGTGTTATCTTCTCTCCGTTCTGAAACGATTAAACGTCATAAAAAAGGCTGCTACCAGTGTTCAAACCGGAGCAGCCTCTTTCTTTTATTTATGGAATAATCCGGAGATTATTACTGTGCCAATTTGTTGTCAGAACCGAGCACGTTGATGATTTTGTGCTTGTACAGTTTTTCCATGTTGTCACGAGCCGGGCCAAGATACTTACGTGGGTCGAATTCAGCCGGTTTTTCAGCGAAAGTCTTACGGATAGCAGCAGTCATAGCCAGACGTGAGTCAGAGTCGATGTTGATTTTGCAAACAGCAGACTTAGCAGCTTTACGCAATTCTTCTTCCGGAATGCCGATAGCAGCTTTCAGTGCACCACCATATTTGTTGATAGTTTCCACTTCTTCTTCCGGAACTGAAGATGATCCGTGAAGAACGATAGGGAATCCCGGAAGTTTTTCCATTACAGCGTCCAATACTTCGAAAGCCAATGGAGGAGGAACCATACGGCCAGTCTTCGGGTCGATGTGGCATTGTTCCGGAGTAAATTTGTAAGCACCGTGAGAAGTACCGATTGAGATAGCCAAAGAGTCGCAACCAGTGCGAGTAGCGAAGTCGATTACTTCTTCAGGGTCAGTATATGTGTGGTGGTCAGCAGAAACTTCATCTTCTACACCAGCCAATACGCCAAGTTCACCTTCTACAGTTACGTCGAACTGATGAGCGTATTCAACAACTTTCTTAGTCAATGCTACGTTTTCTTCGTAAGGAAGGTGAGAACCATCGATCATTACTGAAGAGAAACCAGAATCAATACAAGATTTGCAAGTTTCGAATGTATCTCCGTGGTCAAGATGAAGAACGATTTCCGGATGTGCGCAGCCTAATTCTTTAGCATATTCTACAGCACCCTGTGCCATGTAACGCAACAAAGTAGCGTTAGCATACTGACGAGCACCTTTAGAAACCTGAAGAATCACAGGAGATTTAGTTTCAACAGCAGCCTTGATGATAGCCTGCATCTGTTCCATATTGTTGAAGTTGAATGCTGGGATAGCATATCCACCTTTGATAGCCTTAGCAAACATTTCTTTTGTGTTTACCAATCCTAAATCTTTGTAATTTACCATTTTGTTTAAAGTTTATTGTTAGTGAATAAAAATTCTACGCAAAAGTAAGCATTATCCCCCGAATAACGAACATCGGAAAGGAAAATATAGCAGAAAAAGGTTTAAATAGAACCGTATTTTTTTAGCAGGAAGACACAATGACATTATATTGTAATGTCGAGCTAGCAATCAGTTTAATTTATCGTCATAGCATCAGAACAAGTTCAGTGCCCCCAAACAATACACAGTAAATCAGTAATTCGAAGCTATATATTATAAATTTTAAAAGAATTCTTTTTCTATTTCATATAAAAGCATTATCTTTGCGCTCTGAAAATGACCATTACACTATTTCTTACCAAAATAGTAACAGAATATAAATTAAAAAAACAGATACTGAAATGAAAAAAGGCCTTCATCCAGAATCATACCGTCCGGTAGTATTTAAAGATATGTCAAATGGTGACATGTTTTTATCTAAATCAACTGTAGCAACTAAAGAAACCATCGAATTCGAAGGTGAAACTTATCCGTTGCTGAAGATTGAAATCTCAAACACTTCTCACCCGTTCTATACAGGTAAATCTACATTGGTAGATACTGCAGGTCGTGTTGACAAGTTCATGAGCCGTTACGGTGACCGTAAGAAGAAATAATTCGATCTTTCGTGAAAGATGAAAAAAGAGGAGATTCTCGCAGAGAATTTCCTCTTTTTCGTTTTCTATATTCCTTAACGTCAAGCATCATCCAACAAGAAATCGGCTATATGACGATGCCTGACACCCTCCACATTATCCTGCCACAAGCTGTCCATGCTAACTACATATTTAGGATAATGGTCGTTAATGGCGAGCAAAGGAGCAAACTCCCTCTCAACAGTTGCCTGTGAAGCTAACTGATACGTTACTTGCACATAAATCTTTTCTTCCCGACGGATGGCTACAAAATCCACTTCTTTATCATCCTGTTTGCCTACATACACTTCATAACCCCTTCTTTTCAACTCCAGACAGACCAGATTCTCCAACATACCTGCAATCAACCGGTCACGATAGCCCATCACGGAATAAATCAAAGAAAGGTCACTTACAAAATACTTTTCATTCGTCTGCAGAATTTCCTTTCCTTTAATATCATACCGGGGAATACGTTGAATGATAAAAGCACTTTCCAATGCATTCAGATAATTATAGATGGTATTCATATCCACCTTCCGTTGCTGACTTTTGAAGTAATCAGCTATATTTTTAGCGTTCAGCTTATTGCCTATATTATCAAAAACAAACTTCACTACCCGTTCGAGCAATTCCACATTCCGGATATTGTGACGCTGCACCGTGTCACGAAGAATGACAGAAGAATAGATGTCGTAGACAATTTTATAGATAGCCTCATATCCATAATCGGCAGTATGTATGGCCGGAAATCCTCCCATACGGAGATATTTCTGAAATTCCTCCTTCCGGTTGAGCGTCGGATCATTGGCTTGCAAGTCATGGAAAGTCAGATATTCTCTAAAAGACAAGGTCATGACATGAAAAGCGACATACCGTCCCGTTAAATAAGTTGCCAGTTCGGACGATAACATACGTGAGTTGGAGCCGGTCACATAAATATCCGTATCCAAATCTACCAGAAGTGAGTTGACCACTTTTTCCCAACCGTCCACTTCCTGAATTTCATCCAAGAGAATATAATATTTACCCGCATCTCCTGCCTGCCCCCGAATATAAGCATACAAAGCCTTCGCCTCTTTCAGATCTATCCACTGAAAACTTTCAAAATTCAGATAGATGATACGTTCTTCACGAACTCCTCTCCTCAACAGTTCGTCACGAATCAGACGCAGCACTACCGACTTTCCACTGCGACGAATACCCGTTATCACTTTTACAAACGGCTTATCTATAAAAGGAACAATTTGTTCCATATACTGTTCACGATTAATCATATTCAAAAGTTTTTAGGGTTATAAGCACAAAGATATACTATTTTCGGAAAGTTTTTAGGGTTATAACCCTAAATAAATCCATGAATTCAGATTCTTTTAGGGTTATAAGCCGAAAAATAAATAAAAGAAATATGACTAAATCCGATTTATTACCAAATAAAGAAAGTACCTTTACCCGACTAATTAATAAAAAATGGAAATAACCGATTTAAAACAAATGACAAAGGAAGAAGTTTTTAATTTCATCAGACAACGCCTTTCTTTCAGTAAAGAACTGCAAGAACAATTCAGGCATGTGAATAAAGACGATCTCGCAAAAGAACATCGCAGATTCGAAATGTCCGGAAATGAATCAAAGACAGGCCAATGCACGATTTTCAACACAGCGATTCTGAACGAGTTTGCCGATCTTGGCATCTATGATTATACTTCTTACCTTTTTCTCGACTTCCACAATGGCACTCCAACCGTTTATCTCAAATACTTCTCCGAAAATGAAAATTTAGAATATTCATTTACCGGATATACCACAACGGAAATCATCTTTGCAATTCTTGAACTGACTATCTTCTCCGGAAAGCCCAAAAGAAATCGCAGCTAAAAAAAGAATTGCACGGAAAGACAATACGAGGTCAAAAGACTTTTATGGCTTTCATTTAGGCACGGATTACACGGGTTTCACGGTTCCATTAGACTAAAACCGCGAAATCCGTGTAATCCGTACCTAAATAATATCAATCTAATAGATGGTTTTACTTTTGGCTCCCTCCTTTTTATCATCACATTATATTTGCCACCCGTATAGCATATTTACCATCTTTATACCATACTCTCTATTCTCATACCATATTTCCTGCATTTATTTCCTCTTTTCCATCCTATTCCGAAAAAAACATATATCTTTGTCATACGCTTTCTGCCCATCAGCGTGATGAAACAGGCAAAAGCGGTTTTTTATTCCTTAATGGAGTAAATAACGTATTGTCTCTCAAACTTGAAAATTAGCAGTTCTTTGTAGAGAGAGATGATACAACAGATACTCCACGTAGATGGTCGTATATCAACATATCGATTAGAGATGTGTTATATATAAACGTTTGGCGTGGGTGTCTGTTGTTATCATTGTCTTCTACAAGGGTGTTGCTAAGCCTCAAGTTTAGATAATGGTACAACAGCACTCACGCTTTTATTGTATCCGGTCGGTTTCAACAATCCTTATACCCCAACCAATTCCCCAGCCGACCGAAATCATAAAAATCGTGGGTGTTCGTTGCACCTCTCCGGACAATACGTTATTTACTCTTTTTTTTATAACACATTAAAACAAAAGCAATATGCCAAAATGGATTAGTGTAGAAAAAGCAGTGATTAAGTATCACATCGAAAAAGAAGCGATCCTGCTTTGGGTGGAAATGGGACAATTCCCTATGTTATACATAGACAATGTTCCGAACGTTGACGAAGAATGTATTCTGGAACTCTTTCGCCGAAGTAAAGCCGGCATTACAGCAGAATATATTGATACGCTGGAACAACTGTGCATAGATAAAACAATGGTCTGCGAGAAATACGCCCACATTATTCAATTGAAAGAAAAGGAAATTCAGCTGCAGAAGGAAATAAATACGTTGATAAACGAAATACAGGCAGCAATGAAGAGACAAAATGAACGGATCCGGGATTTGAAAAAAGCGATTGGAGAGAATAACAACGTTATACGTAGTGACAGTTGGATAAAAAGGCTGCGCAAAAGGTTTCAATGGTGAATAATTATCAGTGTACCAATTACCATGTGGGACATTATTGCACGGTTTTCACCACAGAGGATAAAGAGGGCCGTCCTTTGCCCTTTGCAGCCTATTTCCATTCCCTCCACAGCTTTCTTTAAACTCCTCCATAAGCTCTTTAAAGCCTATATTCAGACAATGAAAAATACAAAATATTTTATTCCATTTATTTAACTAATCATCTATTATATAAGTAATTTTATCCTTTGTAAAGTCAAGTAAATTCACTACATTTACACCACTAACAAGAACTGAAATGTGAGCATTTCAGCACAAAGAAATCTGTATGAAAAAAACGATGAAGAATGACAGTTGCCTGACGGTTTCCCGTCGGGCAGCTATTATCCGCCAAGATGCGGAAGAGAATTACGGCACACTGTTGACACTGGGAGAATCTATGCGCCGTGCATACCAAGTAGAAGAACTGATAGACCGGATGAGATGGGACAACGCCGATTTCTGCCTGCAACGAACAGACGGAACCTGCCTTTCCATTACAGGGACACTAACAGAATATGAACACTATTTCGGCCGCCCCTACTACGAAAACCCCTCCAACAGGTTTCTCCCATACTATGACGTGCATTGTAGAAAATGGCTTACGTGTCGAGTGGCAGGGATTGTATTCGGCTCTTCTGTGAAAAAAAATTAATTTCATGGATTAAATAAGGAAAGTTGTAGGACATATACGAAATAAAGTAGTTACTTTGCAACCGCAAGTAAGAGAAAAAATCATGTCAATGCTGCTTCCTTGTTTTTTGACAGAAGCAGTTATTTGTTTTTCCAGCATTGCTTTTTCAGAACTTCGGAATTAAATCTCCCCTGCTCCGAAAATTCCCTATATTACAGATTACATACACGAAGAGAATACTCCGATTCCATCATGAAGAATGAGTACGATATTTGCTACTTTCCAAAGAAGTGGCCGGATTCTTCGTATCTGTATTTTCAGAAAAATAGAATTTAAAACAGAAACTAATATATTTTATTATGACAACATCTAATTCAGCAAATACCAAACAATCGGACAACGCATCACAAAAGAGAAAACCGATTCATAACGGTTACTTCAATCACCCCACTTCTTCTTCCAGCAATATACCCATGAGCATTTTGATACGGGAACAAGGACTGGAAATATACGGACTATACTGGGTGATGCTCGAAGAAGCTCATGCACAGCTTAAATGCTGCGTCAATATCCAGACAATGGGAATCATCGCCAATATATTCCATGCCCAACCCGAACATCTCGAGCTCCTCTACCACCATTATTTCCGGCGTCCCGGCAAAGGATACAACTCGCATATACTCTATGCCGACTTTTGCGAAGAATCTGCCATCAGAAGTTATTTTCCGCACCCCCTACTGGCATACACCGACAACGAACTGCTGCGGATGATTATGCAAGACGGACTGAAAGCCTACGGACTATATTGGCTTGTGATGGAAAAGCTCTATCAACAGCCACAACATTTTCTGGCACCGCAAACTGCTTCCTTCATCCAGAACCTTTATGATGTGAGCGACGAACTGATGGAAAGTGTATTATACAATTACGGACTCTTTTATCTGGATGAGAAAATGAACCTCCATTCTAAAGCAATAGACGATTATAGGGAAGCACTTGACAACATGGAAGATGAAAAAAAGCGCAACACGAAACCGCACGTCAATAACTCTCTGAAAGCCAACGGAAATGCAGAGGATTTTAACACTCGGGAAATGAAAAAAACGTCAAATATACAGAAAAATCCATCCCCCATTATAAATAAAGAAATAAACAAAAAAAATTCTTCTTCTGAAGAAAGCGGAAAAGAAAAAGAAGAAGAAAATGGTTTGAAGGTGACGGACTTGAACGCTGTGACACCCGATATGCGCCCCAACGCATGGGAAGAAAATCTACAGGAGGCAATGAACGACACGTCCTGGTATGAAGTCGTAGCCATTCAGTCGGGCATCCCCCGGCTGATGATGGAAGAAAAAGAATGGTTCTTCAACTATTTACGGGAGCAAATCATCTTACGGGGGAATGAAAGCTCGATGAACAGCCTGCACGAAATAAAAAACTATTTCGCCAATCTCACCCGGCAGGGAAGCCATGTGTCATCCACAACGCAGGTGGCACTGAAGAAGTTTCTCAAAAACCGGCAAGAGCAACAGCAATGTTCGCCCTACGAAACCATCACCAACGGAATACGTACCTACGACGGGCATCCCATCCCCGCTTATGCCAAGCCGCGACCTTCGGCGGCACATATCTGGAATCCGGTGACGAACGAATGGACACGATAGCATATTATCTCTCAATCATTTACTAAATATGGATAGATTCAAAGAACTGGGTATTGATACCCACGGTCGCACAAGCGGCAAAATGAAAACAAAATGTCCCTGGTGTCATGCCCAACGGACGGATAAGCGTGATAAATCACTAAGTGTCAACCTCGATACCAAACTGTATTTGTGCCACTACTGCGGCGCACACGGTTCGGCAGCCATATATGCCGGAAAAGGCAGAAAGCTGGGTGATCCGTTGGTCAAATTTCCAACGGCAACAGGTAGCAACTCCAGTTGTCCGCCCACTGAAAAGCCGCACGGCGACCCAGAGCAAGGGGCACTCACACAGAAGCAAATTGAATGGTGTCGTGACGTCCGCCACATTCCGCCGGAAGTATTGGTGGAAGCTGGCGTGGCTTTCGCCTCCATCTCGATGCCTATATCCGGAAAGGAGAAAGGCTGGGAAAAGAGGGACTGTCTCTGCTTCAACTTTTTCGAAAACGGGGAATTGGTGAACACAAAGTTCCGCGACTCACAAAAGCACTTCAAATTGCTGCAAGGAGCACGCACCATCCCTTACAACATCGACGCCATCCGCGACACGCCGGAGTGCATCCTCGTGGAAGGGGAATTTGATGCCCTCTCCTACATGGCTGTCGGCCGGACGGATGTCATTTCCGTGCCGAACGGTGCCAACAGTCAACTGGACTGGCTGGACGAATTGTCGGAATCTCATTTCGAGCAGAAACAAGTGATTTATCTGTCGGTGGACACCGACCGCAAGGGACGGGAACTATGCCGGGAACTCTCCCGACGGCTGGGGGTAGACCGCTGCCGTATCGTCACCTACGGCGAAGCATACAAGGACGCCAACGAACTGCTCGTGGCGGAAGGCCCGAACGCACTACTGAAGGCACTGGAGGACGCGCCCATCCCCCGCCTGGAAGGTACGTTTACGGCAGAAGACTTACGGGAGGGATTGCACCAACTGTTTGAAGAGGGGTATACTTCGGGCGTGGAATTGGGAATACCGAATCTGGACGAAATCATGAGGCTGGAAACGGGGCGGGTGCTCACCGTCACCGGTATTCCCGGACACGGCAAATCGGACTTTGTGGATGAGATAGTGCTCCGGCTCTGCACCCGCCAAGATTGGCGAGCGGGATATTTCAGTCCGGAGAACACGCCAATCGAGTATCATCATGCCAAACTGGCGGAGAAACTGCTGGGACACCGTTTCCGCAAAGATTTCTCTACGGAGGAGGAATTCGCCCGCGTAGTGGATTATCTTTCGCAACGCGTCTGGCACATTCTCCCGGACGGGGATTTCACACTGGGCAACGTCTTGTCGAAGGCACGCGAACTGGTACACCGTCACGGCATCCGTGTGTTTGTCATCGACCCGTACAATTACATCAACCATCAGATCCCGGCAGGCATGACGGAGACAGGGTATATCGGTTCATTCATGAATAGTCTGGCACGTTTTGCCCGGCTCAACTCCTGCCTCGTCATTCTGGTGGCGCATCCGAGAAAGATGAACAAGCAATACGGCACGCAGAAAACGGAAGTTCCCACCATGTATGACATCAACGGCTCGGCCAACTTTTTCAACATGACGGACTACGGAATAGTGGTAGACCGTCAGGATGAAATGGGGATCGTGTATATACACGTCGAGAAAACCCGTTTCCGTAATTTCGGAACAAAGGGAAACGCAGCGTTCTGCTACGATGTGACCAACGGAAGATATTCCCCTTGTACGCCGCCACCCGAACCGGGCATGCAGGTGCAACCGTGGAAGGGAGCCAAAGACTTATTCTCGTCAGAGGGATGGATTTAGGGATTAAGGCTGCTACAAGAATTATATTGGCTAGTTGCAAAGAATTATTTTCTTAAAGTTGTCAAGTGAATGAAGAAAAAATATATCTTTGTTCGTCACTGAATTCAAATGATAAAAGATACACATTTAATTCTCATTAAGAATGAACGACTTCGAAGAATATATAAGACAAGGCGAGCCGCATAAACGCGAAAAAGGTTATGCGTGGCAGACAGCTATTGGTTTGCAAGCTGTTGATGGGCTTAAACCTTCGGAATATTTGAAGGAAAAGGCTCGGCAACACATTGAAGGCGATATAACTATTGACGAAGTCAAACAATTAGTTGATAGTTATTATAAATCGAAGACGGTTCGGTCTTCCATAGAAGATCGAACGGAAGAAGCCGATAAAGTGTCAGCCAGAATAACCGAAATCCTTTCAGAAAAAACATTTACGTTCTCACCCGTCGAATATATTGCTATTCATCGCCGTTTATTCAAAGGCATATTCAGCCATGCCGGACAAATACGGGATTACAATATTACTAAAAACGAGTGGGTTCTTAAGGGAGCAACCGTGCTTTATGCCAGTGCAGGAAGCATTCGTGAAACTTTGGATTATGATTTCTCTCAAGAAAAGATCTTTGATTATAAGGGACTGAATATAGATGAAGCCATCAAACACATTGCTCAATTCGCATCCGGAATATGGCAAATACACGCTTTTGGTGAAGGAAATACACGTACAACAGCCGTTTTCATAATCAAATATCTACATACTTTTGGATTTAATATCAGTAATGAAGCCTTTACCGACCATTCCTGGTATTTTCGTAATGCTCTTGTTCGCGCTAATTATAATGACCTGACCAAAGGCATTTATGCTACGACCGAGTATATAGAAAAGTTCTTTAGAAATCTTATTCTTGGAGAACAGAATGCACTTAAAAACCGCCATCTACAGATTGGTGAACTTGAAAAGCAAGCTACTCAAAGTGCAAAACAAACAGAGACAGAAAATCCAAAGTGCAAAAATTGCACTTTGGATTGCACTTTGGAAGAAATGGCCGTACTGAAGTACCTTAAAGAAAAACCTAATGCAACACAAAAAGAAATTGCCCAGCATATAGGAAAGTCTGAAAGAACCGTTAAAACCATGACTGTCAACTTGAGTGAAAGGGGCATCATAGAGCGTAAAAACGGTCGTCGTAATGGTTTTTGGGAGATAAAAAACAGGGATTAAGGCTCTCCCAAATACTTCTCAATCAGCTCCACCTGCAACGGTGTGAGCCAATGTATCCAAAACGCCCAGCCGGTAGCTTCGAGAGCCTCCAGCAGCTCCCGGTTTCGGCGGATGCATTTATTTAAATGTCTTCTTGCCACATCGGCACTTGCATACGGCATATAGAGTAATGCCAATTCCGTTTTCTTCATAGATTTTCTTCTTTTAATTTATTATTTACGTCATGTAAAGATACTGTTTTTTGCGTAGAAATGCAAGCAAATACACAGATATTCAAGCGTTTGCCTTCACTTACCGGCAGATACCGTTTCATGTTTCCTCCCCTGCCGGTTGGGGTATCTTTGCTACTGTAAAAGAGACAGAAAACGTTCGTTTACTGACTCAATAAAATCTTATTTATTCACTTAAAAAGGAGGAAATCAGTATGTTGATTTACAAAGCGGTTCAGTCCAATATCGCATCGAAGGACAAAAAGAAGAAATGGCATCCCTGCCTGATTAAAATGGGAAACGTAGTGGATACGCAAATGATTGGCGAAACGATTGCCGAACGGTCATCACTGACGGCCGGTGACGTGCACAACGTGATCCGAAACCTGATGGCAGTGATGCGCGAGCAGTTGCTCAACAGCAGGACAGTGAAACTCGAAGGATTGGGAACATTTACCATGGTGTGCCAGTCACGCTGCAAGGGGGTAGATGCGGAAGCCGATGTTAGTCCGGCACAAATCACGGGATTGCGTTGCCAGTTTACCCCGGAATATACGCGGGATGCCGGTGGAAATATCACCCGTGCGCTGATTCAGGGAGCGTCATATATCCACGTCAACCAATTGACGAAAGCACTGGGAGCGGGAGGCGGTGGCAACACCGGAGGTTCGGGTGATGACAAACCGGGTGGCGGTGGTCAGGAAGCGCCCGATCCGGCAGCGTGATAGAATAGGTGATAGAGGATAGTGTGGTATGGAAAGGAGGTGTTGAATTATGAAGAAATCCATTTGGAATACGATTTTAAAAGTCGTCATTGCGGTTGCTACTGCTATTGCAGGCGTCATTGGAGGTCAGAACCTGATGATGTAAAATGAAACAAAAGAGTTGGACGGGAATTTTACCTTAGAAACGGTAAAGTTCCCGTTTTTTTGTATTCCATATAAAGGTTAAGAGGCAGGATATGAAAAGACAGGAATATTGAACATAAATAAACAGGAGTTGTTTTAGTATATTATTCGCTATTTATCAACGCAAAACCTCTAAACATCAACGTGGTATATGAAAAAGGAATTTGGATTCGTCCTGGCGGCTGCAATCTTGCTGGCTGGCTGCGGACAGAAAAAAGAAACGACAACGACAACTGCACGTCCCGTAAAGACTACGATTGTCGAGTCAAGATCGATTATCAGAAAAGATTTCTCGGGAATCGTGGAAGCGGTGGAATATGTGAAGCTGGCTTTCCGGGTCAACGGACAAATCATCCAGCTTCCTGTCATCGAAGGACAGAAAGTGAAAAAAGGACAGCTCATCGCGGCTATCGACCCCAGAGACATCGCGTTGCAATATGCCGCCACGAAATCGGCATACGAAACGGCTTCGGCACAAGTGGAACGTAACAAACGGCTCCTCTCCCGGCAAGCGATCTCCGTGCAGGAATATGAAATCAGCCTCGCCAACTTCCAGAAGGCGAAGTCTGAATACGAACTGTCTGCCAACAATATGCGCGACACCAAGCTGACAGCTCCTTTCGACGGTTCTATCGAAAAACGACTGGTGGAAAACTATCAGCGTGTCAACTCCGGTGAGGGTATCGTGCAGCTTGTCAATACACACAATCTGCGTATCAAATTTACCATTCCAGATGCGTATCTTTATTTGTTGCGTGCCAAAGACCCGCGTTTCCTTGTAGAGTTCGACACATTTAAAGGACACGTGTTTCAAGCGAAACTGGAAGAATATCTTGATATTTCTACGGATGGCACAGGAATTCCGGTCAGCATCACGATTGACGATCCGTCATTCGACCGCGATCTGTATGCTGTGAAACCCGGTTTCACGTGCAGCATCCGTTTCACGGCAGATGTAGGTCCGTTGGTGCAGGATAGCTGGACGATTGTACCGCTTAGTGCCGTATTCGGCGAAAGCGAAGGGAATAAAATGTATGTCTGGGTGGTAGAAGACAACAAAGTCCACAAACGGGAAGTGACCGTCAACGCCCCGACCGGAGAAGCACAGGCGCTCATCTCGGAAGGTTTGAAACCCGGTGAAAAAATCGTCATAGCAGGCGTATACCAACTAGTAGAAGGAGAATCTATCACAACTGTTGACAGGTGATAGTTGGTAAATGATTATGTAATCATTTATCCGCTGTCATTCATCAATTATCAACGATCATTTATTATGAGTTTAGCCAAATATTCATTAGATAATACGAAAATCATCTATTTCTTTCTTGCTGTATTGCTGATTGGGGGAATCACTTCCTTCGGCAAGCTGGGTAAGAAAGAGGATGCTCCTTTCGTCATAAAGTCGGCGGTTATTATGACCCGCTATCCGGGTGCCGAACCGGCAGAAGTGGAGCGGTTGATTACCGAGCCTATCTCTCGTGAGATTCAAAGTATGAGCGGTGTGTACAAGATAAAATCAGAATCGATGTACGGGCTCTCAAAAATCACATTCGAGTTGCAACCTTCCTTGTCGGCAAGCTCCATTCCGCAGAAGTGGGATGAGTTGCGACGGAAGGTGCTTAATATACAGCCACAGTTGCCGAGCGGTGCTTCCGCACCGACGGTTTCCGATGATTTCGGCGACGTGTTCGGTATTTATTACGGTCTGACGGCGGACGACGGTTACACATACGAAGAGATGCGCAACTGGGCGGAACGGATCAAAACGCAGGTAGTGACGGCGGACGGGGTGATGAAAGTCGCCCTATTCGGGACGCAGACGGAGGTGGTCAATATTTTTATTTCCACCAATAAGCTCGTAGGTATGGGCATCGACCCGAAACAGCTTGCCAGTCTGTTGCAATCGCAGAACCAGATTATCAATACCGGAGAAATCCGTGCCGGCGAGCAACAGCTCCGGGTGACTGCCAACGGTATGTATACCACCGTAGACGATATCCGCAACCAAGTGATTACCACCAAAGCCGGACAAGTGAAACTGGGCGATATCGCCGTCATCGAAAAAGGGTACATGGACCCTCCATCCAATATCATGCACGTGAACGGCAAACGTGCCATCGGCATCGGCGTCTCCACCGACCCGCAACGGGACGTGGTGCAGACGGGCAAGAACGTGAAAGCCAAACTGGACGAATTGTTGCCACTGATGCCTGTAGGACTGGAACTGCAAAGCCTGTATCTGGAGAACGAAATTGCCAACGAAGCCAACAACGGATTTATCATCAATCTGATCGAATCGATTCTGATTGTAATTGTGATTATCATGTTGGTGATGGGTTTGCGCGCAGGTGTGCTGATCGGCTCGTCACTGATTTTCTCTATTGGCGGCACATTGCTTATCATGTCTTTCTTCGGTGTCGGGCTGAACCGTACTTCATTGGCGGGATTTATCATCGCCATGGGGATGCTGGTGGATAACGCCATCGTGGTAACGGACAACGCACAGATTGCCATCGCCCGCGGAGTAGACCGACGGAAAGCGCTGATAGACGGAGCAACCGGTCCGCAATGGGGATTGCTTGGGGCTACGTTCATCGCTATCTGTTCGTTCCTCCCACTCTACCTTGCTCCTTCTGCCGTGGCGGAAATCGTGAAACCGCTGTTTGTGGTGCTTGCCATCTCGCTGGGATTGAGCTGGGTGCTCGCGCTGACGCAGACCACTGTTTTCGGTAATTTCATCCTGAAAGCGAAAGCAAAGGACGGCACGAAAGACCCGTATGACAAACCGTTCTATCACAAATTCGCCTCCATCCTCCGCACGCTGATTCGCAGGAAAACATTGACACTGGGTTCGATGGTAGTGCTCTTTGTTGCTTCGCTGGTTATCATGGGAATGATGCCGCAAAACTTCTTCCCTTCTCTCGATAAGCCTTATTTCCGGGCGGACGTGTTTTATCCCGACGGGTATAGCATCAATGATGTAGTGAAAGAGATGAAATCCGTGGAAGAGCATCTGGCAAAGCAGCCGGAAGTGAAGAAAGTGTCGATCACTTTCGGTAGCACGCCGTTAAGGTATTACCTGGCTTCTACTTCGGTGGGGCCGAAACCGAATTTTGCCAATGTATTGGTTGAATTGACGGACAGTAAATATACGAAAGAGTATGAAGAAGATTTCGACGCGTACATGAAGGCGAATTATCCGAATGCGATTACCCGTACCAGTCTGTTCAAACTGTCGCCTGCGGTGGATGCCGCTATCGAAATCGGATTTATCGGTCCGAATGTGGACACGCTTGTGGCGCTCACCAACCAGGCTTTGGAGATTATGCACCGGAATCCGGATTTAATCAATGTGCGCAATTCGTGGGGAAATAAAGTTCCTGTATGGAAGCCTGTATATAGTCCCGAACGGGCGCAACCGTTAGGGGTATCGCGTCAGGGAATGGCACAAAGTATACAGATCGGAACCACAGGTATGACACTTGGAGAGTACCGGCAGGGCGATCAGGTGCTTCCTATCTTATTGAAGGATAACACAGTGGATTCGTTCCGCATCAATGACCTGCGCACGTTGCCCGTGTTCGGCACGGGGAATGAAACGACCAGTCTGGAACAGGTGGTATCGGAATTTGATTTCCAATATCGTTTCTCGAATGTGAAGGATTACAACCGGCAAATGGTGATGATGGCGCAATGCGATCCGCGTCGCGGAGTGAATGCGATTGCTGCTTTCAATGAGGTTTGGCCGCTGGTGCAGAAAGAGATAAAAGTGCCGGAGGGGTATACGATGAAGTATTTCGGGGAACAGGAAAGCCAGGTGGAGTCTAACGAGGCGTTGGCCAAGAATTTACCGTTGACGTTCTTCCTGATGTTCGTCACGCTGTTGTTCCTGTTCAGAACGTATCGTAAGCCGACAGTGATCTTGTTGATGTTACCGCTTATTTTTATCGGTATCGTTTTGGGATTGGTGTTGCTAGGCAAGTCGTTCGACTTCTTCTCCATCCTTGGTTTGCTCGGACTGATTGGGATGAATATCAAAAATGCGATTGTACTGGTGGAACAGATTGATCTGGAGGCTAAAACGGGCAAAAAGCCGTTGGATGCTGTTGTCAGTGCTACAACGAGTCGTATTGTCCCCGTAGCAATGGCGTCCGGCACTACCATTCTGGGTATGTTGCCATTGTTGTTCGACGCGATGTTCGGCGGTATGGCGGCTACGATTATGGGAGGTTTGTTAGTGGCTTCGGCACTGACATTGTTTGTTCTTCCGGTAGCCTATTGTGCCATTCAAAGAATCAAAGGCTGATTGCCTTCTCTTATATGAAACTTGAATTTATTGTTTAGATTGAATAAAATGAAAACTCAACTTATAACTCTGTCTCTGCTGCTCCTTGGCCTCACAGCCGGAGCACAGCAGCCCTATCTTAGCCGGGAAGCTTACCGGGATAAAGTGGAAGCTTACAGTCAAATTCTGAAGCAACAGAAACTAAAGACGATGGCAAGTACGGAAGCACGAAAGATTGCTCACACGGGATTCTTGCCAAAAATTGATGTCAATGCGGACGGGACACTCAACATGAGCGACCTTAATGCCTGGAACGAACCGGTAGGCGAATACCGCAACCACACCTATCAAGGTGTATTTATCGTCTCGCAACCGTTGTACACGGGCGGGGCACTCAACGCCCAGCACAAGATTGCCAAAGCGGACGAAAAGCTGAATCAACTAAATGAGGAGCTTACCATCGACCAGATTCATTATCAGAGCGATGCAGTTTATTGGAATGCTTCCGCTTCACAGGCTATGTTGCAGGCGGCGGACAAGTATCAAAGTATTGTGAAGCAACAGTATGACATCATTCAGGATCGTTTCAACGACGGTATGATTAGTCGCACGGACTTATTAATGATTTCCACCCGGCTGAAAGAAGCGGAATTGCAATATATCAAGGCGCGTCAGAATTATACGCTGGCGCTGCAAAAGCTGAATATCCTGATGGGAGAAGAGCCGAACAATCCCGTAGACAGTCTGTACACGATTGACACGGCTTCCGCTCCGGTGCAGATCCTTTCTCTGGAGAATGTACTGCAACGTCGCGCGGATTACGAAAGTACGGAGGTGAATATCATGAAAAGTCAGGCGCAACGCAAAGCGGCTCTTAGCCAGTTCAACCCGCAATTGAATATGTATTTTAGCGGCGGATGGGCTACAGCTACACCTAACCTCGGTTATGACGTTTCTTTCAATCCCATCGTCGGCATTAACCTGAATATACCGATCTTCCGTTGGGGAGCCCGGTTCAAAACAAACCGTCAGCAGAAAGCGTATATCAGCATACAGAAACTGCAACAAAGTTATGTGACGGATAATATCAACGAGGAACTTTCTGCCGCCCTGACCAAACTGACGGAAACGGAATATCAAGTGAAAACCGCCAAAGAGACTATGAGTCTGGCTAATGAAAATCTTGATTTGGTTTCTTTCTCGTATAATGAGGGAAAGGCAAATATGGTGGATGTGCTCTCCGCGCAATTGTCATGGACACAAGCGCACACCAATCTGATTAATGCGTATCTGTCGGAAAAGATGGCGGTAGCGGAATACAGAAAGGTTATCAGTGAATAAATTTAGAAACAAAAGAAACTTGTTCACAAAGCCTTAGTCTTATAAAAGAAATCGTCCTGTTATCACGTAACCGTGAAACAGGACGATTTCTTTTTATATCATAAGGACTACAAAATACCGTTTTGCTTCAAGATATCTTCTATTTCCTTATCTGTGATATTTGCACGTTCTGACTTATCATAAATAGTGAGCAATTTTATCTCTGTATCTATTTCTGTCCAGATTATCGTATAGGTTATCACCCGTGCACCTCCACTTTTACCTTTATTTTTCGAAGTTATCGCTATACGTATTTTACGAAGATTGTTGCCCAAACTGACTCCTTGTTCAGGATTTAATAACAAATCATTTCCAAAATTCCTAAGATCTTCTTTCAACGATTTATACCGTTTTGACAAATGCTTCATTTCCCTTAAAAATTCGAGGGTAACGCTTATTCTATATTTCATTAAGGGCATCATCTAATGACTTAAACTCCAACTTACCCTCCAGATTCAGTTTCAGTTCCTTACACGCCTGATCTAAGCTTGCCAGAATCTCCGCCTTTGTCTGGTAGGGAGCTGCTTCCTCTGCGACAACATTCGTTTGCTCTTCTTCACAACTCAACATCGATTTCACTCTCCGCAGAATAGCGACATCATCCACATCCAGAATCCGCCGAATCAGTTCGTTCTTTTCGGCTTCCAATGACATTGCACTCATACGCTTGCTATTTTTACTGTTATACATTCACACAAAGATAACGCTATCAAACGAATCTTCCAAGTGTGAATGTATAAAAAGTCTTTTTCAGGAAGGAATTATCTTACGCAAGGAAGGAGATCAACACACCCGCAGCTACGGCAGAACCGATTACTCCGGAGATGTTGCTTGCCATGCAATACTGCAATACGTGATTCTTCGGATCGTATTTCAAAGCAATCTCATTGGCTACACGGCTCGCCATCGGAACGGCACTCAAACCAGTGGCGCCGATAAGCGGATTGATTTTCTTCTTCGAGAAGAGATTTACCAGTTTCACAAAGAAAATACCACCGGTTATAGAAAGTGCAAATGCAAGGAATCCACCGATCACAATACCGATTGTTGTCCAGTTGAGGAATGCTTCGGCTGTCATCGTTGCTCCTACGGACAGTCCGAGGAAGATGGTGGCAGCATTCATGATGCTATTGGAAGCGGCATCGAACAAGCGGAATGTGTTGGTTCCGATTTCTTTCACCAAATTACCAAACATCAACATACCCACCAAAGGCACTGCACTTGGCACGAAGAGGGCAACAATAGTAGTTACCACGATCGGGAAGATAATCTTCAATACACGCAGGTTCTTGATTTCAGTCTTCGAAGGGTACTTCTTTTCCTGTTCTTTCATGTTGATGCTCAACTCTTTCTTCGTACAGAACAGTTTCACTACCAGCGGAATAATCACCGGAACGAGCGCCATATACGAATAAGCGGCAATGGCAATCGGGCCCAGCAAATGCGGCGCCAGTTTGATGGTGGTAAAGATGGCTGTCGGACCATCCGCGCCACCGATAATGCCCAGAGAAGCGGCTTCCTGTGGAGTGAATCCCATCAGGATGGCTACCAGCAACACGGTAAAGATACCCAACTGTGCAGCTGCACCGAATATAGAAAGATGCAGATTACGCAACATCGGCCCGAAGTCCGTCAGCGCACCGACACCCATAAAGATGATCGGAGGCAGGAAACCTGTTTTAATCAACATATAGTAGATGAAGTTCATGATTCCCAGTTCGTGGGCAATGTCATGCAAAGGCATTTCCCAGATGTTCTTCAACACTCCGTTTACCATCACCATACCATTTTCGTCGGCCTGAATCACGCCCATATCTCCTCCGGGGAAGTTGGCTAGCAACACACCGAAAGCGATGGGGACAAGCAGCAACGGCTCGTACTGTTTCTTAATACCCAAATAGAGCAGAACGAACGCGATGGCATACATTATCAGGAACTGCGGTTCGGCAATGATATTGCTGAACGCAGTCATGTCATATAAGTTCTCAAATATTTCGTTCATTATCCTATCTTCATTAATACGTCATCTTCTGAAACAGCATCTCCCGGGTTGACACAGATAGCAGTCACTGTACCGCCAAACTCTGCACGGATGGCATTGTAGGTCTTCATCGCTTCTACATAGCAGATTACATCACCTTCTTTCACAGTGTCACCTACTTGCAAAGGAGTTTCCTGCGCACCTTTCACTAAGAAGAACTTGCCTTCCAACGGAGAAAGTACTTCTTTACCCTCTCCTGCCGGAGCAGCGGCAGCACCCGCAGGAGCAGCAGGTAGTTCGGTATCACCGTATGCTACCGTCACACGATAGGCCTGTCCGTCCACTTGTACGGTCAGTGTCTTCGGTTTGGCATCTTCTTCCGGAGATTTATCTTTTTCGGCACGACGTTTGACTACGTCTTCCAGGAAGTCTTCTTTTGCTTTGCCACTCTTGTAAGCCTCATATTGAGCCGGGTGCATAGCATATTCGAAGAGTTCTTCGTCGTCCTGTCCCACTTCCCATTTGTTCTCTTTCATCAGTTTGCGATATTTGTCGAGGGCATCGGGATAGTTATTCTGCGGATCACCTTCAAAGAACTTACGTCCTTCACGTTCTGCCTTTTCAATGATTTCGGGAGCAAGTTTGCCCGGCAGACGTCCGGCTTTACCCAGAATCATATCCCAGATATCATCGGCAATCATTCCCCAACGTTCTTTTCCTTTTTCCATGGCCATCACATTCATCATGGCGAGGTTCTTCACGTATTGGCTGAACGGAGTCACCAATGGAGGATAACCGACACGAGGCCATACGTAAGCTACTTCATCAAAGAGCTTGATGAGCAACTGGTCTTGCGTCATAAACGGCAGATTGTGTTTTGCCTTATATTTATTGATTGATTCCAGATTGGATTCGAGGTCGGCCATCAAACTACCCATCATACCACCGGGAAGTCCGGGAGCAATCAGCAAGGAGTTCATCAGACGGTTTTTCGGGCTGATATACAAGCCGAGGAAGTCGTCCATAAATTCCTGAATCATGCCGCGCACTTTCATGTAGGCTTCCATATTAATTTCGGGCACTTGATATCCGGCGTCTTTCAGCATTGCCTGCACGCTAAGCAAGTCAGCATGGCCTGTTCCCCAGGATAGCGGTTCCATGCCTACGTCGATGTAGTCACAACCGGCTTCGCATACTTCGAGGATGCTTGCCATATTAAATCCGGGACCTGCATGACTGTGATACTGAACGGGGATTTCGGGATGTGCTGCCTTGATATTTGCTACGATCTTACCTAACGATACAGGGCGGCCGATTCCTGCCATGTCTTTGATACAGATTTCGTCTGCTCCCAGTTTGATAAGTTCCAGCGCCATATTGGTGTAGTACTCTACGGTATGGATAGGCGAATGAGTGATGCAAAGCGAGCATTGCGAAATCATGCCTGCTTCCTTTGCGTATGTGATGGAAGGAGCAATGTTACGCACGTCGTTCAATCCGCAGAACGTACGGGTAATGTCTGTTCCTTGCGCTTTCTTTACTTTGTAGAATAATTTGCGGACGTCTGCCGGAACGGGGCTCATACGGAGTCCGTTCAGTGCGCGGTCGAGCATGTGGGTTTGAATACCGGCTTCATGGAACGGTTTTGTCCATTCGCGCACAGCTTTATTCGGGTTTTCACCAAACAATAAATTTACCTGTTCAAAACCTCCGCCGTTTGTTTCTACGCGGGCAAAACAGCCCATTTCAATGATGGCAGGAGCTACCTTTACGAGTTGGTCTACACGAGGTACGTATTTTCCGGCAGATTGCCACATATCTCGGAAAACCAAACTAAACTTTACTTCTCTTTTCATGTCTTTCAGTGATATTCTTTATAGATTTATAATTTTTCTACTTTAGTGATTTTTCCTTTACCTTGTGTCACCACATTTACAGCAGCTGTAATGGCGGCTAAGATGTTTCCCGGAACAGGGGCAGGACCTTGCGATGCTTCCCGCTTCACAGGAACCACTTCTTCAGGAGCATACTTGTTGACTAATGTAATCAACAACTTACCTAAACAAATCACAATCAGCAGAATAACAAACACGGTAGCCATTCCGACCACCATCAGCAGGATCGCTGTTTCGATATTTTCCATATAATAAACTATTAGTATTTTAAGTTGTTCGTCTAAAAAGCGTCCGAAAATACCAAATTTTTATTATAAAATAAATTAAGAAAGGAATATAATGTATAAAAACGTCATTTCTCTGATTGGAAAACTGGGGAAGTTTAATGATTTATGATTTATAATTTATGATTTATAATTTATGATTTAGCGTGCCATCCACATCTAAACTAAATTCCCATTTATCTTATTTACTATCTGCTTCTATTGCATAACCCAAATAGTAAATGGTAAATAGTCCAATAGTAAATCGTCCTATCTATCGTTCCTACAAAAAAAATGTGAGAGAAAGCCCCTCAACTTTCTCTCACACTCTGATAAAACAATTATTAAATAAAAATACTCAATGATAGACCGGTTCAGCCCTTTTCTGGTTTCATACTCTCTTAACCTACTATTAAACTACCAGATAAAACCGGCCTTGTTAAACCTCTCATGCGCCATCACGGCTTTCATTCTTTTAATTAGCGTAGCAGTCTAGTTGAAAAACCCTTTTTTAAGCCAACTAAGTCTGTTTAATCGGAAAAAACAAGCCTCTAAAGCTCATATCACGTCCGATGAGGGAATCTTTCCGGCTTACGTTTGTGGCAGGAATAATTCATCTGCCGCTGTCTATTGTTTGCTTTGAGCCCTAGTTTGCATTTCTAAAACATTGTTTGTTTTGGGTTAAATTTAAATTTTATAAAAAGCATCTATTGTTTGTTTTGAGTTTAGCTTGTAATTCTCTATAAAACATCTATTGTTTGTTCTGAATCCCGGCCTTATTTCTGCCGGATAATTTCTAATTTCTTCTACTACAACATTTAATCTTCTAATCAATTCTACCGTTTTCTTCAAATATCATTAAATAGCTCATCTATTAGAAAGAGAAGCATCTGTTGTTTTTTTACCAAGAAAAAATGAAGAAAATTTGAAGAAAAACAAAAAAGCCTCTTCTGGATAGTCAGAAGAGGCTTTTTTTATTGCAAAATAATTTCTTTCCCTCGAATTTGATAACTGATCCCACACGATCCAAAGACTTTTTCCAGTGTGGCGTTCAGGTCTTTCGTTAAGACCGTCCCGTTGTAGGTCAGCCCCTCGCATTTCTCATGTCCGACGACTGTTACTTCAAATATATGCTCAATATCTGCCACTACATTTATTAGCGGATCGTCTTCATACCCCAACACCTCGGGGAACTCTGATTCTTCCGCCTTTTTTTCTACTGGCACAATCTTGGTTTCATCGCAACGCACACTTTCACCGGCAAGCAATGTACGCTTACCTACGGCAGTCTCAACTTTCACACTTCCTTCCTCACAGTTGACGGTCATCTTCTTTCCTTGCTGATCGATGAGGAATTTCGTTCCCAGTACGGTTACGTCGCCGGCTTCTGTACGGACCGTGAATGTCTTGCCTTTGGTTACGTTAAAAGAGGCTTTACCCAATAGTTGCAATTTGCGCTCCCAAAGCCATGTGATATGATTGTAAGTCAGGCGGGAATTTTCCATCACCTGCACAGTACTGCCATCCGGCAATTCATAGTTCATAGCAGTGTTATCAGTCACCACCTTTTCTTCTGCCAGGAAGTAACCGCCTATCCCCAAAAGAAGGACAACTGCCGCTGCCACTCCCCATGAGAAAGAGAAACTTCTCCCCGCACCTTGCTTTCTTCTCCGGCTTAAGGCGATCTTATGGCTCTCCTCACGTTGCAACTTCAGCTTATCACCTATTTCTTTTTTACGAGAAAAGATTTCGCCAACCAGAGGAAGTTTTCCTTCTTCTAAGTATTTATCTAAAGATTCTGTCCACTTTTCCATATCTCACACCTCAATTAAAAATCCACAAATTAGCTGCTACCAACAACAAGAAAGATTTGCTCATACGCTCCCGCAAACTGGAGATAGCCATATGAGTAGTATTGTAAACCGTACGTGAAGTGAGTCCCATCACCTGGGCTATTTCTTCCGGACTCATCTTCTTATAATACTTAAGATACAATACCTCCCGCTGTTGCTTTGTCAAATTGTTCAGCTCTTTCTGCAAAACTTCCAGCTGTTCTTTTTCCAACTCTGAATGGATAATAGCAGTTTCAATATCGATCTCCAGATCAAACTGATATTCGTTTGTGCCTACTTCATCCAGTGATTTGAATGATCCACTATTCTCTTTTTTCAGTTCGTTCACTATCATGTGTCTCAACGAAACACACAAGTAAGCGGGTATGGATTGAGGTGCCGCGCAAGTTTCTCTTTTCTCAAAGATGTAAACAAACAACGACTGTATCGCCTCGGTCACCAGCGTATCATCACCGGCTATCTTCATGCCATATCCATACAGTAAATCTGCATATTGCTCATAAAGCTGCCGGAATGCCTCTTCATCCCCTTGCTGAATTTTATCCCAGGATAGTGTCTTCATTTCTATTCACTCATTTATATGAGATATGTTTTTCCTTTTTTTACCTGATTTTTTAGTTAAAATCAACGGAATATGTTTTAAAACTCACTTGTAAAGTGGAATTTGATGTGTTTAAAGTCCATCTGCGCCATCTGAAGTACATAACCGGAGTCTGCCAGGAACACATCGCGCCCTTCTCTATCCTTTGCCATATACTGGTATTTACGTTTCTTGAAGGCTTCCAGTTCTGTGGGATCATCGCTTTCTACCCAACAGGCTTTATAAAGACTTACCGGTTCCCAGCGACAGGACGCATTGTATTCATTCAACAAACGGTACTGAATGACCTCAAACTGCAACTGTCCCACCGTACCGATAATCTTACGGCCATTGAACTGATTGACAAACAACTGTGCCACACCTTCATCCATCAACTGGTCAATGCCTTTTGCCAACTGTTTCTGTTTCATCGGGTCGGCATTCTCAATATACTTGAACATCTCCGGTGAGAAACTCGGCAATCCACGGAAATGGAGCATTTCACCTTCTGTCAGCGTATCGCCAATCTTAAAAGTACCATTATCCGGTAAACCAATAATATCTCCTGCATAAGCTTCATCAATCGTTGTTTTACGCTGTGCCATAAACTGGGTAGGCGACGAAAAACGCATGGTCTTTCCATGACGGACGTGTGTATATGGAGCATTGCGAACAAACTTACCGGAACAAATCTTACAGAATGCCACACAAGAACGATGGTTGGGATCAATGTTGGCGGTTATCTTAAAGATGAATCCGGTAAATTTCGGTTCGTCAGGTTTCACTTCACGCTCTTCTGCCTGTACAGGACGAGGGCTGGGAGCTATCTCTACGAAACAGTTCAGCAACTCTTGCACACCGAAGTTGTTCAGCGCTGATCCAAAGAATACAGGCGCACAGTCTCCTGCCAAATAGGATTCAGAATCAAATTCCGGATAAACACCCTCAATCAGTTCCAAATCGCCACGCAGTTTGTCTGCCAACGACTTGCCAATCTGCTGATCCAGTTCTTCCGAATGAATATCGACTGCCACTTTCTCTGTTACCATCTGTTTGGATGGCTGATACAAGTCCAGTTTCTGTTCATAGATATTGTATACCCCTTTAAAACGTGCTCCCTGCTCTATCGGCCAGGACAAGGGACGAACCTGAATCATCAGTTCTTCTTCAAGTTCATCAAGCAAATCGAACGGATCTTTTCCTTCACGGTCCATTTTGTTGACGAAGATTATTACCGGAGTCTTTCTCATACGGCACACCTCCATCAGTTTACGTGTCTGCGTTTCCACACCTTTCGCACCGTCTACAACGATGATAACACTGTCTACAGCTGTCAGTGTGCGATATGTATCTTCGGCAAAGTCCTGGTGACCGGGAGTATCGAGAATGTTAATCTTATAGTCCCGATAGTCGAATTCCATCACGGAAGTCGTTACCGAAATACCACGTTGTTTCTCGATTTCCATCCAGTCGGACGTAGCCGTCTTTTTAATCTTATTACTCTTTACAGCACCTGCTACCTGTATCTGACCACCGAAAAGCAATAGCTTTTCCGTCAATGATGTCTTACCGGCATCCGGATGCGCAATAATGGCGAACGTTCGCCGTCTCAAAATTTCTGTATTATCTGCCATAGTTATTAAATTGAGAATTGAAAATTGGAAATTAAAAAATGATACTCAAAGTGGTTTCTTTTTTATTTCTCAACTCTCAATTTTTAATTTCCAATTTCTCCAGGCATCGTTGGAGACTTTCCTCCCAATGGGGGATTTCGATGCCAAATGTTGTTTTTATTTTTGTTTTATCAAGTACAGAGTATGCCGGACGGTTGGCCTTTGCAGGATATTCGGCTGTATGCAGAGGTTTCACTTTGCAGGAGGTTATTCCTGCCAAGCGATGAATAGCCACTGTGAAATCATACCAGGAACAAACGCCTTCATTGCTGAAATGGTAGATGCCGCGGACTATACCTTTATTTATAATGGTATAGATGGCACGTGCCAGGTCATTAGCATAAGTCGGGGTTCCGATCTGGTCGAAAACAACTCCCAGACTGTCACGCTCTTTTCCAAGACGGATCATTGTCTTCACAAAATTATTGCCGAAAGTGGAATAAAGCCATGCAGTACGGATTACGACTGCTTTCTCGCAATAATTCATCACGTCATATTCTCCTTCCAGTTTGGTGGTGCCGTATACGGAGTCCGGACAAGGGTCGCAATCCTCCGTATACGGAGTGTGTGCAGTACCGTCAAAGACATAATCGGTAGATACCTGTATCATGGCGGCTCCGTTGAATTGTGCCGCACTTGCCAATTGTTTCGGTGCTTCGCAATTCAATTGATAGGCTAGTTCCGAATTATCTTCCGCTTTATCTACGGCCGTATATGCGGCACAGTTCACGACAAGCTCAATCCGCTTCTCTGCGATATAAGCCCAAACGGCTTGCTTGTCACAGATGTTAAGCTCCTCTACATCCGTGAAATAATACGTATGTTGCGGGTTCTCTTTTGCAAGCACCTGCATCTCATTGCCAAGCTGACCGTTGGCACCCGTTACCAAAATTC
>OGYW01000724.1_pt1 | contig 31164 bp, 37 predicted proteins | sample 1576621 | NCBI WGS metagenome assembly OGYW01 (sample SAMEA3541528, study PRJEB24748) | human gut metagenome | biome: human gut; feature: human-associated habitat; material: faeces | place: China | collected 2012 | reverse complement strand
GTTGCTTTAGTGACGAATCCTGCTCCTTGGCGTAGCAGTAAAATAGGCACGAAATAGAGCGATTGGGCTGAAGGAATTCAGCCCAATCGCTTTTTGTTTACAAAAATAATCAGTTTCGTTCCGTTTATCAACGCGAAAATACTATTCGTGACCAAAATAGCTTTGATGGTTACAAAAGGGGTATAAAACTCCTGATCATTTGCTAGTATCGCTTTAACTTACCCAGATTAGGTATCACGCGTTACGGTCGTGTCCCTTTGGATCGCTGGTTTAAATCGTCTGTTACACGCGGCCGTGAATTGTAATACGGCTTTTACATACAGGAAATGGAAATGGCGCTCTTTTCTTTCTTGAAAAGAGGGAGCCAAGTTTTTGCTCGGGGGGGCATATGTATAACGTAGCTATTCTTGAAGCCAATCAAAACCATGCGAACATGCTTAAAGCATTGATTGAGAGAAGTCAGTATCAAGAAGTACTCGATATCGTGCAGTGTCCCTCTATTATTGAATTAGCTAAATTTTTATCCGATGGCAACGTTGCTAGTATGTTGTTTGTAGATGTATGGATGGGGGGAACCTCGTAAGCTTTCAAGAAAGAACTCCGTTCCTAAAGGTGTTGAAATCGTAGAAAAGTATCGTCGCTATTTTTCTCGCTCTCAGGTAATTTATATGTCCGAGCTTGAGTACTATACGTCCCTTATCTACGAAACAGAGCATACATTCTTTTTGCCTAAGCCTTTTGTTCAACAAGATGTCAATATGGCCCTAGCTTGCGCTTTGGGTAATTTGTCGGGCAATAATAACAATAGCCTGCCAGTAAAAATTGGTACTTCAATTCGATTGATCAAGTATGCCGATATTCTCTACATTGAAAGCCAGCGTAGAAAGTTGCGCATCCATACTGCCAATGAAAAAATCGATATTTATGGCTCCCTAAGCTCGACGGCGGCATCTTTGCCTGATCAATTCGTTCAATGCCATAAAAGCTTTATTGTGAATTTGGATTATGCTGTTGAGCTACAAAAGGACTACTTTGTTATGGTCACGGGCGATAAAATTGCAGTTAGCCAAACAAGACGCAAAGAAGCACGTCGTCGATTCTTAAACCATCTTTCGGTTGATTTTAAATAACTTCGTTCTGCTGGCTTCGGGTAACTGTTTTTATGCAGTTTCAACCAATCGCTTTTACCGGATTCAACCAACCGTGTTTGTCGGGTACAACCAACCGTGTTTGTCGGGTACAACCAACCGCGTTTGTCGGGTTCAGCCAACCACGTTCACCGGCTTCAACCAACTGCGTTCGATTAATTTCCGATATCTGTGCAAATTACGTGAAAAAGTTTGTCTAATTCTCAAAAGAGATTCTAAATAATATGTTCTATCAGGCATGATTGTAAATCTAGGAATGGACACGCCCGGGTGCGTGGCGTTTGACAAGGTATATACCCGGTGATAAAGTTCATCTTCGCGTCTCCCCGTGAGGCGTGTGTTTTCGCGTGCGTAACTGCAGAACGCACTCGGAAAACGTGAAAAGGCATGTAGAAACTAATAAAGAAAAGGAGTTGAGTCTTGCCTACTATTAATCAGTTGGTCCGTAAGGGCCGCGCCAAGCAGGTCGACAAGAAAAAGACCCCGGCGCTTAAGGGCAACCCGCAAAAGCGCGGCGTGTGCACTCGTGTTTACACTACTACCCCTAAGAAGCCTAATTCTGCACTTCGTAAGGTAGCTCGTGTTCGTCTTGTTAATGGCATGGAAGTAACCGCTTACATTCCAGGTATTGGTCACAACCTTCAGGAGCACTCCATGGTTCTGCTTCGTGGCGGTCGTGTAAGGGACCTTCCTGGTGTTCGTTATAAGATCATTCGTGCTGCTCTTGACTGCGCAGCAGTTGATGGTCGTGCACAGGCTCGTAGCCGTTACGGTGCTAAAAAGCCTAAGAAGTAAGTAAACCCGCGATTACCGCGATTTAAGTAGTCGTTTAAACCGAAAGGAAGATATATGCCGCGTCGTGCAGCAGCAGTCCGCCGCGAAGTGCAGCCGGACGCTCGATTCAACAACCGCTTGGTCACGCAGCTGATCAACAAGGTGTTGTTAGACGGCAAGAAGTCCGTCGCTGAAGGCATTGTTTACGGTGCTTTCGATATCGTTGCTGAAAAGACCGGTCAGGATGCTCTGACTGTCTTCAAGAAGGCAATGGACAATATTCGCCCTACGCTTGAGGTAAAGCCTAAGCGTGTTGGTGGTGCTACCTATCAGGTACCTATGGAGGTTAACTCTCGCCGCGCAACTACGCTTGCTATCCGCTGGATGGTTGACTTCTCCCGCAAGCGCAAGGAAAACACCATGAAAGAACGCCTCGCAGCTGAAATCATGGATGCAGCAGAGAATACTGGCGCTTCCATCAAGAAGCGTGAAGACCTCTATAAGATGGCAGAATCCAACCGTGCGTTCTCGCACTATCGCTGGTAAGGAGGAGTGGACTAGATATGGCAAAGACATCTCTTGACCACACTCGTAACTTCGGCATCATGGCTCACATCGATGCTGGTAAGACCACTACCACCGAACGTATTCTGTACTACACCGGTAAGACCCACAAAATTGGTGAGGTTCATGACGGTGCAGCTACCATGGACTGGATGGTTCAGGAACAGGAGCGTGGCGTAACCATTACCGCTGCAGCTACCACCTGCTTCTGGAAGAAGGATGGCGAAGAATATCGCTTCCAGATTATCGACACACCCGGCCACGTTGACTTCACCGCTGAAGTTGAACGTTCCTTGCGTGTTCTTGACGGCACCGTAGCAGTATTTGACGCTGTTGCTGGTGTTCAGCCTCAGTCTGAAACCGTATGGCGTCAGGCAGAGCGCTATGGTGTACCTCGTATCGCATTCATCAATAAGTATGACCGCGTAGGTGCAGACTTCTTCCACGCAATTCAGACCATGCGTGATCGTCTGGACGCTAAGGCAGTTGCAGCTCAGCTTCCAATGGGCGCTGAAGACAACTTCTGGGGCGTTGTAGACTTGGTAACCATGACTGCATGGGACTTCAAGGCAGACGATAAGGGTATGACCTATCCAGAGCCTATGGATGAAATCCCTGCTGAATTTAAGGAAGATGCTGAAATCTATCATCAGGAACTTCTCGAAGCAGCAGCTGACTGTGACGACGACCTGATGGAAAAAGTTCTCATGGAAGAAGAAGTTTCTGTTGAGGAACTCAAAGCAGCTATCCGCAAGGGTGTTATCAACTGCCAGATCAACCCTGTATTTGTAGGCTCTGCTTACAAGAACAAGGGTGTTCAGGAACTTTTGGATGCAGTTGTAGATTATCTGCCTGCTCCTGGCGATGTTCCTGCAATTAAGGGTACCAACCCAGAGACTGGTGAAGAGGACGAACGTCCTGCAGATCCTAAGGCTCCTTTTGCAGCACTCGCATTCAAGATCATGACCGACCCATTTGTTGGTAAGCTCACTTACTTGCGTGTATATTCTGGCTCTCTTGAATCTGGTTCTTATGTACATAATGCAACTAAGGACAAGAAGGAACGTATTGGTCGTTTGCTCCAGATGCACTCCAACAATCGTATCGATATCGATAAGTGCTCCGCTGGCGACATTGTTGCAGTTGTAGGTTTGAAGAACACCACCACTGGTGACACCCTCTGCGACGAAAACGCTCCTATCATTCTTGAGTCCATGCAGTTCGCTGATCCTGTTATTGACATTGCTGTTGAGCCTAAGACCAAGGCAGAGCAGGACAAGATGAGCTTGGCATTGCAGAAGCTTGCTGAAGAAGACCCAACCTTCCGAGTTTCTACGAACCACGAAACTGGTCAGACTATTATTGCTGGTATGGGTGAGCTTCACCTTGAAATTATTATCGACCGTCTGCTTCGCGAATTTAAGGTTGAAGCAAACGTTGGTAAGCCTCAGGTTGCTTATCGTGAACGTCCTGGTCATGAAGTTCTCAATGCTGAAGGCAAGTTCGTTCGTCAGTCTGGTGGTCGTGGTCAGTATGGTCATGCGATCATCAATATGTATCCTCAGGAGCCTGGCAAGGGTTACGAATTTGAGAACAAGATCGTTGGCGGTGTTGTTCCTAAGGAATACATCCCTGCAGTTGACAAGGGTATTCAGGAAGCTCTTAACTCTGGTGTTTTGGCAGGTTACCCTGTTGAGGACATTCGCGTAGAACTGATTGACGGTTCTTATCACGATGTTGACTCTTCTGAAGCTGCATTTAAGGTTGCTGGTTCTATGGCAATTAAGGATGCTTTGAAGAAGTCTGATCCCGTAATCCTCGAGCCGGTTATGGCAGTAGAGGTTGAAACCCCTGAAGAGTACACCGGTTTTGTAATGGGTGACATTCCTAGCCGTCGTGGCATTATTCAGGGCCAGGATCAGCGTGGTAGTGCAGTAAGCATTACTGCAAAGGTTCCACTGAGTCAGATGTTTGGTTATGCAACCGACCTGCGTAGTGGTACCCAGGGTCGTGCAACCTATACCATGCAGTTCGACTCTTATGAGCCTGTTCCTAAGAATGTGGCAGACGAGATTATCAGCAAGGCTGGTGGAAACGCTTAAGCCTTAGGGCTTAAGTTCCACCGCTTACAATGGAGGTTAAAGTGGCTAAAGAGAATATCCGCATCCGCTTGAAGGGTTACGATCACGAGATCGTGGATCAGTCCACTAAGTTGATCGTAGACACCGCACAGAAGACGGGTGCTAAGGTTTCCGGTCCTATTCCGCTGCCGACCGAACGCAACCTTTACTGCGTTGTAAAAGGCCCGCACGTAAACAAGGACTCTCGCGAGCAGTTTGAAATGCGCACTCATAAGCGTTTGATTGACATCCTTGATCCAACCCCTTCTACGGTTGATTCTTTGATGCGTCTCGATCTTCCTGCTGGCGTTGACATTGAGATCAAGCTGTAGGGGAGTGTGATACTAGATGATTAACGCTATCTACGGTAAGAAAATCGGCATGACCCAGCTCTTCGACGAAGACGGCAAGGTCATTCCTGTAACTGTTATTGAAGCTGCTCCTAACAAGGTATGCCAGGTAAAGACCACTGCTACCGACGGCTACGAAGCTGTTCAGCTTGGTTTTGGTACCATCAAAGAGCAGAAGGTAAACAAGCCTATGGCTGGTCACTTCGCAAAGCAGGGCGTTGAGCCTGTTCGCTATCTTCGCGAGGTACGCGTTGCTGATGCTGCTGAGCACACCGTTGGTGAAGAAGTTACCGTTGCTAACTTTGCTGAGGTAAAGAAGGTTGACGTAACTGGTACTTCTAAGGGTAAGGGCTTTGCTGGTGTTATGCGTCGCTATGGCTTTGGCGGTGGCCCTGGTGGACACGGTGCTCACTTCCATCGCGCTCCCGGTTCTGTAGGCCAGTGCGCTTATCCTTCCCGTGTATTCAAGGGTGTACGCCTTCCTGGTCACATGGGTTGCGATACCGTAACGACCAAGAACCTTGAAGTTGTCCGCGTTGATGAAGATATGAACCTCATTATGCTCAAGGGCGCTGTTCCTGGCGGCAAAAACGGCGTGGTTCGTATTCGCATGGCTTAGAAACGATGCGAAGGAGTTTATAGATTATGGCAAGTATTGAAGTAAAAGACGCCAGCGGTAAGAAGGTATCCGATACCGAACTTTCCGCAGCTGTCTTTGGTATTGAGCCTAACGTGCATGTAATGCACGAAGTGGTTCGTTCCCAGCGCGCTGCTCGTCGTGCTGGTACCCATGACACCTTGACTCGTGGTCAGGTTCGTGGTGGCGGCAAGAAGCCTTGGCGCCAGAAGGGTACTGGTCGTGCTCGTCAGGGTACGATTCGTGCTCCACAATGGGCAGGCGGCGGTACCGTATTCGGTCCTCATCCTCGCTCTTATGCATTTAAGGTACCTGCAAAGGTTGTAAAGCTGGCTATGCGTTCTGCTCTGTCTGCTAAGCTTGCTGATGGCGAGCTTGTCGTAGTTGATTCTCTGACTTTCGAGAAGCCTTCTACCAAGCAGGCAGTTGAGGTTTTGAAGAACCTTGGTCTTACTGGTCGTGTAACCCTCGTTGTTGGTGACGAAGACGTAAACACTTATCTGTCTTTCCGTAACCTTCCTCAGGTTCGCACCATTGGTATTTCCGAGGCAAACACGCTTGACTTCATTGACAACAAGGCTCTCGTATTCACGAGCGCTGCTTTGACCCGCATCGAGGAGGTGCTTGCATAATGAAGGATCCACGCGAAGTTATCATTCGTCCGATCATTTCGGAGAGCACCTACATGCGCATGGAGGACAACGTTTACACCTTCGAAGTAGCTAAAACTGCTAACAAGGTAGAGATTGCTCAGGCTATCGAGGCTATTTTCGACGTAAAGGTTGTTAAGGTTAACACCGCAAACGTAAAGTCCAAGCCAAAGCGTGTACGTTTCCAGGCTGGCAAGACCCGCACTTGGAAGAAGGCTATGGTTACCTTGGCTGATGGCGATTCCATCGAGATTTTCGCTGCACAGGATTAGTTTTAGGTAATGGCGACTGGCTAGTGGCTGGCCTTGCCTTGCCTGACCTAGCTAAGCCTGGTTTGCCTGGTTTGCCTAGTTTGCCTAGTTTGCCTAGTTTGCCTAGTTTGGTCTGGCTTGCCTGGCAGTAGGTAACAACAGCCAATATGAGCCAAAGCCTTGTAGCTCGAACAAACCAAAGCATAGCTTGAGCGCATCAAAACTCATAGTTTGAACGCGCCAAAGTATAGCTCGGTTAGACTCAAACCCCCGTTGGATGCTTCCAGCGGGGGTTTGCTCTTTTTGGTGTCGTTTTTGGATGAAAATCTACGTTTGTTACTAGATTTAGTCAGGGATACTTAGAATTAATTGATTAGTTAGATTTTTAATGACATCAATGGTCAATTATTCGTAATGAAAGATTTAACGTGTGGAAATCGGTTTAGTTTTGAACGAGGCATTCGCTTTGTTAGGTAACATTCGTTCATTTTCTGCCAAAAACAATGTCCTGTTTTTACAAAACTAATTTGGGAAAGAATTAGAGAGTAGTTCTTTGCGTAGTTTGGTTTGATTTGTTCGAAATCCGCGTGGAAGTCTAATTCGATGATTAAGTTCTTTTGCAATTAGCGTAGCAGTCTGTTCAAATTCGTAGCGATTTAGTACTTGCTTTTTGGTGATAGTAATTACTTTGTGTCCGTTAAGATCCAGCAGATTTGCTCGTTGAATATCTTTGTTGATGGAAATTCGATTTGAGTGAAATTGGTCGCTATCGTATTCGGCGATTACACTTTCTTTTTTCCAATACAAATCAGCAATAAAGAAATGATGTGATGTGATTTTTTTAACGGAATGTCTGAGTTGAATTTTCTGGTTTAGCTCAGGAAAGGGAATACCGTAGCCGCCTAGCTTATAAGGAAGACACAATAAGAGGGTGCATGCTGTTTCCATTGGCGAAGCTGAATTGTCGCGTATGAATTTTAGCGAATACAGTGCTTTTCTTGATCCGAAAATCTTTGGGTTGTATTGAATAAAATCTCTGAGATCTTTACAAGAGGTAATGGTTTGAAAGTTGTTCGATTTGTTGTATTGAACTTTTTCGTTATCGAAAGAAGTTCCGCATAATTTGTATCCAAGTTTTAGTAATTCAAAAATCGTGCTTTCTGTTGCATAGTGGACGAATGTTAGTTCAGGGGAAGTTATATAAACATCATTGAACAAATGGATAAGGTGTCCTTTTGGTAAAGCATTCGAATGATAATGTACGACTACATTTTTACCAACACCCCTAGATAACGAATTGGAATTAATTGAATTTTCTTTTGGTCTTAGGACATGTATGCAATTCTTTGAGTCGACAAGGTTGTCTACAAAGTGACTGATTTCTATCAAGGTTTTTGTAGTGGTTTTAAAAGAACTAAAGGGCGCGAAACGTATCCTTGAATTCCGAATTTTAAAACCTTTAGATTGCAATAGATATTCTGGAGCATGATAGCTCCAAAACTTTGCTGCGCTGTTATATGAAATCGTTATTCCCTTCATATCTCTAGAGTAGAAGAAAAAATTCACATAAAAGAGAACTTTTGAGCACAGTTAGTGCACATGAGAACCACTCAAATCACTCGTATATGAGGACGAAATGAGCAAGGTGTGAGAAAGATGTGAGGAAGGTGCGAGGTAGGCACGAATAAGGTGTGAGAGCGCAAGAAAGTGCACGAAGACTTGAGAAAACGCGAGGGAGACTCGAGAAGGCGTAAGAAAGCAAGAAAGCGCCGGAGGCTTCGAGAAAGCAAGAAAGCGGAAGAATCGAGGGACACGGAGGATGCGCACGAGAACCGAGAGAAGTGATAGCGCAGTTATAGAATTCAGATCAAGACTCCTAGTTGTTCTGTGCTGCTAAAAGCTCTAAAAGAAGCTGAACACGTGTTCCCAAGAAATAGGTTGTAGTGTCTAAGAAATCGCGAATGGAATCTCCAGGAAGGATAAAGGGCTCAATAAGTTCATTCGATTCGGGATGGGCGTCTCCTGCTTTTTCTACTTTTGCAAATACGACAAGTACATTTTCGTCAGTCATGCCAACTGAAGAAAATCCAGGTTGAGCTAAGGCTCTAATAGGCAGATCGACATCTTTTCTAAGGCAGTACCCCGTTTCTTCGCGAAGCTCACGATCGACGGTGGTTGATATGTCTTCGCCCTCATCAATAAGTCCTGCGGGGAATGCTACAAATACGCCATTAATGGGGTAGCGGAATTCTTTAATCATTAAATAGCTGCCGTCAGGGAGTTCGGGAACGATGCATACAGCATCGCAGTTTTTAATGCGCGTTTCTAGTGTTGAGGCTAAAGCAGTTTGGGATTCGTTTTGGCCACAGTAACCAGAAGAACTCTGCGCATTGTTTAAAAGTTCGTCTCGATATGCTTCAAGTGATTTTCTAGAAGCGCTTTCATAGGTGTAGAGCGATCCGTCGGGCTTTTCGTAAGTAAGGACATACTTTTTGATCCAGCCATCGCTTACTTGCTCTACTTTAACGAGCTTAGGCAAGTTGTCTTCAAATTGAGCGGAAGAAATTCCATCCATGGTTCATCCTTTGCAGATTGAAAATAAAATGCTGCTTGAGAAGAGCTACGTGAAAGCTCGCTAAAGCTACGTAAATTAGTCTACCGCAAGAAAAGATTGATTCGGAAAGAGTATATTTAGAGCAGTGAAAGGAAACGGTGATCGACTGTGTTTCAAGATATTGAACCGCACTCTTTTTGTAACGATTTTGCATGGGCAGAACCCGAGTCTTCGGATCGAATTCTAATTTATAGAGGGAGCAGTGTTCTGGTTGCAAAAAGCTCAGAAGGCACGCTTCATTTTCCTAGCTATGGTGCTCTGCGCAAAGCAAAAGTAATAGGTGAATCTTGCAACTCGCAGTCGGAAGCGTTTAATATTCCGCTGCGTTTAGATGGGCAAAAACCCTCAGCGCTGCTTCTTTTTACTGTTGGAGAGACGGCATATTTTCGTTGCGAAATTGACGATGAAGCACTGGAAGAATTCTTGAGCGGTAAACAAGACGAAGCGCAGATTAAAAGTCAGAACGAAGTGCAGAATGAAGCCAAAGTAGAAGCACAGGCTGTTAAGCAAGATGAAGAGCAGTCCGAAATAAGCAACGAAGCACAGTCTGAAATAGGTGCAGAAACACGGTCTGAAGCTCAAACAGAAGCCCAGCCAGAACAGCAATCGCAGCTAAGCTATGAATTTATTCCCATTGCTCAATTGCGCAACTATCAGCCAAAACATCGCGTTTTTGCGGGAATGGTTGGTTATGAGTATCACGCATGGTATGACATGCATCATTTCTGTGGACGATGTGGCTCGAAAATGCAACATGGAATTGTCGAACGAATGTTGCAATGTCCTGAATGTGGCTGCATGGAGTTTTCGCGGCTGTTCCCTGCGGTCATTATCGGTATCGTGGATAGGCAACGCAATAAAGTATTGGTTTCTCGCTATGCGGGTCGTCAATACAAGAGCTATGCGCTTATAGCGGGCTTTTGTGAAATGGGTGAAACGGTCGAGCAGACCGTTCATCGCGAGGTAATGGAAGAGGTTGGCTTAAAGGTGACAAATCTTCGCTATTACAAAAGTCAGCCGTGGCCTCCTTCTTCATCGCTTCTTTTTGGCTTCTTTTGTGATCTTGACGGCGAGAGCTCTATCACGCTTGATGATCACGAACTCGAAGAAGCCGAGTGGCTCTCTCGTGAAGATTTACCTGATGACGAAGACTACTCGTTAACGCGCGAGATGATGGGCGTGTTGCGAAAGGGAGAAGAAACAAAGTATCCCCTTGCTATTTATCGATGATTATAGTGTCGGTCTTTGGCAAATGTCAGGTTTTGGAAAGTGCTGGTCTTTGGTAATTATCAGGTTTTGGAAAGTGTCAGGTTTGGTAAATGTTAGGCTTTGGCAATACTACTTCAGTAAGAGAGTAAGGGCTAAGGCATGTGGGGGATTGCGGTTATAGTGGCAGCCTGCTGTTTAGCGTTCGGCGCGGTTGATGCTGCGGCGAAAATGCGTGAAAAGAAACAGGTAGCTTCAAATTCAGAATCTGATGCTGAATCAGCTCTTACAACCCTTAAGCAAGAACACGAACAAACGCTGAGCTGCACTCAGAACGCAAACCAACAAGTACAGAGGAGTAATGATGACTAATGTTCTCTTTTTAGAATATCCAAAATGTACAACCTGTAAAAAAGCGAAGAAATGGCTTGACGATCATGGGGTCAACTACGAGGATCGCCATATTGTGGAAGATAATCCAACCGCGGAAGAACTTAAAGCCTGGCACGAAAGAAGCGAACTTCCACTACGTCGTTTCTTTAATACAAGTGGCATGCTCTACCGTGAACTTGGAATTAAAAAACGCTTTGAAGAAGGCATGACCGACGAAGAGGCTTTTGATCTTCTTGCGACTAATGGCATGTTGGTAAAGCGCCCTCTTATTGTTGGAAAAGATTTTGTTTTGGTGGGGTTTAAGGAAGCGCAATGGGAAGAGGTTCTTCTGTAGTCGGTATTATTTGTCGCTTACGTGTAGGTATATAAATCATCGTCTTTCTTGATGGCGAAAAGTTTGCTCATAACTGAATAATTGGCATAGGGATTTATGGTTCACGGCGCATCAGTATTAACTGGTGGGCCGTTTTTGTGAGCTGCTTTTCTATACGTCTGTTCTGTCTGCTCTGTAGACCTTATATTGTTTGTCTTCGAATCAGTATTTCACTGTTCTCTTAATGCCTCTCCCTGCAAAGCACGGATTATGAGGATCCTCTTAAATAAAGAAAAAATAGTCGTTTCTTGTATTTGCAAGAAACGTTGCGTAACCTAAGCTAGTATTTAGAAATGAACCGTAACAACATTAAAAACAAACTGCACGGATCATGAAAAATCGATAAGGGTGACTGCTCGAGCAGAGCAATTCGCTTGTGAAAGGAGCAAGGATGACCGAAGGAAAGATGTCCCGCCGCAATTTTTTAAAGGGAGCCGCAGTTGCTTCGGCTGCTGTTGTTTTTGCGCCCTTGTTTTCTGCTTGTAGCGCACAAGGGGATGGCGACGAATCGCAAGATACTGCTCAGGCAACTTCTCAACAAGTCACTAACGAAGCTTCCATTGCCGAAAGCGGAGTGTTGGTAGCTTATTTCTCTGCTACGGGAAATACCAGGTCGGTAGCAAAAACAATCACTCATTACACTGACGCAGACATGTTTGAAATCACTCCTGCCGAACTCTATTCAGAAGAAGATCTTGATTACAACGACGAAGAAAGTCGAGTCAGTCAAGAACGTGCTAATGGTGTATCTACTGTTGAATTAGTGGAGACAACTCCGTCTGGTTTTAGTGAGTATTCAACAGTATTTATTGGTTACCCAATTTGGTGGGGAGATGCTTCATGGGTAGTTAATAATTTTGTGACAAATAACAACTTCGAGGGTAAAACAGTTATTCCGTTTTGCACCTCGGCTTCTTCTCCTATGGGTTCAAGCGGAAATAATTTGGCAGCTTTGGCAGATTCAGGAGAATGGCTTGAGGGTATGCGTTTTGATGGCATCAATGCAGATGAGTCAGAGATACAAAGCTGGATAAGTGAACTCGGACTCCAAGAATAAGTGTATTGTGATTGCTGAATATGCAGGAGAAAAGATGAAAATAGTCGTGTTACAAGGAAGTCCTAATTTGGATGGATCCACGGCAATGATGGTAGATGAGTTTATTAAAGGAGCTCAAAGTGTAGGGCACACGGTAGTCCGTATTGATGTGGACCGAGCAAACGTTAATCCGTGTACAGGATGTGTGCGTTGTGGGTATGAGGGGCCTTGCATTCAGCATGACGGAATGGATGCAGTGCGCGAAGATATCTTAGCTTCAGATATGGTGGCATTTGCGACTCCGCTCTACTACTACAGTATGTCTTCTCAGCTTAAGACTGTGCTCGATCGATTCTGTTCCGCAAATTTTAGTATCACATCAAAACGCATGAAGTGCGCATTATTAACTGTAGCCTGGAATTCTGATGATTGGACATTTGATTCGCTTGTGTCTCATTATCAAACGATAGTCCGCTATTTAAGTATGCAAGACCAAGGAATGGTGTTGGGGTATGGTTGCGGAACTCCTGGCATGACAAAACATTCGCCGCACCTGAGAGAGGCGTATGAACTAGGCGCGTCTTTATAAACTTTTACTCTGAAGTGGAGTTAATGGGAGAGTTCGCCAAGGAATGTCAGTAAATAGTAATGAACGTAGAGCTGGATTAAAAGGCAATGCAACAGTAGAGCCCGCAAAAGCGGGCTCTTTGCGTCTTGTGGCGAGGTATGCTCTTCTGATGCGGCGGACTCGCGATGCGAACGTTTTGCAATACGAGGGCTTTTGCGATGCGAACACCATTGCCCTAAATCCTGCTTCGACTTCCGATGATATTAGCGATGATCTGGCCCGAAAGACACTTCATCAAGTGATACAGGTGCGTCACCGTCAAAACAGTGCACGTAATTCTTTTCTTCGAACGCATGGATATCGTCAGCACTGTAACCCAACTCTTCCAAAACGGAAGCGGTGTCGTAGCCAAGTGGTTTAGCGCGAGTAATTTCAGGGTCGCCCACAGAAGCCATGCGAACAGGGCTGGTAGTAATGCAGTGATCGCCAATGCTGTCGTAGTGAATAGGACGCAAAATATCATTTGCGTAGGCTTCTTCGTCACTCATGACGTCTTCCATTGTGTTGCAACGAGCGTAAGGAACATCCTTTTCAATAAAGAGTGCTTCCCAGTACTGCCAATCGTGCTGAGCAAAGGCATCGCCAATAAGCTTTACGACGGTTGCTACTTCTCCTGTTTCGTTAATTTTGGCGCAGTTGGTGTAGCGTTCGTCTTCTGCGTATTCGGGCAGGCCGATCAAACGCATAACAAAGGGATACCATGCATCGTAGGATCCGTAGCAAATAAGGAACCAAACACCATCTTTGGTGCGATAACAATTATTTGTAGGGCAGGTTGCCATATTTCGATTCTTTGGATAAGGAACGCCAAAAGGTTGAGAAACAACGGCAACTTGCATTGCCCATAAAGCCATATGGTGTAAATTGACCGTAACCAAGTCGCCTACACCAGTTTGTTCTGCACGCCAAAGGGCGCTCATAAGACCCATACCAAGAGCGATGCTGGCATTCCAGTCACCAAAAGCAGCAGGCATATTACCAGGCATAAAGTGCTCACCTGCTTGAGGGATAGACATCAGCAATCCTCCGCGTGCAGAGTAACAAGTGGCATCGAAACCCTTGGCATCTTTCATGGGGCCACGCTCACCATAGCCGCGCATTTGACCATAAACAAGCTTGGGGAATTTTTCGTGAAGGGATTCATAATCAAATCCAAGGCGCTTTAAGCTTGGAGTACGCAGGCTCGTTACGAAAATATGAGCCTTTTCAATCAGTTTCAAGGCAATTTCGCGTCCACCTTCGCTTCGGACATCGAGCGATAAGAACTTTTTGTTGGCATTGCTCATGTCGAAAGCAGGATTATCCATGCCAAGTTCAGGCATACCGAATCCTGGCCCATCAAGACGGTGCAAGTTACCAGAGAGCGTTTCGATTTTATATACGGTGGCGCCGAGTTCTCCTAACATACGAGGGCAGGCAGGCATGGCAACATAATCGCCTAGTTCTACGACCACCAAACCTTCAAGTCCCTTAGGAAGAGTAGACTCATTGCTTTGATTGTTGATTTGAGTATCCATTAACCCTCCAAGATACGTATGTAATATCACTTTTCTGCTTTATGAAGAGAAGTGCTCCTAGTAAACGTCCTCAGCATTTACTTGCCATGTTTTGCGTCAATGCTTCTACGTTAAAAATCATCACGCTCTAGTTTAAAAGAACTCGATATAAGTTGGGTTTACGTTTGCAGAAAAAATAGCGCAGGATTTGATGGGGCGGAGGGATTGTAACTGGATTTGATGGGGTAGAGTGGGCCTTGATGGGCGAGAGTGAATTGCTGCAGGTTTTAATGGATGGAGCGAATGCGCTGATTGGAGATAATAAGCACCTGGGCAAAAAATAAGAGCCCCGAAGGGCTCTTATCGTGTTATCCCGAATTAGCGTACAAACGGATGGCTTTAGGATGGCTTTAAGGTTGCGAGGCAAGACTCTTGAAGTTCTTGAAGCTTCGGAGGCATTGGATGTTTTAGATATGCCAGATATCCCAGATACTTCAGATACTTCAGGCGTCTCAGTAGCCCCAACCAATAAAACTACTCGTTTGCAGCTGCGGTTTCAGTAGCAACCTTTTCAGTTTCAGCGGTTTTCCACACAGGAGAATCTTTACCAGGTTTGAAGTCGATACCAGCCTTGCGGCGCTCTTTGTAGTCTGCTGTAGCGGAGAACAATGCGTCGGAAGAAGAGTTGATGGCGGTTTCGACGGAGTCTTGAATTACGCCAATAACAACCGATACCTACAACCTGCATTGCGATGTCGTTGCTGATACCGAAAAGCGAACAGCACAAAGGAATAAGCATCAAAGAACCACCAGCAACGCCCGATGCACCGCAAGCACTTACTGCAGCAAGTATGCACAAGATGATTGCGGTTACAGGGTTAACTGCAATACCTAAGGTATGGCAAGCTGCCATAGTCATAACAGAAATAGTTACCGCAGCGCCTGCCATGTTTACCGTTGCGCCTAGCGGAATAGCAACAGAGTAGGTGTCTTCATGAATGCCAAGGCGACGGCAAAGGTCCATGTTTACAGGAATGTTAGCAGCGGAGCTGCGAGTGAAGAATGCGGTGATACCGCTGTCCTTTAAGCAGCGGAATACCAAAGGATAAGGGTTTTTGCGGATATTCAAGAATACAAGAAGGGGATTTACCACCAAAGCCGCAAAGAACATACAACCCAAAAGGATTGCGAGAAGTTGACCGTATTCGATAAAGATTTCAGGACCGTTTTGAGATACGGAAGTATAAATAAGGCCCAGAATACCGAAAGGGGCACAGGCAATAACCCAACGTACAACTGCAGAAATTGCATGGGAGATATTGCTGAAGAAATCACGCGTTGCTTCAGAGGTATAACGCATTGCGATACCCAAAACAATTGCCCAAACCAAAATGCCAAGATAGTTTGCATTTACCAGTGCATCTACAGGGTTAGCCACCATGTTGTTCAGCAAAGTCATAAGAACTTCACCAATATCTGATGGGATAGCTTCTGCCTCACCTGGATCAGCCAAGGTAAGGGAAACAGGGAATGCAAAGGAAGCTACAACTGCGGTAATAGCAGCACACAAAGTGCTAATTACGTAAAGCGTAATAACAGTGCGCATGGATTTTGGCAACTTGGTGCGGCTGAGTGCGTTGATAACCAAAAAGAATACCAAAAGAGGGGCAACGGCCTTCAGTGCGTTTACAAACAAGGTACCCAGAAGTTCGATAACAATAATATCTTTTGGACCGAACAGGCCGATAAGGGCACCGATGATTAGGCCAATGACAATTCGCTTGATAAGGCTCAAGCTCGTCCAGGCGTTTACAATTGCTTTCATAAACAAGACTCCTTGATTGGATAAGAAACAAGCGCATTTTAGAAAAGCGCCTTTAGCAACGTAGTACAAAACTAGGTAGCGAAACGTGCTTTCGAAAAATGCAAATGCTTATTATAGCTCTCTGTGTAAACAGAAAGCGCTCCGTTTGCTATTTCTTTGAAATACGAGCGAAATGTTCAGGTGATTGGCGACGAGTGTCTTTGACGCAAACATCTCTGGCGGTAAATTAAGGCAAACAATGAAGGTGCATCTCTTTAGTTCTTTTGATGCTATTCGTTTTGGCATATAATCCACGTTTTTCGAGCAAGTACCTGCAAAAAACAAGCTCCCCGATTATCGGGGAGCTTGATAGGCGAGCGTAGGAAAATCTTAATCTAAGGAAGAAACTATTATGAAAGAGTCCTACACTTAAACGCTCTATGAGAAGTAGTTAAACAAAGCGATTTGCTATGCCTTGTACTTCTTTACCAACTGACGACCAGCAATGTAGTTCATAACTTCAGTGGTGCCGCCGCCCATTTCATTACCGCGGAGGTCAGCCCAAATGCGACCAACGCGAATTTCCTTGGTGTAACCAATAGCAGCATAAATAGCCATTGCCATGTCAGCTACGCGGGTGAGTTCCTTACATGCATAACCCTTGAGCAGAGCAGATTCAAGACGAGTAGATTCGCCGCGGTCAATCATGTCTACTACCTGATACAGACGGAGACGTACGTTTTGGATGATGTTTTCCATCTCGCAGAGGTGTTCCTGGATCTGGGTCAAGTGAGCGATTGGCTTCTTGAATGCGATACGCTCAGAAGCATAAGCACCAGCGTCGTTCAAAGCAGCCTGTGCAAGACCAAGGGAAGAAGCAACAACCAGGCAGCGTTCGAACTCGAGCTTCTTCATGAGAAGCTTCCAGCCCATGCCAGGTTCGCCAAGACGCATATCCTCGGTAAGAACTACGTTATCGAAGAACTGGTCAACGAATGGAATTGCCTGCTGGCCAACCTTTTCAAGATGAGCAACGGTGAAGCCAGGGGTATCGTTAGGGATGAGCCACAAGGAGTACTTGTCGTTTTCGTAAGAAGGATCTTCGTCCTTAGCTACAACCATGGTGTAGATAGAAAGACCGCCAAGGGTAACCCAGGTCTTCTGACCATTCAGGATATAAGTGCCGTCTGGCTGCTTCTTGGTAACGCAGGTCATAGCGTTGTTGTCGGAACCAGCAGCAGGTTCAGAAATTGCAGAACAAGCGATGCAGGTGCTCTCAACATTTTCGATAGCATCCATGATCATTTCTTGCTGTTCTTTGGTGCCGAAGTCAATTACGTCGGTAATGGTATTGAAGTCGGTTACGAAGGGAAGGGTAACACCAGTGAACTCATGAAGCTTTTCTACCAAAAGAACCTCGGTAAGCTTGTCTACTGGAACGCCACCAACTTCCTCAGGAAGGCCAAGATGCATGAAGCCTGCTTCACGGTAAGCCATAGCTGCTTCTACGCTGATATGATGGTCTACTTCGTAGGCCTGCTTTACCGCTTCATCGGTGAAATAGCGGCTAGCATATTCACGAGCGCTTTCAATCAGCAATTCCTGTTCGTCAGTAAGCTGAAAATCCATAATTACGATCCTCTCCTCATTATTTGATCGAATGGAACAGAAAAACATTCACGATCGAACGTCCTGTTCAAACCATATCCTAGCATTTGAACGCGTTTTGCTCTATGAGGGGAACTATTTACTTTTCGTATACTTTTTTTAAATTTCTGAAACTGATTCTTATAACAATTGTATAGATGCAAGTGAGACGGGAAAAATGAAGTCACCAAGGAGCTCTGATTCCCGTCTCGGCTTACTTAGAATGTTGCAGATAAGAGCTTAGTTTCTTAGCTTCCTCCATGCTATAGCTACAATCAGTGCTGCACTTCCCGCTACTATTGCCGCTCCCACGAAAAGTGGTGCAATAAAGTCACTGGTTTGAGCAAGACCAGATTTGTCATCAGAGCCGGAAGTAGTGTTGTCTGAGGGGTTTGTATTGGTTGAGTCGGTCGGATTGTTTTCGGTGTTGTTGGAATTATTGTTTCCAGAGTTGCCGTTATTTCCGCTGTTATTCCCGGAGTTATCTCCATTGCCGCCATTATTTCCACTGTTCGTATTTTCCTCAGAAAATACGACATGAACATTAACGGGTCCACTGACATTTTTGACCGTGAGCTGTGATCCGCTAAGTTCGTAATCAAGCCCTGCGGTAACGCTGATTTGCGCATTGTCTAAGCTGTAGTTCTTGTCGGGAGAAAGTGAGAAAACAACGTTATTGCCTTGCTCTACGACATAGGATCCATCATTTGTAGTTCCTTTTATGCCAATAACGCCATGTTCTGCGGTTGCAGTAACACTCCAGCAAATAGGCTGATTTTCAAAGTTTGCAACTGCATCTTTAAGTTCTGTGTAGGCTTGTTCGATCGTGAGGTCTCGATTGCTTCCGTTAGCGACAGCGGTTGCGTTTTTAATGGCAACTTCAAGTGTTGCATGAAGATCTTCGTCATATACGCGTCCGTTTGCGCTATTGATTTCCTCTTGCTTAAGGAGATCCTGCGAATAAGTAATTGCCTGAGTAAGAACATCAAGGGAGGCAGAGTTTGAGGGGTCGGATACTGCATAAAGCGAAGCGATTTCCTCTTCACTCAAGGGGCGATCCCACATATCTAAATTGTCCATAGTAAATCCGTTGGAGCCATATTGCTTGCCACCATCAACGCCGAGAAGCATATTGAGACCGCTGGTCATATCTCCAATTACGGAAATGTCGGTGGTCTGCACTAAGTTTCCATCGAAGTATGTGCGCGCTTCTTGCTCATCGCGGTCCACTTCAAATGACATCATGTGCCATGCGTTGGTGTAGCTAGCTACCGTGCCGGTGGCGTAACAGCCGTGGTCGTATACGTCGTCACCAAGAGTGAATTCGATCTTGGTCGAGTTGCTTCCTTCGGGAGCAACGTTAATGCCACTTCGATACCAGTTAGTCCAATTTTTATTCGAAATAAAGGAACCGTAGCCACCAAGATCTTCGGCGTTGATCCAGAAATTGATGGTGAGGTTTTTGTCGGTTCCTAAATTCCATTCTTCAAGGTTTCCGAGGTCAACGTAATTGCTTGCGCCAGCAGGTATATATACTGCGTTTCCGTTATCCTCATTAAAGCTTTCAGTGAAAGAAACCGAACCATTTGCGCTGCCCGTTACACCAGAAATGCTATCGGATAGGTTGCTTTCGAAATCCATGCTGAAGAATTGCCCTTTAGAAATACCTTCAGGAAGCTGAGGCTGATTGGGTAATTCGGGGAAAGTAGCGCTACCTTCGGTTCGGAAGGTGTAAGTATAGGGCTCGGAAGCGTTTTCGAAATCATCATAGGCGACAATGGACGCGGTGTAGTAACTTGCTGGCTGGAGTCCACTCAATTCGAATCCCATGGTATTGGGAGTCATATACCAGCGAGAGTAAGCTTTGAATGAACCACTCACACTTACCTGGCCGCCTTCACTAAAGTAGGGCACTTGCTTGGTGGTGTAGTTGACGGGATTGCCTGCGATATCGGTCAGAGTAATCTCATAGTAATTTACTAGCTGGTCATCAGCTGCATGAGAAAACCCGAGAGTGGTAGAGGTTTCGGTGGTGTTGGATGTGGTTACTTCGGTATCCTCTTTCCACCAAGGGGCGATAGTGGAGCGATTCTCGTCAGTGTAGGTAAATCCTTCCTTACCGAGCGTTGTGTCGACTACCCAAGGCATCCCAATCCAACGATTGTGAGTCATATCGTAGCGACGAATTACGGTAGAACCGTCTTCGAGTACGGAAATAAAGTTGCATGTTGCCTCATAAGGGGTAAGGGAGCCTTCGGTTCTGTCGCCTTGTCCGCCATTAAAATATCCCGAATCAATACACGGACCATCCTGATAGATGTAGTTCATCGAACCATTTTCGAAAAAGGTGAAGTCCTTTTGGTAAATGCTTGTTTCGGGCTCTACAGAAAAGTGGGTGTGCGCAGATCCTACAAATGCCTGGGGATAATCCTTTAAGAGATCCTGTAGATATCCAGGCGCAGCTGAATTAGCGATGTCGTAGTTGGCATGAAAGGGGCCGCCAAGAGAGGTGTTGGCGTATCCGCTATGAGTTTGAATGAAGATTGGTTTGGTGGGGTCATAATCAGGGGTACTTGAGATTTCTTCAAGGGTTGTCTTTAGGAAGTCGGTATAGTCCCAGTAATCAAGAGAAATAAAGTCATATCCGTTGATCTTGATATGAATATTGCCTTTGCCAGTTTCGGCGTCAGGGTAGAACCATTTTTCGTCGTCTTTGTGATTGATATCCATTACGGTTCCGAATAGAGTCGGAATATCATGGTTTCCACTGGCGAGTAGCATGGTTGCATCAGGGAAATTTTCGGAGAGCGATCGCTCTACTGCACAGTACCAACCGCCTGCGCGTGATGCATGAATGTCGGTTTTGTCACTATTGTTCCAGGCATTCATCTCGGGGCTGTTGGCACCTACTACATCGCCGTTATCTAGAACTGCTTGGACGTCGAAATTGTGGCTTGCCGCCCAATCGGCAACGGCTTTAAGACGGTAATTCTTTTCGTTGTATGATGCTTCGGTCGTATCGGTTCCTTCTTCTCCTCCGCCAAATTCGGTATCGGACATACTGATAAAGGTAAGCTTGGTGGCAGCGGAGTCGTAGGCATTATTGGCCTCGTCGATTTTTTCTTGCGTCATTTCTTCGGCGTTGGAAGTGCTTTGTGCTTCTGCATTTGCTGCAAAGGCTATAGCAGGGGTGCCGGAGAGTGCAAGGGTGAGTGCTGCGCACAAGCACGCAGTTTTGAGCGTGTAGGCTTTAAGGCGCCCAAGCAAGTGGCTCATTGATTCCTCCTTTGTTTACATCGTGATCTGGAAAGCCAGAAACAATCCTAGAGAGGCGATGTAAAAACGAGGGAAGAAGAACGTAAGAAACTCGTTGCTCTTAGCGATGAATTCTTTCAAGATGTAAGATCTTCTCCATCGAGAATAATTGCGGTCAAAAATGTGATATGCAGCAGTGTGGTAGGGAATGGCCGCCCTGAGTTTTCAAATCACCGCAGAAAAGGATCTAAACTATTTTGAGAAGAATCCAAAAAACGAGAAACCGCATAAGAAAAGCATCTACTGATGTGAGGAATCCTTGCTTTCTTGATAGGTCAGTAAGGCTAAAAGCGGCATGACGAGCACGGTCAATGCTCCTGCGGAAACTAAAACCGAAGCTAGCGATGAAGATATAGCGCCCGCACTCACGGCAACCGAAGTGACTGCAACGATAAGAGGAAGAGCGGTTGTGCAGTAAAGAGAAACGGTAACTTGGTTACGCCAACCAAACGCTTTGACTTCGGGCGTCTTGTCGGTGCGCAATGCAATAAAAATAGGTACCGCACGAACTAAGAGAAGCATCGCAATAAATCCAATTAAAAGGAGTGGCTGGTTCAATACTGCAGTAACTTCAATTTTGGCGCCAGAAACTACGAAGAATAAAGGAATTAAAAATCCATACCCAATGGCATTTAATTTTTCTTCAAGGACATGGTCGTTTTCAGGGACAATATAGCGCAGAATAAAGCCCGCAGCAAAGGCGCCTAAAACAATATCTAAGTCAAAAATTGCTGAAACTGCTACAAGTCCAACGAGCAGGAACATGGTCACGCGCACGAATGTTTGCGAAGTAGTATTGCGTCCTCGAGAAAGAACCAGAAATATTTGATGTTCTGCTTTTGCTGCTCTTTGACCTAAAACCGCAACGAGTACCGCAAGAGCGATAAAGGTAAATAAGATAATTACCGTGATCCATGGGGCGCGGGTAGAGAGCAAAAGTGCCATAGCGATAACGGGGCCCAATTCTCCCCACATACCATAGGCAAGAACACTTTCGCCTGTTTTTCGAGTGAAAATACCACGTTCTTTCAAGATTGGCATAAGTGCTCCGATGGCGGTGGTGGTGAGTGCAATAGCAAGGGCTAGAGCATCAATGGAAAGTTCACCAAGGGAAGCATGATAAATACTCATAACAAGGGCAAATGCTAAAGCGAGTGTGGCAAGCCATGTTTTCAATCCTCGCTTGCCTTCGCGACCTGTGATGGTTTGCGGATTGATTTCAAATCCTGCAAGCAAGAAAAGCATGGCGCAACCTAAGTCAGATAAAAACAAAACGCTTTCATCGAGCCAAATATGGTTTAGGACTGAAGGTCCTAGTAAGGCACCGCCTATGAGGAGTAGAACGGTTTCCGGTATCGGTTTTTTAGGGATGAGGTTTGCGATAAGTGGAGCAAGCGCCGCTATGAGGGCGATGAGAGCGAGAGATATGAAATCGTGAGTCATATGAGGCTGATCCTTAGGGTTGGAAAATGACGACGCATATGGCGAAGTCTAGGTTGTTATGACGTGTATGTTTAAAAGTAGCTGGAAAAGACTACGAATGTTTTTGATGAGAACGGATGGATTATAACAAGATAAAAGTAAGAACTCCTTTTCAAAGTGATTTTCTTAGGTAGTATTAAAAAGCTTTTTACTCGGAAGTCAAAAGAGGCCAAGGGTAAATAAGTAAAGAGCTCAAAGAAACAGCTATTAAGACACAACTATCAAATAACTAAGAGTAGCAACCAGAAGCAAAGCCGAACCGTCGGATGAGTGGACATGCAGATCGGGCGGATAGGTGGATTTGCTTGGTAGTAGAGACGTGCGGAGGTTTTTGCGTCCTATGATGCAGAAGAAACAACGAATGAATTTAAGAGAAGCACTACCGTTGGCAGGTATTACGGTGTCCACTTTTATCTTCTGTACGTCTGAATTTATGCCTGTAGCGCTTCTAACTGATATTGCGCTCAGCTTTTCTGTTACAGAATCTCAGGCTGGCATGCTTATTTCGGTATACGCATGGATGGTGATGCTGCTCTCGCTGCCTCTTATGATCGCTGCTTCACGAATTGGGTTTCGCCGTTTATTTTTGATAATTGTGGCGTTATTTGCTTTTGGACAGCTGCTTTCTTCACTTGCTACCAGTTATTTTATGCTTATGGCAGCACGTATTGTGGTGGCCTGTGCCCATGCTATTTTCTGGTCGATTGCGCCTCCTATGGCAGTTAGAGTGGTGAGTGAGGATCATCGCCATATGGCATTAGGCATGGTGGTGATGGGCGAATCAGTTGCTCTTATTGCCGGGCTGCCTATTGGTCGCGTCATTGGATTGGCGCTTGGCTGGCGTATGACGTTTGCTTGCGTTGCTCTTATTACCGTACTAATCCTGGTATATCTTTACTTCGTTTTGCCTTCTATTCCCGCTACTAAGCCATTCTCCGTCCGTAGACTTCCTGTTCTTGTGAAAACAAAAGCACTTCGTGGCATCTATATATTTGTGGGCGTGTTAATGACTGCCTATTATATTTGTTATAGCTACATTGAACCTTATCTACTGCAAAGTGTAGGACTTGAAGAACACGTGGTAACTATAGTGATCGCTTGTTTTGGTGTGGCAGGCATTGTGGGAAGTATGCTCTTCTCGAAACTGTATGCACGCATGCGACTAAAGTTTCTATGCGTGTGCTTGGTTGCTCTTGTGGCGGCGTTCTTTACTTTATATATAAGTAGGGAATTGTTAGTGGGTGTACTTGTGGCTTGCATGGTGCTTGGCATGGGAAGCACCGCAATGAATGCTATTTTGCAATCAGAGGTTATTCGCTATTCGAGCCTTGATGATCAAGCAGTTGCTACCTCAATATTTTCGGCGATATTTAACTTCGGTATAGGAAGTGGCTCTGCGGTTGGCGGGGTAGTAACAAGTAGTGTATCGGTGGGCGCTATTGGACTTGCTGCAGGAGCGTTGGGAGTAGTAGCGCTTCTGTATTGCTTTGCTGTGGTAATTCCTCGATTGCGTTTGCCGCGCTCATAGCAACGAAGTAGTGAGAATTGCGGACAGTTATAATCGAGGGAGTCGTTCGCTTTTAGTAAAAGGTAGGGGAAGCGTTACTGCTATATATAGTTGTTCGCCCTCGGCTAGAAAGCTTTCTGGCTGAGGGCATATCTGAATAGTGATTAGTAAGTTAATTATGCTTTGGTAATACGCCATAGCAAGTAAGGTGCATTTTGGCGCAACTGTGAATTCTTTGCGAAGAAATAAAGACCCATATTTTTAACTTGCATAGAGGCGTATTCGCAAGTATAATTCTCGTTTGCGTCTGGCTGTTGATGGATACACCCGGACGCGTGGTAACTCGGAGTCGCCGGGAACCCTCTCCCAAAGGTTCTCATGGCGGTGATGGAGACCACACAAGATCGAGGGCATGAACAAGCAGTTCAAGCCCATAGAAAGGAAGAAAATGGGAGTAAAACAATACAAGCCCACAAGCCCTGGGCGTCGCTTCCAGACCGTTTCGGACTTTGCTGACATTACGTGCACCAAGCCCGAAAAGTCTCTGTTGGCACCACTGCCCAAGAAGGCTGGCCGTAACAACAACGGTCGCGTTACCACCCGTCATCAGGGTGGCGGTACTAAGCGTCGTTACCGCATTATCGACTTCAAGCGCAACAAGGATGGAATTCCTGCAAAGGTTGCCACGATTGAGTATGACCCTAACCGCAGCGCACGTATCGCTCTTCTTCACTATGCAGATGGTGAAAAGCGCTACATCCTTCAGCCTAAGGGTCTTAAAGTTGGCGAAACTGTAATTTCTGGTCCAGATGCTGACATCAAGCCAGGCAACGCATTGCCACTTTCCGCTATTCCAGTAGGTACGCTCATTCATGCTGTTGAGCTTCAGCCTGGTCGCGGTGCTGCAATTGCTCGTTCTGCTGGCACCAGTATTCAGCTGATGGGTAAGGAAGGCAATTACGCTATTCTTCGTATGCCTTCTTCTGAAATGCGTCGTGTTTTGGTATCTTGCCGTGCAACCGTCGGTGAAGTAGGCAACGCAGAACATGGCAACATCAAAATTGGTAAGGCTGGCCGTAACCGCTGGAAGGGTATTCGCCCCAGCGTACGTGGTACGGTTATGAACCCTGTCGACCATCCTCATGGTGGTGGCGAAGGCAAGAACAAGTCTTCTGGTCGTCATCCTGTTACTCCATGGGGCGTGTCCACCAAGGGTCATCGCACCCGCAACCCCAAGAAGGCTTCAAGCCGCTTGATCATCCGTCGTCGCAAGAAGTAGCGCCCGATCGCTTAAGGAGAAACATTGAGCAGAAGTTTGAAAAAAGGTCCTTTCGTGGAACCTCGCCTTCTCAATCGCATCGTGGCGATGAACGAAGCAGGCGAAAAGAATGTCATCAAAACTTGGTCACGTTCTTCCACCATTTTCCCAGAGATGGTTGGTCATACCATCGCTGTGCATGATGGTCGCAAGCATGTGCCAGTTTATGTAACCGAGTCTATGGTTGGACACAAGTTGGGCGAATTTGCACCAACCCGTACCTTCCGTGGTCACGACAAGTAAGAAAGGGTGAAACATGGAAGCTAAAGCAATCGCTCGCTATGTGCGCGTTTCGCCCCGTAAGGCGCGTATCGTGCTCGACCAAATCCGCGGCAAAGATGTAGTAGCCGCTCAGGAGACCCTGCGTTTCACCAACCGCGCAGTTGCAGAAGTCGTAGAAAAGACTTTGAACTCCGCTGTTGCTAATGCTGCACAGAAGGGTGCTGGCAATCCAGACAATCTGGTTGTTAAGGCATGCTTTGCTGACGAAGGCCCAACCTTGAAGCGCATTCGTCCTCGTGCAAAGGGTTCCGCATCGCGCATTCGTAAGCGCACCAGCCACATCACCGTCATCGTAGCAACCCGAGAGGAGGCATAGTATGGGTCAGAAAGTAAGCCCCACCGGCTTCCGTCTTGGTGTAACCGAAGATTGGCGTAGCCGTTGGTATTCCGACAAGGACTATGCGAAGAACCTTGAAAATGACCTCGCAATTCGCAAGTTCCTGGAAAAGCAGCTCGCCCATGCAGCCGTTTCTCGTGTAGAAATTGAACGCGCTGGCGACAAGATTAAGGTAATCATCACCACGTCTCGTCCTGGTGTTGTTATCGGTAAGAAGGGCGCAGAAGTAGACGCTCTTCGCAAGAAGCTTAACCAGATTGCAAACGGTACCGTATCTGTTGAGGTTGTAGAAGTTAAGCGTCCTGAGCTTGATGCAAATCTTATTGCTCAGTCCATTGCAGAGCAGCTGGAAAACCGTGTTGCTTTCCGTCGTGCTATGCGTAAGGCTGTTCAGTCTGCACGTAAGTCTGGTGCTAAGGGTATTCGTATCCAGTGCGCAGGTCGTCTTGGTGGCGCTGAAATGAGCCGCCGTGAATGGTATCGTGAAGGTCGCGTGCCTCTGCACACCCTTCGCGCAAAGATTGATTACGGTTTTGCAACCGCTGCAACCACCATGGGTTCCATTGGTATTCAGGTTTGGGTATATCACGGTGAAGTACTTCCAGGTCAGAAGGCTCCACAGCCAGCTCTTGAAGGCTCTTCTCGTCCCAACCGTCGCGGTCGTCGCAACAACGATAGGGGTGATAAATAATGTTGGTACCTAAGCGCGTTAAGCACCGCAAGGTCCAGCGTGGTTCTATGAAGGGTAACGCCAAGGGCGGTACCACTTTGAATCACGGCACCTGGGGCATTCAGGCTCTGGATCGCCATTGGATCACTAACCGCCAGATCGAGGCAGCTCGTATCGCTATGACCCGTCGCATGAACCGTACCGGTAATGTTTGGATCACGATCTTCCCAGACAAGCCCATCACGCAGAAGCCTGCTGAAACTCGAATGGGTAAAGGTAAGGGTAACCCAGAGGGTTGGGTAGCGGTAGTAAAGCCTGGCCGTATTATGTTTGAGATCGATGGCGTTGACGAAGAAACTGCACGCGATGCGCTCCGTCTCGCAATTAATAAGTTGCCCATCAAGTGCAAGATCGTTAAGCGCGAGGCAGAAGGGCAGGAGTAAATGAAAGCAGCAGAGATCAGGAATCTTTCAGGTGAAGATCTGCAGGCTAAGCTAAAGGAAGCACGTGCAGAGCTTTTTAACCTGCGCTTCCAGATGGCAACCGGCCAGTTGGATAACACCGCTCGCATCAAGCAGGTCAAGAAAGACATCGCTCGCATCCAGACCGAGATGCGTGACCGCGAGCTCAAGGCTGTTCAGGCTTAAGGCTCGATAAGAAAGGTTTGAATAGCATGAGTGAAGAACGTAATTCTCGTAAAGTCCGTCAGGGTGTTGTAGTAAGCATTTCTGGCGATAAGACTTGCGTCGTACAAGTACATGAACGCAAGCCACATCCGGTATACGGCAAAATGGTTAACTCTACTAAGAAGTTCCATGCTCACGACGAGAACAATGAAGCTGGCGTGGGCGATACCGTAACGATTATGGAAACTCGCCCGCTGTCTAAGATGAAGCGTTGGCGTCTTCTCGACATCGTTGAGAAGGCCAAGTAAGTTTTTTCTTACTTGAAAGCATCGAAAGGGATAAGCATATGATTCAAATGCAGAGCATGCTCGCCGTCGCTGATAACTCTGGCGCTCGCAAGGTGCAGTGCATCAAGGTTCTGGGTGGCTCTAAGCGCCGCTATGCAGGCCTCGGTGATGTCATCGTATGCAGCGTTAAAGAGGCTATGCCTAACGGCAGCGTTAAGAAGGGCGATGTCGTCCGCTGCGTAGTAGTGCGCGTTAAGAAAGAAGTTCGTCGTGATGACGGCAGCTATATTAAGTTCGACCAGAATGCAGCCGTGTTGATCGATGCCAACGGCGCTCCCCGTGGTACTCGTATCTTCGGTCCTGTTGCTCGCGAACTTCGCGACAAGAAGTACATGAAGATCGTGTCCTTGGCACCGGAAACGCTGTAGGAGGAACAATTCATGGCTAAAATGAACATCAAAACTGGTGACAAGGTAAAGGTTCTTACTGGCAAGGATCGTGGTGCTGAAGGTACCGTTCTTTCTGCTAAGCCGCAGAGCCAGCGTGTTACCGTTGAAAAAGTAAACATTATTAAGAAGGCAATGCGTCCTACTCAGGCAAATCCTGAAGGCGGCATTGCATCCATGGAAGCTCCAATCCATGTCTCCAACGTGGCTCTTATTTGCCCCTCTTGCAAAGAGGCTACTCGCGTTGGTGTTAAGCGCGAAAACGGCAAAAAGATTCGTGTTTGCAAGAAGTGCGGCGCTGACATTGATTAATTAGTTTGCTTGTCAGCAAACTAATTAACTCGATGCTGCGGATTGCTTAAGTGGCTCAGCTGGCGCTCCATAATTTGCTCATGTACCTAAGTACACTTCGCAAATTCTTCACGCCATCTAAACTCGCTAAAGCAATCCTCGCTGACTTAACCAATCAAGCGAGTTCTCGCAGCAACGGTAACGCACAGTAATAGGTACATAACCACACATGTTTTTCGATTAAGAAAAGCGTGTGTGGTTTTGGCGTATAGGTTGACCTAAAGATGGTATTCCTGTATGGTTTCGTCTTTGGGTGCGCTAATTGCGCCTATGACCCTGGCAAAGGCTAGGGACGCAGGGTCGGAAATCCTGCGTTTAATTCATCGAGAAAGGTAAAACACTACAATGGCTACTCCTCGTTTGAAGGAAAAGTACGTAAACGAAGTCGCTCCAAAGTTGTTTAAAGAACTTGAGTGCAGCAACGTAAACCAGGTTCCACGTTTTGAAAAGATCGTTGTGAACATGGGTGTGGGTCGTGCTGCGGGCGACAAGAAGTTGCTTGACGGTGCTATTGCTGACCTCCGCACCATCACTGGTCAGCAGCCAATGGTAACCCGTGCAAAGAAGTCTATCGCAGGTTTCCATCTGCGTGAAGGCCAGGCAATTGGTTGTAAGGTAACTCTTCGTGGCGACCGCATGTGGGAGTTCTTTGACCGCCTGATGTCTATGGCTCTTCCTCGTGTACGCGACTTCCGTGGTTGCAATCCAAACAGCTTCGATGGTCGTGGTAACTACACCATGGGTCTTACTGAGCAGCTTATCTTCCCTGAGATCGAGTATGACAAGATCGATCACACTCGTGGTATGGACATTACGTTTGTTACCACTGCAGAAACCAATGAAGACGCCAAAGCATTGATGGATGCTATGGGCTTCCCGTTCAAAAAAGAAAACTAAATTCTCGAACAAGTAGAGAATTGGTTATAAGAAAGAAGGATTTTGAATGGCTAAGAAATCGATGATCGCCAAGTCTAAGCGAGAGCCGAAGTTCTCGACTCGTCAGCACAACCGCTGCGCTCGCTGTGGTCGCCCTCGTGCGTACTACCGCAAGTTCGGTCTGTGCCGTGTCTGCCTTCGTGAACTTGCTAACAAAGGCGAACTGCCCGGCGTGACCAAAGCTTCCTGGTAAGAAATTAGAAGTTAAGTCACGTTGTTGAGTGTCGAAAGTCAAGGCGTGTGCGTTAAGGGCGTATGCGAACCGGCTTTTCGTCTCATCATGAACAAAGGAGAAACACAACAATGAGCATGAACGATCCTATTGCAGATATGCTTACGCGTGTGCGTAATGCAAACTCTGCAGGCAAGCCGACGGTTTCCATGCCGTCTAGCAAAAAGCTTGTTGAAATTGCACGCATCATGCACGAAGAGGGCTACATTGCTGGTTATGATATTGAAGAGGCACAGCCTCGCGATATTCTGACCATCACCCTCAAGTATGGTGACAAGAAAGCACGCACTATCCGCGGCTTGAAGCGTATTTCCAAGCCTGGTCTGCGTATTTATGCTGGCAAAGATGAACTGCCTCGCGTTCTTGGTGGTCTTGGTACCGCTGTTATTTCTACGAGCAAGGGCGTTATGGCTGACCGCGATGCACGTAAAGCTGGCATCGGCGGCGAAGTGATCGCTTACATCTGGTAGGAAGGAAGGAGCGAATATGTCTCGAATTGGTAAAATGCCTGTCGCCATTCCTTCCGGTGTTGACGTAACTGTTGACGGCCACACCGTTACCGTTAAGGGTGGCAAGGGTGAATTAACTCGTACTTTCCAGGACATCATTTCTATCAAGGTAGAAGATGGCAACGTTATCGTTGAGCGTCCTGATGATAGCCGCGAAGCAAAGAGCCTTCACGGTTTAACTCGTACCCTTATTCACAATATGATTGTTGGTGTATCTGAGGGTTACGCAAAGAAGCTTGAGCTTGTTGGTGTTGGCTATCGTGCCGCATTGAAGGGTACCGATCTTGAACTGCAGCTCGGTTTCTCTCATCCTGTAGTTGTTCCGGCTCCTGAGAACATCACTTTTGAAGTTCCCAGCCAGACCGAGATCATCGTTAAAGGCATCAGCAAAGAACAGGTTGGCCAGGTAGCTGCGAATATTCGCGCATGGCGTAAGCCTGAGCCTTACAAGGGCAAGGGTATTCGCTATGAGGGCGAATATGTACGTCGTAAGCTTGGCAAGGCTGCTAAGTCTGACTAGTCCAGAAGCGTTGTATCGAAGGGAATTTACTCATGAAGAAACTTCAAAAGAAACAAGCTGGGCTTCGTCGTCGTCATACTCGCGTTCGCGGTAAGATTTCCGGTACGCCCACTCGTCCACGTTTGTGTATTACTCGCTCAAACGCAAATATGTACGCTCAGGTAATTGATGACGTAGCTGGTAAGACCATCTGCGCAGTATCTACTCTGGGTTCTGAGTTCAAAGCAACCGAAAAGCGTGGTAGCACGGTAGAAGGTGCTGAAGCTTTAGGTGAACTCATTGGTAAGAAAGCACAGGAAAACGGTATTACCGAGGTTGTATTCGACCGCGGTGGCAATCTGTATCACGGCCGCATCAAAGCTGTTGCTGACGGTGCACGTGAAGCAGGCCTGAAGTTCTAAGGGAGGGTTAGTGTCTATGGCTAAAAAGCTTGAAAACCAGGCAGGCGTTCCCGAACTCCAGGAACGTGTTGTCTACATCAACCGCGTTTCTAAGGTTGTAAAGGGCGGTCGTCGCTTTGCTTTGACTGCACTTGTTGTTGTAGGCGATAGCAATGGTCGTGTAGGTATTGGTATGGGTAAGTCCCAAGAAGTTCCTACCGCTATTAAGAAGGGCGTTGAAGACGCTAAGAAGAATATGTTCAAGGTACCTCTGA
>OGYW01000711.1_pt1 | contig 31337 bp, 28 predicted proteins | sample 1576621 | NCBI WGS metagenome assembly OGYW01 (sample SAMEA3541528, study PRJEB24748) | human gut metagenome | biome: human gut; feature: human-associated habitat; material: faeces | place: China | collected 2012 | reverse complement strand
CTCCGGAACAAACTGCCGATCATAAAATAAAGCGTGAGAAAGACGTCCCGCTGCTGCCGGGCTTCGGCTGGTTTCTGCTCGGCGCGGTCATCGGCCGCACGGCCTACCGCAAAAAGCAGAGCCTGCTGCCGCGCGTGAACGCCGCAAATCCCGTCATCCGCTTTTTCTCATTCTGCGGGCGGCATTCGCTGCTCATCTACATGCTGCATCAGCCCGTGCTGACCATCGGCACGATCCTGATCTTCGGCTGAACCATATTCCCGATTTGACGCGGGTCTGTTCGACGCGGAAGTGTTGACAGGCCCGCGCCGTTTTGTTATAATGTATCACAGATAGATAGTGATACTATCAGAAAGCTGGGGTGCCTTATGACCCAAAAGGAGCTGCGCGAGCAGAACCGCGCCGCCGTCATTCGGGCGGCACAGGGGCGCTTCCTCGCCCAGAGCATTGACAAGACCACCATCGCCGAGATCGCCGAGGACGCCGATCTGACGCCGATGTCCGTCTACCGCTATTTCGGCAGCAAGCAGGCCATTGCCGTCGCCGTCGCCAATCATCTGCTCGACGCATATCTCGCCGAGCACAGTGCGCGCTGCGAGGCCGCCCGGAGCGGTGCGCCGGAGAACGGTTATGAGACGTTTTCCCGCATATTGGGTGCATATATCGATACCTACGAGGCCCATCCGGAATACATCCGCTTTCTGCAGGACATGGCGTTCTACGCCCTGCGCGAGCAGCTGACGGAATCCGTGCGCTACATGTGCTTCAGCCGCCCCGTGGCGACCGGGCTGGACAAACCGGGGCGCGAGGCGCTCGTGCGCGGCATGGAGGACGGCTCCGTCCGCCGCGATCTCGATCTTGAGATGGTCTACCTCAATCTCGTGAACCTGCTCACGGGCGGCGTAAATTTCCGCATTCTGATCGACGAAGCAACACAAATGAAGATCATCCGCTCGTCTGCGGAGATCCTTCTGTATTATGTAAAGAACTCCGGGAGGTAAGAACGATGGAAAAGAATTATGTTGTGATGACCGACTCCTCTGCTGACCTGAATCCGGCACTGGAGCAGGAGCTGGGCGTGGATATCATCCCGCTGAGTGTCAACTGCGGCGACCGGACCTTCCTGGACTATCCGGATGAGCGCGAGATCAAAACCAGCGAGTTTTACGGCATGCTGCGCAGCGGCGCAAACGCCAAGACCGCAGCCGCGAACGTCGAAACGTTCCTCACGGCAATGTCCCGCCATCTGGAGCAGGGCAAGGACGTGCTGTATCTCGGCTTCTCATCCGGTCTGAGCAGCACCTACAGCGCCTCCGAGATCGCCGCGCAGGAGCTGCGCGAGCGCTATCCCGAGCGGAAGGTTCTGACGGTCGACACGCTGTGCGCCTCCATGGGTCAGGGCCTGCTGGTTTGGCTGACCGTGCAGGAGCTGAAGCACGGCGCAACGCTGGAGGAAGCCGCAAAGTACGCTGAAGACAACCGCCTGCACCTGTGCCACTGGTTCACGGTCGACGATCTGTTCTTCCTGAAGCGCGGCGGCCGCGTCTCGGCGGCGACGGCCCTCGTCGGCAGCGCACTCGGCATCAAGCCCGTGCTTCATGTGGACAACGAAGGCCACCTCATCAACGTCTCGAAGGCCCGCGGCCGCAAAAATTCCATCCTCGCGCTGGTCGACCGCATGGAGAGAAGCGCCATTGAGCCGGAAAAGCAGACCGTCTTCATCAGCCACGGCGACTGCCTTGCAGACGCGGAATTCCTGGCGCAGGAGGTCCGCCGCCGCCTGCACGTCCCGCGCATCGAGATCAACTACGTCGGCCCGGTCATCGGCGCGCACTCCGGCCCCGGCACACTGGCCCTGTTCTTCCTCGGAACAGCGCGCTGAGCCACATAGAATTCATAGAATTACAGAAAAACCGCTGCGGTCCATTGCTCGGATCGCAGCGGTTTTTCAGATATCTCTTCTGCCCTCGAGCGCGCGCAGCAGCGTGACCTCGTCGGCATATTCCAGCTGACTGCCGACGGGGATGCCGTAGGCAAGGCGCGTCACGCGCACCTCCAGCGGGCGCAGCAGGCGGGAAAGGTACATGGCGGTCGCCTCGCCCTCCGTGTCCGGATTCGTGGCCATGATGACCTCGCGCACGCCGCCCTTGCCGACGCGCTCGAGCAGCTCGCAGACGCGGTCGTCGACCTGGTCGCGGGGCATGAGCTTGTTGGTCAGGATCGGCTCGGCGATGATATCTCCCACGCGCATGCGCGGGTTGAGCGATGCGTAGGGATCCTGGAAGATCAGCTGGATGTCCTTGCAGCGCTTCTTGCGCTCGGCAGGGGACATCTGCACGAGGTCCTCGCCCTCGAAGATGATCTTGCCGGACGTGGGCGTCAGCAGGTTGGCGATCATCTTGCCGATGGTCGTCTTGCCGCAGCCCGATTCGCCCACCAGGCCGAACGCCTCGCCGCGGCGGATGAAGAAGCTGACGTCCTCGACGGCCTTGACCACGCCCTTCTTGACGGGGAACTCGGTGCAGAGGTTCTTCACGGAAAGCAGCATGGAATTACCTCTTCCTCGACTTGGGGTCAAGACCATCGCGGATGCCGTCGCCCAGCAGGTTGAAGGCGAGGACGGCCAGCGTGATGGCGAGACCGGGGAAAATCATCAGCCACGGGGCGCGGAACAGCTCGTTGCGGCCGCGGCCCAGCATGTCGCCCCACTCGGCCGCGGGCGGCTGCACGCCCAGGCCGATACAACCGGTTAGCAAATTTATTAGGACAAGACAAAACAGACCGCCCATGGGTTATTGAACAGGCATCCAATCACACCCTATCCGTGCGTACTAAAGATTGGAAATTTATTGAAGGCAGCGATGGTCCTAAAATGATTCCATGGGGTCCGAAAATTGAAACTGGTTATTTAGGTATTCCCCAGTTATATGATATGAAACAAGCAGGTGAAAAGGTGAATTTAGCGACTGAACATCCCGAAAAAGTATTCGAATTACAACAAATATTGAGAAAAGTACGAGATAAAAGTATTCAGATGAAGTAACATGCTGAATACACACCAACCCAATGTTTCCAAAAGGGTGAATCAAGACAAAAGAATCACATAAAGGGTCTTGAATTCACCCTCTTTTTTAATCAAGAAAATTTCAATATGGTCCTCATTTCAAAAGAACCAATCCTTATAGACAAAGATCCTTTTCTTTAAAGTCAAAGTATTTATAACAAAACACCTTGAACACTTTCACAAGAATGGGTTACACACAAAAACTCTCAAAGATACAAGATACGTTTTTCCACTTTACCCATAAAAAAGAAATCTCAATTTATTTCTTTATTTTCCCTTCATTCACCAGTTCAGACAGCGCCCTGGCCAATGACGGACGAGTAACTCCCAGCTTCTGCGCCACCTCCTGCTGATTATGAATAACAGAATGTGTTTCTAGATATTTCAACAAACGAGTCTTTAAATTCAACAAAGCAAACTCATTCAATTTCCTGCTTAAAAAGACACTCCTGTCCGAAATATCCTTCAAAAAATTCTGCATCATCAATGGATGCAAACGCATAAATTCTAAAAATCTTTCTTTACCTATTACAAAAACCTCACAAGGTCCTATTGCCTCTACATTAACGGGAAAACGATTTTCAGTGGCAAAAATAAAAGCCGAAGCCAGCAAGTTAGGAGCTCCAATTTCTTCTACCGTCAGTTCTTTCCCTTCATCATTTATCATTCCCGCCCGTACACTTCCCGATGCAAGAATGTACAGCCCTTTACATAAGTCACCTTGCCGGGCAATGATATCACCCGGTTCAAAGTGCTTCAAACTATTCGGAAGTCCGAATAGGAAAGCAACCAATTCTTCCTCTTTCATTCCCCGGAAAGGAGCCATCTGCAATAATCCTGTCAGTTCCATCCTACTTTCTTTTAACTGTTATTTGTATCCGCTGTAACATATGGTACAACTTAAAAGACGAAAACCGTCTACTTTTGCACAAAAGTAATAGAAATCATTAAAATGAAAAAAGATATGGAGAATAACATGTTTTGTTTCCAATGTCAGGAAACGGCCAAAGGTTCCGGTTGCACCTTAAAAGGTGTTTGTGGAAAAAATGCAACTACAGCACGTACCATGGATTTATTGCTCTTTGTAGTACGAGGAATTTCTGTTGTGGCGGATCAATTGCGCCAGCATTCCCTCCCCGTTGAAAAAGAAGTGGACAATTTCATTGTAGACGCCTTATTCTGTACCATTACCAATGCCAATTTCGATGACGAAAGCATTACGAAACGCATTGACAAAGGATTAGCAATACGTGATGACCTTAAGCATCAAGCCTCTGCCAAGGATATTCCTCTGCCGGAAACCGATGAGTTAAATTGGAAAGGCAGTCACGATGAATATGATGCAAAAGCCGCAACAGTCGGAGTTTTACGTGAACAAAACGAGGATCTACGCTCTTTAAAAGAACTGATTATGTATGGTCTGAAAGGAATGGCTGCTTATCTGGAACATGCCATGAGGTTAGGACATAATGACGAAAGTATTCATCGTTTCATGCAGAACACCATCGCACAAATTACAACAAAATCTTTATCGGCGGATGAACTGACTGTATTAGCACTGAAAACAGGTGAAATAGGCGTTCGAACAATGGCTTTGCTCGACAAGGCAAACACTTCCAGTTATGGTAATCCGGAAATTACCCATGTAAATATAGGAACAGGTACCCGCCCCGGTATTCTGATAAGCGGACATGACCTGCATGATCTGGAAGAATTGTTGGAACAAACCAAAGACAGTGGCGTGGACGTATATACTCACGGTGAAATGCTTCCTGCACATTACTATCCGGCATTTAAAAAATATACACATTTTGCAGGAAACTATGGAAATGCCTGGTGGAAACAACGGGAGGAGTTTACCTCGTTCAATGGTCCTATCCTGTTCACAACCAACTGCATCGTTCCCCCTCTGCCCAATGCCACTTATAAAGAACGCATGTTTACCACTAATTCTACCGGATATCCCGGCTGCAAGCATATTACAGCAGACGAGAAAGGACATAAGGACTATACTGAAATTATAGAAACAGCCAAACAATGTGCCGCACCGACAGAAATAGAACATGGAGAAATCGTTGGTGGTTTTGCCCATAATCAGGTATTACAACTAGCAGACAAGGTCGTAGAAGCGGTAAAGAGCGGAGCTATCCGTAAGTTCATCGTCATGGCAGGTTGTGACGGACGTATGCGCAGTCGTGATTACTACACCACTTTTGCCGAGATGCTCCCCAAAGACACAGTCATTTTGACTGCGGGATGTGCTAAATATCGTTATAACAAACTAGGGTTAGGTGACATTAATGGCATTCCGCGTGTTTTAGATGCAGGACAATGTAACGATAGCTATTCATTGGCAGTCATCGCCCTCAAACTGAAGGAAGTATTCGGGCTACATGACATCAATGAACTGCCCATTATTTACAATATCGCCTGGTATGAACAGAAAGCGGTAATCGTATTGCTGGCATTACTCAGTTTGGGAATAAAAGAGATTCATCTCGGTCCCACCTTACCCGCATTCCTCTCGCCCAACGTGACGAAAGTACTGGTCGAAAACTTTGGAGTAAGCGGTATCGGTACAGTAGAAAGTGATATGAGAAAATGGGGATTAACGAACGAATAAACGGAATAATTATGAAACAGAAAAATTACCATTCATGTACAGTCGGACAAATTGTAGCCGGCAACTTTGATACAACCAAAGTATTCTCCCGTTACCATATTGATTTTTGCTGCCATGGCAATACTCCGTTTGCAGAAGCCTGCCGGAACCGTGGTATTGATCCCGAAGCAGTAGCACATGAATTAAATGAATTACAAGAGAATACGGTTAGTAATGCTCCTGACTTTGCCGGATGGCCCATCGATTTATTAATAGACTATGTATTGAAAATACACCATCGGGGAATCCGTGCCAAAGGTCCGCAAATAGAAGCATTATTAACCAAAGTAACCGAAGCGCATTCAAAGAATCATCCAGAGTTACTGCAAGTCCAGGCACTGTTCCGCGACTCGCTTCTTGATTTGGAAAATCATTTATCAAAAGAAGAGAATGTATTATTTCCTTATGTTTATGAAATGTTCCAAGCCAAAGAGGAAGGCTTGAAAGTAGCTAAATTCCATTGCGGCACCATTCTGTATCCCATCGAAGTGATGGAAGATGAACATAATCACGAAGGAGAACGTTTTGAAAAAATCTCTTCATTAACCAACGGATTCACCGCCCCTGAAGATGCTTGTGCCAGCTTCCGCTTGGTTTTACAACAATTGAAACAATTTGAAGAGGCATTACATGAACATATCCACCTGGAAAACAATATCATTTTTCCCAGAGCATTAGAATTGGAAAAGAAGGAAGCCATCTGATAACTACACCATGACACTTCCATTTACAAAAGTGCCCAAAGTGAAATAATGCACAAATCACTTTGGGCATCTTCATGTATTATAACCCACGCTCCACTATATAATCTTGTCCCTGTTCTGTCATCAAGTCATATTCATACACCTTATACAAAGCAGGATATTGCGGGTTTATCTCCTTGGTAACCAAAGGCTCTTTGATCTCTGCCTGCATATAATATTCATTCGGATTCTTACCTTTTGCCTCTTTTAATCCAACCCCACGCAAAGGAACATACGAACGTAAACGCAAATTACCTCCCAAACGGGAATGAATCTTCGCTTTATCCAGCTGCACGCCATTCCAGTTCATATCCACCACAAATCCTCCACGGGCAACCAGTCCTTGCACACTTCCTGTGGCCCAGGCATCCGGAAGAGCCGGAAGCAAATGTACAGCTCCGTCATGGCTCTGCAACAACATTTCAGCCACACCGGCAGTGTAGCCAAAATTACCGTCAATCTGAAAAGGCGGATGAGCATCAAACAGATTAGGATAAGTCCGTCCTTGCGGATAAGCCTCTTTCACTTCATCCCCAGGCAGCAGCTTCAACATATTATTAATAATCCGGAACGCATGATTACCGTCCAGCAAACGGGCCCACAGATTAACTTTCCAGCCAATGGACCAACCGGTAGCTTCGTCGCCACGCTGTAACAACGTGTTTTTAGCTGCCTGGAAAAGCAAAGGATGGGTGTAAGGAGATATCTGATTACTAGGGAACAATCCATATACATGAGAAATATGGCGATGCTTGTCATTCGGATTATCCAAGTCTTCCAGCCATTCCTGTAACTGATTGTATTTCCCGATCTGCATCGGGGCCAGACGATTTAACATAGACTGCAAAGAATCTTGATAAGAAGCGGACATTTTTAGAATTCTTGACGCATGCAATGCATTGCTAAGCACATCGAAAATTATCTGATTATCCATCGTACAACCTGCCACAATCGTTGAAGCTTTTTTAGTATCCTCTCCCGAAGGTCCATGTTCCGGAGACATGGACGGAGCAGTCACCATCCAACCGTATTCAGGATGTTCAGTCAAATAATCAAGATAAAAATCAGCAGCTCCTTTCAATGCCGGATAGGCTTCGGAAAGAAACAGCTTGTCCCCACTATATAAATAATGCTGCCACAAGTGGGTAGTCAACCAAGCACCTCCCATGGGCCATGTACCATAAAACGCCTTATCCACCGGACCGGTGGCACGCCATATATCTGTATTGTGATGAGCCACCCATCCGTTGCATCCATACATAGTCCGTGCCGTTTCCCTGCCGGTAACTGACAATTCTTTCACCATTTCGAACAAGGGCTGGTGCGTTTCACTCAGATTGGTCACTTCAGCCGGCCAGTAATTCATTTCCGTATTAATATTGATGGTATATTTTCCATCCCATGGAGCAGCCAGTTTATTATTCCATATACCTTGCAAATTGGCAGGCTGACCTCCCGGCTGGGAGGAGGAAATAAGCAAATAACGTCCATACTGAAAAAGCAACACCGCCAAAGAAACATCCTTACCCTCATTGAACAGTTCGATGCGTTTGACAGTTTCCAGCTTAGCCCGCTCACTGGTTCCCAAATCCAATCTTACACGGTCAAACTGCTCTTTATAAAGAGCTATATGCTCCTGTAAAACCTGACTATAAGGGCGTCCCAATGCCAGAGACAGATATCCGGACGCTTTTTTACTCTCATTGCCACTTATATCGTGATAATTAATAAAATTCGTACCCGATGAAACATACAGAGTAACACTGTCCGCTCCTTCCACTGTAATGTTTTGGTCATCAATTTTCACCTTACCCCCATCCACATCAGCCTGTGTCTGTGTTTCCATACGAATCAATCCTTTCACTCCCTCATGATCCCTACCCTTTCCGGTCAGAACCAATTTCTTTCCTTTCCTGCTGACTTTATGCTCCAATGGCGACACATATCCGACCTTAAAATTCAGTTTCCCCGGCCGGTCTGCTGTCAAACGGACCACTACCACCTTATCAGGAAATGATGCAAAAACTTCACGTTGAAAAGTCACGCCATCCACTTTGTAACGGGTAGTAGCCACCGCACGTTCCAAATCCAGATCACGATAATAATCGGTAACCTTTTCATGTCCGGGGGTTTCTATAATCAAACTGCCGATTGTCTGATAGGGCATACCATGCTTTCCGGCATAAAAGTTTTCTTGAATCAAGTTCTGAGCCTCCATGTTTTTTCCGGCGAAAATCAGTTCACGCACTTGGGGCAGACTTTCCAATGCTTCCGGTTTGTCATTCCGGTAGGGACTGCCTCCCCACATGGTTTCATCGTTTAGTTGAAGTTCTTCACGGGCCGTTCCGCCATATACCATCGCTCCCATCCGGGAATTGCCGACCGGAAGCGCTTCCACCCACGTTCCGGCAGGTTGCTTATACCACAATTTCAGATCACCAGCCTGAATAGATAACGAAAAAGACAATAAAATGCCTGCTAATAATGAATAAGTTTTCATGGTTAATAGATATTGTATAATGTACAAATATAATTCTATTAACCATACAAACGAAAAGACAGAAGCATTTTATTGTCTAAAAAACAATTATGATAAAGAAAAGACCAAATATTACACCTCCTCCCTATCTGATAACCGGAATCACATAATCGTATTTTCTCAATATTTCCGTTACAGGAGACAGTGGAAGCAAGTCAGGGCGGGGAGATATAAAAGACTTGCTGCCGATAGCCGAGCAATGCCGGGAAATGGGATTCACGGAAGAACTGACAAGACTGCTTGCCTACTTCCAACCCGTAGGGTTCAGGGGAAACTGCATTCACGGGAACACCGGGAAAAGTCCGGAACGGCATATTCAACGGCAACAGTAAAGAGGAATCCGCAGAAGAAAGGAAAGTTCCGGTTGTGCATTGACGGAATGCCTATACTTGAATGGTTCAAGATGAATTTAAAGAGCTTAAGGAAAAGCTGGCTGTAGGCCACACTCCAAAAGAGAAAAACAGGCCCCAAAGAGAGTTGAGAATATAATTCTTTGGTAGAAAATAAAAGTGTAATTCTAATTGTTAATGAATTGCACTTTGAGTATTTTTGTAAATACTTTGTTTCACTGATAAATAAACCAAGATGAAAACTATATTTTCATGTTTCTTCTGTCTTTTCTGTCTTTTCACTATCGGGTGTACGCATCAGTCCAGTCAAGAAAACTGTGTAGAAATCGGCAGTGCGGATGCAATCTGTGTAAGCACCGATACTTTAGGGAAAACAGTACGCATGAATATGCTACATGGGCATTATACCACTGAAAGTGAAGAAGTGTTCGCTATTGTCCTCAATCCTCAGAAACTTCCACTAAGTTATGGCAGAAGATGGATTTTAGAAAGATGGGAAAATAATCAATGGGTAAGGCTTTGGACGAAAAAGCCCACAGTTTTTTTTGATGACGAAATTATACCGATTACCCCACCTATATATTATTGTTTCAGTTTTCCTATTAAATACTATAAAACAACTCCCGGCAAATATCGTATTTCCACATCAATGTGGAATGATTTGGAGAAAATCAATCTCAATGCTGAATTTGAAATAGAATAAACATCCCTTTCACTAAACAATTCAATGTTATGAAAACAAAAATATGGGTAGGAGTTCTATTTTACTCTTTTATGGGATGTGCGAATAAGGCACCAAAATCAAATCTTACAAGCAAATCAATTCCTAAAGAGCCGGAAGGGTATGGTGTCCGGTATATTCCCGTGCAAGAAGAACCGGTAGAAGAGAATACGGTTTATGAGGTAGTAGAGGAAATGCCAGAATTTCCCGGTGGTATAAATAAATTGTTACAATTCATCAACGATAATATGAAATATCCAACCAAAGCACAAACGGAAGGAATGCAAGGAAAGGTTATTGTTCAATTCATCATAGACGAAGACGGTTACATAATAGAACCTAACATAGTAAGGAGTGTTGAGTCTTCTTTAGATAATGAGGCACTACGTCTGATAAAAATGCTTCCTCAATGGAAACCCGGCACACTAAAAGGAAAAGCTGTAAAGGTGAAATATACAGTCCCAGTAGCTTTTAAACTCAAATAATAGCAACTATAAAACATTTATTACTCATATTCCCGTAATATTCGAAAATCACCATTCCCCTCGCAACAATGTGCTTGAATAAAACAAAACACCCACCTTTACATTAACATATGTAAAAGTGGGCACTATTTCTTTAAATTATTGATTTTCAACGCTTAATGCGGTGCGTACGGGACTCGAACCCGTGACCCCATGCGTGACAGGCATGTATTCTAACCAACTGAACTAACGCACCAAATTTCATTTTTCTTATACTGCATCTCTCTCGATTGCGGTTGCAAAGGTACGCAAAATTTCGATATCTGCAAGCATTTTACGAATATTTTCTTGAACTTTTTTACATCAACTCTGATAATAAGCCATTTAAGATACAAGAAAAATAAAAATACAAAAAAAAGAGAGCACTTCATGTATTTTTTAAATATAATATGTATATTAGTCGTGTAAATAAAAGGAAACGCAACTATGGATATGCATGTTTTTCAAGTAGAATCAAATAAAGTACTTCCACAACAGGGAAGCATCCTTATATCCTCCCCTTTCATGAACGACTACCACTTTACAAGAGCAGTCGTGCTTCTTATCGAACATAATGACGAGGGAAGTATGGGTATTATCATGAATAAAGATTTCCGTTACCACATTCTGCTCAATGACCTCATCCCCGAATTGGAATTCGCACAGCGGGTCCCGGTGTATAAAGGCGGGCCGGTGAGCCGGGAGACAATATTTTTCCTGCATACGCTAAAAGATCTGGAAGGCGCACTGCCTCTGGGAAACGGGCTTTATCTGAATGGTGATTTCAATGCCGTGCAACAATATATACTGGACGGGAAGCCCATTGAAGGAATGATCCGTTTCTTTGCCGGTTATGCGGGATGGGATCATGGACAACTTGCCAAAGAAATAAAAGAGAACTCATGGCTCATAGGAAAAGCCGGGAAAGAAACGTTGCTCAACCAGCACTTCCGCGACTTATGGCATACCAGTTTGAACGAAATGGGAGGCAAATACGCCATTTGGGCCCGCTATCCCCAATACCCCTCCCTCAACTGAGATTCAGCTTCTGGACAACCAGCACATCCGTATAGCCACCGCCAAACGTATGCGCCCACTCTTTCAATACCGCACTCTCTTTGTACCCGCACGCCGCAAAGAGTCTGCGGGAAGGAAGGTTTTCCACAGCGATATAGGCAAACAACTGATGAATTCCCAGATAACGGAAACAGTGTTCTTCCAGCAAAGCCAGGGCATTACGCCCTATCCCCTGCCTGCGACAGGATTTATCCACCATAATCCCCACCTCGGCCCGGTTGTGCAAAGGATCAAAAGAACATAGATCCACAATCCCCACCACCTGCCGGTTCCCGTTTTCTATCATCAGGCGCAACTGGCGGTCGGCAAACAAATCATTCTGGGTCTGCTCTATGTACTGCTTCAACTGAAAACGCGAATACGGGCCTGTGGTATTGCTCATCTCCCACACATCCGTAGCGTTCTCAAAGCGGAACATGACTTCCAAGTCTTCCGGCTCCGGTGCACGGAGCCTTATCCCGTTCCCTTGAAAATGCCGGTCACTCATCATAAAGCAGGCTCCTCATTCTCCTCTTTTACCAAATCCAGCTCATCCAGCATCCGCTTGCGGGTAGGGACACAGAACAGGGAAGCGATCAGCGCCATCATGGCACACAATACGCCCGTGTTGTTCAGAGTCAGATAATAAAATGACAAGTTCACCAATACGGGAACCACCAGCATCCCCGTCCTTATCTCACTCCAGCGGCGATAACTTTTCAAGGCTTCCGGCAATGAACGCTGCTTCACATTCTTCACCAAGGAAAGGCTGAACAGCCGGAGCGATAAAGGAATCAGCCCCACCGCCAATAAAATCCCTACCGTCTGCAAGACATAATCCATACGGACATCGCCCGCGTAAGCCCCCTCGGTCATCACCCCTGTTTCATAAAGAGCCACCAGGAGCAAAGGCAACACCCATACCGCCACATATTCTATCTGCAAGTATCGCAGCAATTGTCTTATCTTCTTTTCCATCTCTTTCTGTTTTTCCCAGTTTATGCCGTTCCCGTAAACAAAGTACGATTTATGATGGAACGTCCCAACGTCACTTCATCCGTATATTCCAGCTCATCCCCGATAGAGATACCACGCGCTATCACACTCAGCTTCACGTCCATGCCGTCCAGCTTGCGCGAGATATAGAAATTCGTCGTGTCCCCCTCCATCGTCGAGCTCAAGGCAAGGATCACTTCCTTCACCTCACCGCCTTTCACCCGTTCCACCAGACTTTCTATCTGCAGATCGGAAGGGCCTATGCCATCCATGGGCGAGATGACTCCCCCCAGGACATGGTACAGCCCCCTGTACTGCTGCGTGGCTTCCACCGCCATCACATCACGGATACTCTCCACCACACAGATCGTGGAAGCGTCCCGTGCCGGATTGGAACAGATACGGCAAGTTTCCGTGTCCGATATATTATGGCACACTTTACAATATTTCACTTCATGTTTCAAGGTAATCATCGCATTACCAAACGCCTCTACCACAGCCGTATCCTGTCTGAGCAGATGCAATACCAGCCGCATGGCGGTCTTGCGTCCCACACCCGGCAACTTGGCAAACTCTCCTACCGCTTTTTCCAGCAGCATGGACGGATATTGTTGGTTCATCAGTTATTTTGTATTATAATGGATGCAAACTTACGCAATTTCAACGATTTTGAGTACATTTGCACTCAAAAAAATAACATGAACGGAATTTATATTCTGCTGACCATACTGCTCTATTTCGGAATACTGCTGCTTGTAGCCCGCCTTACCGGCCGTCATTCCGATAATGACGCGTTCTTCCGCGGCAACCGCCGTTCTCCCTGGTATATTGTTTCTTTCGGAATGATCGGAGCCTCCCTTTCGGGAGTTACCTTCGTTTCCGTTCCGGGTATGGTACGCGGCATCGACATGACCTATATGCAGACCTGTTTCGGCTTCTTCATAGGCTATCTCATCATCGCCCACGTTCTGCTGCCGCTTTATTACAGGTTGAACCTGACCTCCATCTACACGTATCTGGGAGACCGGATCGGAAGGCACGCTTATAAGACGGGAGCTTCCTTTTTCCTTCTGTCCAAGATCATCGGAGCCGCAGCGCGCCTTTATCTGGTATGCCTTATCCTCCAGCATTATGTATTCGACGCCTTTCATATTCCTTTCGCCGCCACGGTGATAGGGATTGTCTTACTGATCTGGCTGTACACCCGCCGCAGCGGCATACGCACGATTGTGTGGACGGACAGCTTGCAGACACTCTGCCTGCTGCTGGCGCTGGGATTAATACTTTATGAGGTTTCCGGCCAGCTGGATCTGGATTTTCCGGGACTGGTACATGCCATCCGGGAAAATGAGCACAGCCGTATCTTTGTTTTTGACGACTGGCACAGCAAACAGAACTTCTTCAAGCAGTTTTTCAGCGGCATCTTCATCACGATTGTCATGACAGGGCTGGATCAGGATATGATGCAGAAGAACCTGTCGTGCAAGAACCTGCGTGAAGCCCAAAAGAACATGTATTGCTACGGCATCTCATTCGTTCCGGTCAATTTCCTGTTCCTGTCACTCGGAATCCTGCTGTTATTGTTCGCCTCGCAACTGAACATCCCCCTGCCGGCAGCCGGGGATGAGATACTGCCCTTGTTTGCGGCGGAAGGCCATCTGGGATTCGCCGTACTGATATTCTTTACCATCGGCATCATTGCAGCCGCCTTTTCCAGCGCCGATTCGGCATTGACCGCCCTCACCACCAGCTTCTGTATAGACATAGCGGGCATAAGCCATTTGTCCGGCAAGGAAGCGGAAAGACGGAGGAAGCTCGTGCACTTCTGCATCCGTAGCCTTTACACCAGTAACACGGATTTTGTCAGCATTGATAACTACTACAAAGTCACCCGTGTCAACATGAGGGGTGTACTGGGGCTTATGCTTGCCCTTCAAGATCTGAGCTGCCTTTGATGCAACGCGACCAAGAACCTGATCTTCTGCGTCGATCAGAAGCCATTCGCGCTCAACTTCGTTGGGCTTTGCGTAATAGGTCTTCACAGTGTTCCTCCAATAAAGTAACAAGTGTCGGTTTTCAAAAGTTGCTGCCGATTCGAAGCGGCGGGATCCTACTCCACCATCTTCAAACATCCCCTGAAATGTTGCTAACTAGTTTGCTTCTGGACTAACAAGCTAGCGCCACAAAACAGTTTCCGTATTGAAGTTCGAATCTCAAGCTCGCACGGGGCTTTTGAAAGCGAACTTTTGCAGTGTATAACGCGCGCGCGAAGGAAGTCAATCGTATATGAGATTTGAAGTTTCTAAGAGCACAAAAATTCACGTTTTCTACGGATTTAAACAACTTAGTAGAACAACTCAGCGTTTATTGACCCTACTGCGTTTGATTCGGTTGATTGGCAGGTGCTGCCGGATCAACCAATACATACCCCTGGCTTGGCGCAAGAGTACTACGCTGACCCCAAAGAGCTGCAACTAATCTAGCAAGATCTTGGCGAGCATCATCGCCATCAGGCACACCTGACATCACAGAAATAAGATAGGCTTTATCGCCATCGTAAATTATGCCCGCATCACACAGACCATCATCCGTTTCGCCGTTAAGCCAGCCGGCTTTGTCGTACACAATTAAGTTAGAGCTTGGGTCTGCCATATCGGCAGCAGTCAAATTTTGAGGCTGATCGGTTTGCCCGTCTGTTTGCTGCTCATTCTGATTATTCTGATCACCGGATTGATCGGCTTGCTGGTCGTCGGATTGACCAGTCTGCTGATCACCTGAATTTCCTTCGGTATTTTCCCCATTTTGATCTCCACCCTGATCGGATGATTGATCATTTTGGGCGGTCTGATGTATATACACTTCCCCACTATCCAAGACCAAAGGAAACGCAGGATCCACGCCAGCGCGAATCATAGAAACTTCCGTTTGAGAGAATAAATCTTGTGCCCATGAAACAATTTCAGGATCAGAGTCTGCCGAAGTAAAATACAAATATGCATTCATCCAAAGCTTCGCCGATTCACGTGTGGAGTAATGCGGGAAGGAAGAATCGGACTCCAAACTAGAATCAAGACCCAAATTAGCAAGCCAATTAACCAGACCAATTTCGCTATATTCTTCAAAAGTAGCACGCATGGTGTAGTACGAGCGATTATCCGAATAAATAATGGCATTAGATGCCGAATCATTTACGCTATCGATAGACAAAATCCCTGGCTCAAGCGATTCTTGACACCCATAAATAAGCACAGGACCCTTAAATGACGAAGCGCCATAAACTTCCAAATCGGGATTATATACGTACCCGCTTCCTGTTTGTAGATCCATCAAAAGAAAACCGATGTCGTATCCGTTATCCACAAAAGGCGCAAGTGCTGTCTGTATAGAATTTAAGCCTTCTTCGGAAAGCGCTGGAGTATAGTTTTGTCCTTCGTTCGCTAAGGTGAAGCCCGTAACAGTTGCCCTCGGATCCGCGATGGCATCTATACCCGAAACCGAAGCCTGATAGCTTAAATTCATAGGTTGAACTTCTTGCACGTCAAGCTGATCATTTTGTCCCCCAGCAGCGCACGACTGGACAGATGAAACAACAAAAATAAGAAGCGCAATAATAAGAACAAGAACAACTACAGGAATAGCATATGCTACAGGAAGCGGTAGTGAAGAAATGATTGAAGCACCACCGTGGTTACCGCGATAGCCTCTGCTATATCCCGAAGAGCTTCCTATACCAAAAGGAAGGGAGAAATGTGCTCCACTAAAAATTCCCCTGTTGTTGTTGTTTGAGCGTACATATATATCAGGCGATGAATGGCGAGCGTGTTCCCCGCGACGGGATAAACCGTCGTCATATTCATTGCGGTCGCCATAGTCATACTCATCATAATCGCGCCTATCGTATGCATGAGCGCCATAAGAGCGGCGACTGTCGTACGCGCGCCCATCGAGACTCCCGATATCTGCATGCTGTGCGTAATCCGAAGCGCGTCCGTAACTTGATCTTACCGATGAAGAACTTCTTTTTTGATGAGAAGCATGCACGGCGGATTCGCGGCGCATTTGCTTTTGCTCTGAGTACCTGTCCTCCAGCCGCCTATCCAAAGAGGAGCGTCTTCTCCCAGAGACATGCTGATCTTCCGAGAAGCGTCTTCTCTCAGAAGCACGGACACCTTCCGAAAAACGTCTTCTCTCTGAAGCTCTGCCGCTTTCTGAAGGGGTGCGTCTTCTAGTTTCACGACCCATATCATCTCTTCTGCGACGGGAAGATATTCGCGAATCAGAATTTAATTCGTTCTCACCGTAATCATAGTTTCTTGAATGGCTAGACCTAGAAGATCGAGAAGAGGTTCGAGAATCTCTAGCAATGCGAGCCTCTGTTCTTCTATTGTCCGTGGGCGCAGAAAAATCATCTTCTCTTCGAGAAGATGATGTACGAGATCTATAAGAATATGATCGGCCTCGGTCATCCATGCGCATATGGTAACAGTTCGTTACTTTTTATACTTGCAACTACGTAATATATCCCGTTTTTCCATACTCACAAGAAGACATATCTTTTCCACATTTTTTCCTTTTTTGACGAACTATTACGAAACGGTACCAAATTAGCACTCTCAGGCTTAGAGTGCTAAAAGTGCAGTACTATAGCAAGTGAACAAAGGTTCGCGATGGACAGCAAAACCTAAGACAATTTGCCAACCGTCGCACACACACGAAAGAGGATGATAATCATGTTGGCACGTAGAAATTTCTTTAATGACTTTTTGAGCGATCCGTTTGACTTTGGATTCTTCGGCACTGACGCTGCTCCAAAAACCTCAGCGGCATCTTTAATGAAAACCGATATTAAGGAAACCCCTCAAGCTTACGAACTTGACATTGATTTGCCAGGGTTTAAGAAAGAAAACGTAGAAATTGCACTTGATGAAGGCTACCTGACCATCAATGCTCACACAGAGCAAAAGACCGAAGATAAGGACGAAAACGGATCTTACTTGCGCAAGGAGCGTTTCGTAGGTTCTTGTCGCCGTAGCTTCTATGTTGGCGATGACATTTCTGAAGAAGACATTTCCGCTAAATTCGACAACGGCATCTTAAAGATTAATGTTCCTAAGAAAGAATTGCCGAAACCTGAGGATCGCAAGCGTTTAATCTCTATCGACTAGAGTGTTCTTCTATCAACTAGAGCATTCACCTATTGACAAGCGCTTTAACCTATCAGCTAAAGCCCCTTATCGATTAGAGCAGTAACGCAATTTAAGCCATCTCTTTCCTCCTGCGCATTCCCTTTAAACTTTGCGCATCCTCTAATAACAAGCCCGCGTTTGCGGGCTTGTTATGTTCTTACTACAAAAGCGAATGAACTGTCTCTTTAATGAAACCTGTTTTCTCCTATACTCATAGTAGGAACAGCATAGAAACGCAGGCAGAACACGCTTCTTGAATTACTTGAGCAGCTTGAACCGACTGGATTGCTTGAGCCGTTTTGGCTGCATTGTTTCGGATGCAGTATTGAGCCTTTGCGCCTTAGCCTAACTTCAGCAAACAGCATGTCGCCACAAGGGAGAACACTATGTCTTACATTGAATTTAACAATGTAGTGAAATGCTACGGATCTGGCGCAACAGAAATCCGTGCACTTGATGGTGCATCATTTTGTGTTGAACAAGGTGAACTTGCCATTATCTTGGGAGCTTCGGGAGCTGGCAAAACAACAGCACTTAATATTTTGGGTGGCATGGATAGCGCCACATCGGGCGAAGTAATAGTGGACAAAAACGATATAGCGCAATGCAGCGAATCGCAACTTGTTGAATATCGGCGTTCTGCAGTTGGCTTTGTGTTCCAGTTCTACAATTTAATTCCTACGCTTACCGCCAAAGAAAACGTGGAATTAGCAGCGCAAATTTGCCCTGATTCACTTGACGCCACCGAAACACTTCAGCGCGTTGGTCTGGGCAAGCGCCTTAATAATTTTCCTACCCAGCTTTCAGGCGGCGAGCAACAGCGCGTAGCCATTGCCCGTGCACTAGCTAAAAATCCCAAGTTGCTTTTGTGTGACGAACCCACAGGGGCACTTGACTACAAAACAGGTAAGCAAATTTTGCAACTTCTGCAAGATATGTGTCGTAATGGCGGCATGACCACTCTCATTATTACGCACAATGCTGCCCTTGCCCCCATGGCAGATCGCGTCATCCGCGTTAATAGCGGACGCGTTACCGATATAGTGATTAATGAATTTCCTGTGCCTATTGCAGAAATTGAATGGTAAGCAAATAGGAATTCATCATGGCACACGCGTTTCGAAAAGATATTTGGCGAACCATTATCCAAAGCCGCAAGCGCTTTATCTCCATTTTGGTAATTTGCGTGCTCGGCGTAACGATGGTTACCGGATTACGCGCTTCCTGCTTCGACTTGCGCAATTCCGCTGATACCTTCTTTGATTCGCAACAGCTCTATGATCTTTCCGTTCAGTCAACCCTTGGCCTTACCGAAGCCGATATAGATGCGCTTGCCGCTATTGAGGGAGTCGAAAAGGTAGAGGGCACTTGGGAAGAAAACACCTATACCGATGCGGGTTCGCAACGCTTAAGTGTTGCCGTAAAAACACTTTTAAATGAAGAGATTAACCAACCCTATGTAGTTTCAGGATTTTTACCTACAAACGAAACTGAAATTGCGGTAACCCAAAATTATCTTGATACTGCTGGAATGTCTCTTGGAGATACCGTCACCCTTGAAGAAAACGATGACGCCATCTTTAAGCGCACCGAATACACCATTACCGCTGCTGTAATTGATCCCACTGAGTTAACTAATCCCACTGGTCCTATTGCGATTCGTGCAAGCGCATCACCTGACTGCTGCTTTTTCGTAACACAAGACGCTATTGATTCAGAAGTTGCTGATACCTATACTGCCGCCTACATAATGGCAACAGATACAGAACAACTATCCTGCTACTCAGATGAATACAATACGGCGATAGAGAATCTGGCGAATCGCATCGAAGAAGTGCGCGCTGAACGGGAACAAGCGCGCACTGACGAAATTAAGCAAGATGCTCATGCTACCATCGACGAACAAGAAGCAGAAGCCCAAGAAGGCTTTGCTGACGCTGAAGCTCAATTAGCTGATGCCCAAAAACAAATCGACGACGGCTGGGCAGAACTCAATAACAGCAAGGCTCAAATTGCCGACGGTCAGCAACAACTCGCAGATGGCAAAGACGAACTCAAAGCTCAGGCCGAGCAGCTAACAAATGGACGCGCTCAAATAGAAGACGGTCTCTCGCAAATTGCTGCTGGCAAAGCCCAATTAGAAGCTGGCATTGAACAGATTAATACTGCCTGCGACGATCAAATCCATCAAGCAAAGCTTGCTTTTGAAAGCGGCATGTTAACCGAGGAACAGTATCAAGCTGCTGTTCAGGCAATTGAAGAAGAGCGCGCTAAGCAGCTGAAGCCCCTCACACAAAACCTCGAAGAAATTAACGCTAACGAAATCATGCTCACTGAACAGCTAGCGCAAATTGAACAGGGAGAAGCAGCGCTCGCCACCGCCCAAGAGCAGCTTGTAGCAAGCGAACAAGAACTTGTTTCCGGATCTCAACAAATAGCAGACGGTGAAGCAGAGCTTCGCTCTGGTCAAGAAGAACTAGACTCGCAACGGCAAGAATACGAGAAAACCAAAGCAGACGCTCTGCAACAAATTGCTGATGCACGCGCAGAAGTGGATGATATAGAAGCGGCACAATGGTATGCCCAAAATCGTGATTCAAATGCTGGCTACACAAGCGTAGAAAGCGACGCTTCTTCTATTGAAGCTATTGGTTTAGTGTTCCCCGTCGTGTTTATTATCGTCGCAGTACTTATTGCTCTTACCACTATCACCCGTATGGTAGAAGAAGAACGCAGCCTTATTGGTACGTATAAATCGCTGGGTTATAGCCGCCACAGCATTCTAATGAAGTATCTTGTTTATGCGCTGGGCGCTTCCCTTATCGGTGGCGTGCTTGGTGGCATTTGTGGCTTTATCATTTTCCCAACATTCCTGTTTTCTGTAGTATTCGTAGCAATGTATCAGTTGCCTTCGTACGTATACTCCTTCGATGCGATTTACGGCATTGGCAGCATCTTATTCTTCATCGTAGGAATCGCAGGAGCTGCCATCCTTGCCTGCAGATCTGAGCTCAAACAAACCCCTGCTGCCCTTATGCGCCCCAAGGCGCCAAAGGCAGGGTCACGCATTTTCCTTGAACGCATTACTCCTCTTTGGAGCCGCATGTCGTTTCTTAACAAAGTTACTGCGCGAAACATCTTTCGCTACAAAAAGCGTTTCCTTATGACTATTTTTGGCATCATGGGCTGTATGGCACTTTTGGTGTGTGGCTTTGCTATTCGCGATTCCGTACACGCACTTTCGGTAATGCAGTATAACGATATCAATCGCTATGACGTTTTAACTGTCGTAAATCAAAATGATTTCGATTCCTGCTTCGAAGCATTAGATACCGATAGTCGTGTTTCTTCTGTTGCGCCTATAGGAGTTGACAGTGTTACTGTAAGTGCCCCCGATAAAAACGAAACCAAGGAAAGTTTGCAACTGTTTATCATACCTGACGGGGCGTCACTAACTGACTATGTAAATACGCGAACCTCAAACAACAAACCCTGTGAACTTAGCAGTGAAGGCATGCTGCTAACCAGGAATGCGGCAGAACTTCTTGAGGTTACTGGCGGCAACTCCATCCATATAGAATCAAGCTCTCTTGATCAGGCAGATGTTCCCGTGCAGTTCGTTATTGATAACTACTTGGGCAATGCCGCCTACATCACCCAAAGCACCTATGAAGAATTCTTTGGTGAAGCCGTTGAACTTAATGGGTTCTTCGTCAACTTAACAAGTAGCGATGCCACCGACCAAGAAACGTTCGCCAACGAACTAGTAGATAACGAAGCGTTTATGACTGTTACCAGTACGCAAAATATGAGCGAAGAATTCTCCCAATCATTTTCGCTCATCAACACCGTGGTGTATGTAATTATCGTATTGGCAGCAGCGTTGGCATTTGTTGTACTGTTCACACTTTCGACGACCAATATTTCTGAGCGCATTCGAGAATTAGCGACTATTAAAGTTTTGGGATTCCGTAGACGCGAAGTAAACCACTATGTGAATAAGGAAACTATTCTACTTACTGCACTAGGCATGGTGTGTGGTATTCCGCTCGGTTACGCTTTCAGCCAGTCGCTTACCTATGTACTGAAAATGCCCTCTATTTATTTCGCAGTCACCATTGAACCTTTAAGCTACATATATTCCTGCGCCCTTACATTATTCTTCGCTTGGTTAGTTGCCATGCTTTCCAACCGCGCATTGGCAAAGATTGACATGATTGAAGCACTAAAGAGCGTTGAGTGATGCCACTGAATAATAAGGATTGCGGAGCTTTAAGAATTCCGTAAATGCAGTTTTTGTATTTTCTGAGATTGTAGTACTTATTGCTACTTCTCAGCTTCTTTTAAACTTGCAGCCTTTGTTCTTATTTATGAACTTCTTCTGAACTTGCAGCCTTTGTTATGTCGGACGCTTCGGCAGCTACATCTATTGCTTCTGCAACTTCAGAAGTTGTGTGACGTTCAGGCTTCTTGCGAGGATTGAAATGATGGCGCAAAGCATCGCCCAGCAAGCGCAATTTTACGATGGCATACACGGTAACGCCTACTGCCACTATAAGAATAGGAATTCGAACCAGATTATCCGCAACCGTAACTACCATGCCGCACACAGCAAGCATAATGGTCCATGCCCACATAATAAGAACCGTTGCTCGTTGGCTAAACCCAGCTCGCATTAAACGATGATGAATGTGTCCTTTGTCCGCAGCATCAATAGGACGATGTTCTCGCTTTCTGCGCACAATAGCAAAGAACGTATCCAGAATAGGAACACCTGCTGCCAAGATGGGCACCAACAACGATACAAACAGCGCAGAACGCGCTACTGCAAAAAGCGAAATAATACCAAGTGAAAAGCCTAAAAGAAGCGCTCCTGAATCACCCATAAAAATAGAAGCTGGATAAAAGTTGTTTTTCAGAAAGCCAATGCACGAACCAAGCAATAAGACGGCGAATACTGCTGCAAAGGAACGATCGGTCAGCACCGCAAATATAAAAATAGTCATGGCGGAAATTGCAGTAATACCTGCTGCCAAACCATCTAGACCATCAATCAAGTTAATGACGTTAGCGAAAGCCACCAAATAAAAAACCGTCAGCGGATAAGCTATCCAACCAAATTCGATATAGCCTTCACCAATAGGATTATGGATATTAGAAAGAAGAAGCCCAGAACCCGCCACTATACAAGCAGCAATGACCTGACCAAAAAATTTTGCCTTCGGATTAAGGTCTATAACATCATCCACAACCCCTACGCCAAACATAAAGGTGATACCAATAAACACCCCAAAGTAATTAGGCGTAACATCTGCGTTAGGAAGAAAAGGGTTTTCCCAACCAAACCAGGAAATGCCAATATGCAGTGTAGCAATCGCAGCAAGCAGACCACCAAAGATAGCTACACCGCCCAAACGGGGTATCGGAAGCATGTTCACGCGACGTGCGCTGGGATAATCAATGGCATCTAAACGAACAGCAAGACGCTTGGCCACAGGGACAAGAGCAATAGTTACAAGTCCAGCAACAAGGAAGAGCACGGCATATTCAAGCCAATTCATGAATGCCCTCCTGGTTCTGTCCGTTTCATCGTTACCTTGGCGAATAACAAATTAAGGAATCTGAATACGCCAAAAGTTGATTATATACCGTATTCGTTATATTTCATCGTACTAGTCGGCAATATACGAATTACTTAGTAAATACATGGAGGTAGTTTGAACACATACGCTCTTCACAATTCAACTGCCCTCATTTGTATAGAATGACTTCTTGAACTTGTAATTTGTAACAAAATCGTTACTGGGAGAAGATCATCGTTGGCACACAGCCCATCCATAAGCATTATTATTCCGGTCTATAACGTGGAACCGTGGCTTCGTCGTGCCGTGAATTCCCTGTTAAATCAATCATTTACCAGCTTTGAAATCCTCCTGGTAGACGACGGCAGTACCGACGGTAGTGGCGCATTATGCGATCGCTTAGCCGACGATGACATGCGCATTCGCGTACTTCATCAGGAAAACAGCGGCGCTGCAAGTGCTCGCAATGCAGCAATTGCTATTGCACGCGGTAAGTATCTCTACTTCATGGATGGCGACGACTGGTGCGATAAAAATATGCTCGCCGATATGTATCGTGTTGCATCCGAACATGATTTGGACTTACTTGTAACAGGATTCACTATTGATACATACTACGACAGTGAAGGTAGCTATTATCGTGAGCTGCGTAATGCCCCTGATAAAATATTCGCCAGCCAAGAAGAATTTCGCAACGAAGCCTATAAGCTTTTCGATGCTCAGCTGTTATATGCTCCATGGAACAAGCTTTACCGTCGCGATTATTTAAATTCACATGAAATACGTTTCCCTACCACATTCTGGGACGACTTACCCTTTAATTTAGATGTAATGCGCAATATTGAACGCGTTGGGTGTTTAGATGGGCACTATTACCATTTCTTGCGCGCCCGCGCCGAAAGCGAAAATACTAAATATCGTGCTGATATGTACGATAAGCGAGAAGAAGAGCATCGCTGGATGAAAGAACTCTTTTCCTATTGGAATATTAATACTCCAGAAGTTCGCGAATTTTTAGCACGTCGTTACGCTGAACGCTTAGTTGGCTGTATTGAAAATGTAACGAATAAAAATTGCACACTTAGTTCCGAAGAAAAACGAACTGCTATTCGCACAATGATTTCTACTCCTCAAGCACGTGAAGCTCTAAAACTAGCAAAACCGCGCACCAAGATGATGGGCATTGTACTTTGCCCTCTTCGTATGGGTAACGTACAACTTACTATGATGCAAAGTTCTGTTATTTCATGGGTGCGCCAAAATAGCACGAACTTATTTGCTCGTCTGAAGGCGAATCGCTAAACAGCCCACAATCACCCATAACACCCATACAAATAAGCCGCAATATGCTTGATAGCAGAAACGACACCCACCATCAAACCCTTGCGAGTACGAACTAGACGATAGACACTGATCTACTTGAAAAGTGTTGCTACTTATTTAAAAAGCAACACTGCGCCTACCACGATAAGCAGGATGTAGCTTGCCTTAATAAACTGCTCCTGGCTAAAGCGCTGCTGAATTTTGCCACCTAGCCAGGTAGCTAGAATTAGCAGCGGAATACATACAAGCAGAACAAGCCAACCATCACCTGATAAATCGCCCTGAATAATGCCATACGCACCATAAGTTCCGTTCAGAATGGTCCACACTGCTGTGGTAGTAGCACGGAATTCTTCTTTTGTTTTTAGTTTTTGCAAGGCATAAATTGCCAAAAACGATCCGCCCGATACAAACATACCCTGAATAATGCCTGCAATAGCAACAATTATGATAAGCATCCATTCTGGAAGCAGCTTGTTTTTCTTATTAAAAAACAAGCCGCGAGCAGCAATGACCAAAATGGCAACTCCGTATATTTTCTGCAAGAAATCAAGCGGGGCTATGGTGTTAATCCAAGCGCCTACACACATAAACACCAGCATAATAGAACACATTTTCAGCACTTCACGCCAAACAATATGTTTAAAACTGGTTACCGCAATCATGATGCTTGCAAGAAGACCAGTACAGTTAAGTACCGCAATGGATGTTTCGTGACCAATAGTTGCCATACCTACTGGCATCGCAAAAATATTGCCCGCGAAACCTGTTATTCCGTTAATAAGGTAAGCAAAAAAGAAGGCTCCCCAGAATATGTATTTTTCCATTTAATCCCCTCTTGCAATATTCAGGTTAGCGCGATGAGCTAAAAGTAAAAACTCGCAGAAGCTTCGTTCGCTTCCCTTAATCACAGCCCGCAAAATTATTTAAACTGTCTAAAAAGCCAATTTAACGATATACCGCTCGAGTATGCTACTCCAATTTTGGGGAAAAACAACTGACACACATAGAAACATATATGGAAACATTTTTCTTGAATTGCGTACTTTAAAGTACAAAAGAGATCCTGCCCGCCAGTATAGCCCTTTGACCTCGAAAGTTACCTAATTCGGACAACAATCAAGGTAACCATCTGAAAAATGAACAACACGTTAAGAGATTAGGGATCGACTTCAATCTATCTTCTGTACGCTAAACTACATAATTAAGACCTTATTAGAAAGATTTCATTATGAATACCGATATCCTTTTTCAATCCCTTAAAAACACCTTTGGCGCCCACGCAATATTATGTGATGAGCCTATGGCTAACCACACCACCTTCCGCGTTGGAGGCCCTGCCGATTATTTAGTGCGTCCTCAAAACGCGCAGGAAATCCACGCGGCAATTGCCGCAGCACAAAAGGCAGAAATGCCCTGGTGGATTATTGGTTGCGGCAGCGATCTTTTGATATCTGATGAAGGATTGCGCGGCGTAGTAATAGAAATTGGCGAAGCAATGGCTCAGATAGTCGTCGAAAACAACACCATTAGGGTTCAAGCTGGCGCCACCAATGAAACAGTTGCAAAGGTCGCATGCGAAGCTGGTCTTTCAGGGTATGAATTCGCTAGTGGAATCCCAGGATCCATTGGCGGTGCAGCCATTATGAATGCAGGTGCATATGATGGCGAATTTAAAGATGTCGCCCGAAAGGTAACTTGCCTTTACCCCGATGGCTCAGTTCAAGAGCTAGATGCCGAACAGGCCAATTGGGGTTATCGCCATAGCATGATGGGTGATAAGGGTTTGATTGTCTTAGATGTTCTACTTGAACTCCAGCCTGATTCTCCAGAAGCTATTCAGGCACGTATGGACGATTTATCTGAGCGTCGCGCTTCAAAGCAGCCTCTAGAAATGGCAAGTGCGGGAAGCACCTTCAAGCGTCCTACGGGTTATTTTGCTGGCAAACTTATTCAGGATTCAGGGATGCAAGGGCACAGTGTTGGTGATGCTCAGGTTTCTACCAAACACGCAGGATTTGTGGTTAATACCGGCAAAGCAACTGCCGCAGACGTACGTCAGGTTATTCAGGATGTACAACATGCAGTAAAGGAGCACTTCGGTGTTGATTTAGAAACCGAAGTAAAGATGTGGGGTTTTTAGTATTTCGAATTCCTTCTAGTAATCTGTACTGCATTGAGCAATCGTGCTAATACATTGTTTCTTGCAATTAGTTAGTGTTTTGAATGCAATAAACAAGAATTAGCCATCTCATATATGAACGTGTTACCCTTATGAAGTTACCCAAATTGAGCGTTATTGCCCTAGATAAGGCATGTGCTTATTAGGTCTCAATAAACAAATTACGTTCACCCGTTTGATAGAGAGGGAATCGGGATGGCGAAAAATAAAAAATACGAGCCAACAAATCCTAATAAAAGAAAGGATAAAAAACCTGTTGTTACCTGCCCCCATTGTGGTAGCACCAACATGGAATATGTTCCCGATAAACGTCGCGTTCCTTCAAAATGGTACGTCCATGTAGGTGCTGCGGTTGCTGTTGTGGTGTTCTTTTTTGCCATGCCAGCATTTTCCGTTGCGTTTGGTTTGATCTATCTTTATTACACCCTATTCCATAAACATAAGGTCTTGGTTGGCACTTGCCAAGATTGCGGACAGGAAACGCTATTCAACCGCCCCGACGACGGTAGCTTAGAGCCCGATTTCGACAAGCCGTGGACCAGCTAAAAGCGAAGATTCTACTTACATTAGCGGTGATGTTCTGATTGCTGATGGCGGCTGGAACGCAGGGTAAATGTCTTTTTAATCTTCGTTCAAGAAATCGAAGGCATATTGTGCGGCAAGTTTAGAACCGCTTATAAGTACGCTTTCATCGACCTCATAAAAACAACTATGCTGTGGGTGGTCTGCTCCTTTTTTGGAGTTGCGACCACCCACAAATACAAACACCCCAGGCACTACGCGTAAATACTCGGAAAAATCTTCACCGGAAAGAGTTCCTTCGTATTTCGCAAGTGAATCTTCTCCTAATACCCTTACCGCGGATTTAATGGCTCGTTTCGCGCATTTTTTATCGTTGATCAAAGCCGAATTGCCAGGTTGCCATTCAAATTCAGCCTTTGCACTATATGAACGCGCTACGTGATGCACCATGAATTCCATACGCTCACGCAAGAACTCTCGCACTTTTGGATCAAATGAGCGAACGGTACCTGTTAGATACGAAGTTCCCGCCATAACATTGCGAGCCACTCCGCCATGAAATTCACCAATAGTAAGCACCACTGGATCAAAAGGCGAAACATCGCGACTTACTACCACTTGCAATGCTTCAATAATGGCAGCTCCTACCACAATAGCATCTACACCCTTGTGTGGCATGGCACCATGCGCACTTGATCCGCTGACATCCACACGGAACCAATCGGTATTTGCCATGCGTGGTCCTGATTCAATAGAAACCGTGCCTGCTTCAACTTCACTCCAAATATGGGCGCCATAAATAGTTTCGACACCATCGAGTGCGCCCGCAGCCATCATGCGCCGAGATCCAATCGATATCTCTTCTGCTGGCTGAAAGATAATACGAACCTCTCCTCGTAAATACACACGAAGCTCATGCAAAATACGAATTGCACCGAGCATCATAGCTATATGACAATCGTGCCCACAAGCATGCATTACCCCTTCATTTTGCGACGCGTAAGGCGCTTCTGTTTGTTCAACAATAGGAAGCGCATCAATGTCTGAGCGAAGCGCAATACGGTGATGCGGTCGCCCTTGAGCATCATATGCATCAGGAGCTTCACCTCTAATGGTCGCAATAAGGCCAGATTTCGGATTAATAGTGGTAGTTTCTTGCGAATCCGTTGATTCTTGCTGTTGCGTGCCCGATAGATTGGTGTCAGCCGTTTGCATTTTCACACTGCCCGACCCCACAAAAGCTCTGCCTGCCTGTTTCATCTCAGCTAAATGTTCGTTTTCAAGAAAACCCACTGGCGCTAACCCTGGCTCAAATGAATCAGGATAAGAGTATTCCACACCCATCGCATCTAATTGCGCTGCAATAGCAGCAGTGGTGTTTACTTCTTCACCACTCAATTCTGGATAAGCATGAAAGAAACGACGCTTTTCAACCAGATCGGGCTCTATTTGAACTGCAATTTCCTGAACACGCCGTGTAAACAAGGCGGCATCTATCCGAGAAGTAGCATCGAAAGCGCTATCAGTGATCTGGTTCTTATCATTTGTTTTATTACTCAAATTGTCCATCATAAGAATCACCTTATCAGGGCATAGAAACACAAAAGGTACCTTGAGGGTACCATTTTGTAATGAGGTTCAGATTATTTGTAACAAAGAAATGTTACGAAGCTCAGATGAGCGGTCAGGACTTGTACTCCTAAATCTCGACCAAAACCGCACCAAGCGTGAAACCGCCACCAAATGCAACAAGTACTACTTTATCGCCCTTTTTGATAATGCCTTGCTCATATGCATCCGCAAGCGCCATAGGAACACTCGCCCCTGAAGAATTGCCACGATGCTCAATGGAAACCTGGAACATATCCTTTTCTATATCCATACGACGTGCACCAAAATCGATAATGCGTTCGTTAGCCTGATGAGGAACTACCAATTTAACATCTTCGATAGCCACCCCTGCACTTTCGCATACGCGAGAAACCGCCTGCTTCATTGCGCGACCAGAGAACTTAAATACTTGCTGACCATTCATACGCAAAACATTACGAGGATCCCCCGCCTCAAGCGATTCAGTAATTCCTAATTCCTCATCAATAGAAGCATGGCTGCGCTCTGGCTGATGTGCCGCTTCAGTGTTGACGCCGTTTTCATCAAACGGAGGAATCACATCAAGGGGCATTGGACACGTGAGCGAATTGTGAATATCGTCTTCGTTAGCAATATAAGTACTCATAATGCCCGTACGAGCTGGATCGTATTCGATAACTACCGCACCAGCTCCGTCACCCAGTAGTACACACGTATTGCGATCCGCCCAATTGGTAATGCGACTTGGACGATCCACGCTGATTACCAAGGCGCGCACCATGTCACTACGAGTTTTTGTTGTAGCACTAGCACAAACCATTGCCTCTGCCACAGTCAGTGCATACACAAAACCTGAGCATGCAGCATTTAAGTCAAAACACGCAGCGTTAGAAAGTCCAAGACGGCGGCGAATAATAGCAGCATTAGAAGGAACTAAAACATCAGCGGTAACCGTAGACAAGATAACAAGATCGATCTCTTCAGGGTCGATTGAGCGCTCACTATAACCGCCCTCTATCCATCCAAGCGCCTGGCGAGATGCGGTTTCAGCCAAATCGGTAGTAGTTTCGGCAATAGCGACCTTGCGGCTTTTAATACCTGTGCGCTTAGAAATCCATTCGTCACTGGTATCAACCAGTTTTGCCATATCGTCATTAGTAACATCCAGGGCAGGAAGCGCCTTCCCGCAGCCAATAATTGCACAACCCACGTGCGTACCTCGTTCTATCTGTAGCGTTAATTGGTATATGCTCAAACAATTTTTCCTGATCAAGCACGTTACCAACTGAAATAATTAAAAAAGTTTATTTATTTATTATGAAGTGACTATTATATTCCCGTTTAAAGAAATCGTCATAAGGCTTAACGATTTCGACATGTTGACATCTAAAATCCTTTCATGATTTAGAAATCCAAGAAACTCAAATCACATCATTTCGCATTGTTTTTCTCTGCTGATAAACAAAACAGGTCAGCTGACAAACAGCTGACCTGCGATTTTCGTGGAGCCAACGGCCGGACTCGAACCGGCGACCTACGCATTACGAGTGCGTTGCTCTACCAACTGAGCCACGTTGGCATGTGCTTCCTTGATTTGTTTTGCCTAGACCCACGTACTGCAAGTGCGTTGCTCTACAAAAACAAAACCAAGTATTACAAAGCGCCAAAGAATTATATATGACCCCTGCATTTTAAGCAAGCACCAGGCAATCTTTGGAACTGGCACTTTCAAAAATGACACGGCCCATTGCCGCTCATCACAACATTTTTAAAAGTTAATACTACTAAAACGCATATGTTACGTGATCGAAACAGAACAAGCCTATGATCAGGGAAAATATAAAACTCCCCCGCACGCTAGGACAAACTATGGCGGCTTTCGATAGGATATCCTGCGGTATTCCAGAGCTTGATACCGTTTTTGACTACATCAGACTAGGTGACAATGTTGTATGGCAACTTTCGTCTCTCGATAATTTCTCTTATTTCGTAAACCCCTTCGTTTCGCAATGCATTGCCGATAATCGACCTCTCATTTATATTCGTTTCGCAACACATAAACCTCTCGTCGAACCACAACCAGGTGTCACCATATACGAACTCAACCCCCACAAAGGTTTTGAATCTTTCACCATAGAAGTGCGCAATATCATTACGCGCACAGGCCGTGAAGCTTGCTATGTTTTCGACTGCTTAAGCGAATTACAAACGGCGTGGTCTGCGGATTTGATGATGGGAAACTTTTTCCGCGTTACCTGTCCTTATCTCCGCCTTGACGGAGATGAGGGAGTTCTCCGGCTGGCTGCACTTGGAATAAT